>JAEEGL010705035.1_pt1 | contig 15116 bp, 11 predicted proteins | sample 9134231 | NCBI WGS metagenome assembly JAEEGL01 (sample SAMN16246548, study PRJNA631951) | gut metagenome | biome: gut microbiome; feature: rumen; material: fiber-attached | host: Bos | place: Iran: Karaj | collected 2018-10 | reverse complement strand
CCCTCATCGATGAAATGGCGGTAGACCTTGCCGTAGGTCTCGTCCCATTCTTCGCAGGAAAGGCCGTTGTTCGCGACCACGATGTGTTGGTCGCGCTCCTCCCATCCGTCGCCGGGGAAGTGTTTGAGGCAGGTGACCATGTTGTTCTCTTTGAAGCCGCGGATGAAGCCCTCACAGCCTTTGATAACAGTATCGACATCCCGCCCGTAGGCACGCGTGTTGATAAGGGAATTGCGCCAGTTGGTCAAGAGATCGCCGACCGCGCCGAATGACCAGTTGTAGCCGGCCGCGTGGATCTCGGTCGCGGCAGAAGCGGTAATATGGTAAGCTACTTCCTCGGGATCATCGGTGGCGCCTGCCTGCGCCTGCGTCGCGATAAAAGTACCGCCGCGCAGGGGCATCTGTGCGCCGCTTTCCGTATCGGACGCGATGAGGTAGGGGATCTTGGCGGTTCCCTGCAGCTCACGCAGGATGTCCTGTGTCTCCTCCATCGGGAATTGAGCGCCTCTGAAGCTCATGCCGGCGATCGGCCACTTAGCGAGAAAGTCTTTTAATTGTTCACGGTTCATGCCCATCAGCGGGTCGACGAACAGCTGACAGATCTTTTCGTGTTCTGTCATGGATGCGTAGGTCTCTTCGACCCAGCGGACACCTTCATCGTCCAGGAAAAACGGATTTGCGCGCAGATCGACCATGGGGAACCTCCTGTTTTTCTGCCGGATCATTTCCGGCGTTCTATTATTTGAGTCAACTAAGGTAATTATAGTCTTGCAGGCAAAATAGCGTCAACGAAAAAAGAACGCAAAAACCGCTGATTCGCGGGGTTTATCGATCGATCAAAACGGCCTTCAGCATGGCCGGGGCTTCGCGGATGAAATAGTTGATGCGGGAGATCACGATCCCTGTTTCCGCGGGTACGCCGGATACGGTGTAACCGGCTTTTTGGGCAAGATAAGTGGCACGGAACATATGGTATTCGCTGGAGACGATGCCGACGCTTGGTGCTTCCGGCAAACCGTTTTTCTCCCAATCGGCGAGCAGGATCGCGAAGGAGAATCGAATATTTTCGTTCGTATCGGTGGCCTGATCCTCGAGAAGGAGCCGATCTTCCGCGATACCCATGGCCATCAGCGCACGCTGCATGGCGAGTGCTTCGGGAATGCTCTCTCCCGGTCCTTGGCCGCCGCTGAGAACGGCTTTCGTTTCCGGGTTTTCGTTGAGATAATCGCGGGCTGCCCAAAGCCTTTCCATTAAGGCATGGGAAGGCGCCTCACCGTAAACGGCAGCTCCAAGGACGATCACGTAATCCAGATCTTTCGGTGCCTGCCGCTTCGAGGCACGGATGATGGGAATCTCCATCAAAAGAAGGGCTGTCAGCAAGAGGGAAAGAATGACAAGAACGGTCTTTGGGAAGTAAGGATAGAAGGTGACAAGAACAGCAAGCCCGGCAAGACACAGCCCAAGAAACTGAACGCCCGGCACGAACTGAAGCAGCACGCCCACAACGAGCAGCATGATGCCGGCAATGCGGAAAGCTGTTTTCTTCATGGCCCCTCCCTTCGAAAAAATGAAAAACATGCACTTTGGCTCTCATTGTACCTTATCCGGCGCAAAATGACCACCCTGAAAACGGATCGGAAGGGCGGAAAAGAGGCGAATCGAATTGACACCGAAGCGTTCGGATTATATAATTATTTGAGGTGTTGCCGGCGAAGATTCCTTCGTCGTTTTCTTCTATTCAGAGGAAATGAACACTATACATATTACTCAAAATGAAAAAACAGGTCGCCGACGGTGACCGGAAAAGGAGTGCATTATGAAATTCTTTCTGGACAGTGCCAAAATGGATGAGATCCGCTACGCGTATGAAGCTTTCGGGATCGACGGTATCACGACGAATCCCAAGCACATCATGAACAGCGGCAAGACCTTCGACGAAGCGATCCATGATATCGCGGACTTTATCGAAGAGAAGGGGCTGAAAGGTGTTGGCCGTTTTCCGGTTTCCGTTGAGATCGATCCTCAGCTGACTGACGCGCATGACATGGTCGCCGCGGCCAAGAAGATCGCTCCGATCTCCTCCAACTTTGTTATCAAGATCCCCGCGATCGAGGGCGGCATCATCGCAGCCCGCGAGTTGGAAAAGGAAGGGATCCGCACGAACGTGACGCTGGTCTTTACCGCTTCTCAGGCGATCTGGCCTGCCCGCGCCGGTTCTCTCTTCGTTTCCCCGTTCATCGGCTGGAAAGAGAGCAACGGTGAGGACTGCCGCAGATATATTCAGGACATCGTCACGATCTACAAGAATTACGGCTACTATGGCAAGACCCAGATCATCTGCGCCGCGATCCGTACCGGTAAGCAGATCGTCGACTGCGCAGTCGCAGGCGCCGACATCGTGACCGCCGGACTGGCTGTCTATAAGGATACGATGAAGCATCCGTACACCGATTCCGGTATCGGCATCTTCACCAACGCCTGGGAAGGCACCAAAAAGGAATAAGAAAGATCAAGCGGATCATATCCGCGGAAATCGGAGAGAGATTTCAATGAAAATCGGGTTTATCGGATTAGGGATCATGGGAGAAGCGATGTGCCGCAATATCGTGAAAAAGCACGATGACGCGGTGTACTGCTTCGACCTGGACCCTGAGAAGGTGGCGCTCCTTGTGAAGGACGGCGCGATCGCCGGGAAAAGCAATTCGGACGTTGCGGAAAAAGCGGACGTGATCATTACGATGGTGCCGAAAGCCATTCATTCCTGGGCTGTTTACCGGGAGATCCTGCCCGCGCTTGGCGCAGGCAAGACCTGCATCGACATGAGCACGATCGAGCCCGGGGAGTCGATCAAGATCGCGGAGATGGTGGAAGAGACCGGAGCCGTCATGATCGACGCGCCGGTCGTCAAGAGCCGTCCGGCCGCGGAGGCCGGAAAGCTTGGCATCTATGTGGGCGGAGAAAAGGCGGTATTCGAGAAGATGAAGCCGATCCTGTCCTACATGGGCGAGAACCTCATCTATATGGGCGGTCACGGAAACGGACTCGTCATGAAGATCTGCCACAACGGGCTTGTGGCGCAGATCCAGAATGGGGTCAACGAGATGGCCGCGCTCGCGGACGCAAACGGGATCGACGTGCTGACGTTCGCGGAGGCGATCTCTTACGGCGGCGGACAGAACTTCTATCTGGACAGCAAAAAGCAGGCGATCCATGATCGGAACTTCAAGACCGCTTTTTCTGTCGAGAACATGGACAAGGATGTCCATATCTGTCTAAAGCTGGCCGAGAGTAAAGACGTGGAAGTGCCCGGCGAAGAGAACGCGGCAGCGGTGTATGAGACCGCGATGGCCAAAGGATTTGCCAAGGAAGATTTCAGCGCTACCTATAAAATCTGGGATCCGGAAGAGTGAATGAACTATGAGAACAATTAAAACCGCCTACGTTCCGATCGGGGTCGGGACCTTCCACTTGCCGAGTGCGCAGGATCTGTTCGACCGCTCGGTCGCGGTGCTTTCCGCTATTGCGGAAAAGCGCGGATGCGAGCTGGTGTGCCCGGAAAAGATGCTTTTATCGGTGCCGGACCTGGAAAGCTATCTCGGAACGATCGATCCGGACCTGATCGTGCTGCAGAACACCACGTTCGCGAACGCAGCCTATACGCAGACATTGATGCATCGTTTCGCGGATCGCGCGGTGTTGCTGTGGACGCTGCCCGAACCCGTGATCGACGGCGGACGGCTGCGCCTGAATTCGCTGACCGGCGCGTTCAGTGCCGGCAACACGATGCGCGGGTACGGGAAAAATGATTTCGTCTACATGCTCGGCACGCCCGAGGCGGATGCGGTGCAGAAGACGATCTTTGAAACGATGGCTGCGGTCCAGCTCAGGGAATCCCTGAAAGAGCTGAAGCTGGCGCAGGTCGGTCATACCCCGCAGGGTTTCGGCTTCGGCCGCGCGCTGGATATGGATATGCTAAGAGTCTTCGGCGTGACGCTCGAGTCTGTCGAAGTGCGCGAGCTCATTAAGCTGGCAAAGAGCTATTCCGATGAGGACGCGGCGGCGGATCTGGAAGACGCGAAGAAATATCTTGTCGGTCTGGAGAACACCCCGGAGCAGAACGTGCGCGACTTTGCGAGACTGTACAAGGCGTACCGTGCTTATGTGACGGGGAACGGAATCAAGGCGCTGGCGTCCCGCTGCTGGCCGGATCTGTTTGTCGAATACGGAACGCCGGTCTGCGCCGTCCTTTCGCTTCTGAATGCGGAGGGTGTGGTCGCGAGCTGCGAGTCCGATGCCTATGGCGCGCTTTCGATGTATATCGGGGCGGAGCTGTCCGGCGACTCGGTCTTCTTCGGCGATCCTGTTTCGGTGAGCGAGGAGGAGAATTCGCTGACGTTCTGGCATTGCGGAATGGCGCCCTGCAATTTGGCAAGGGAGGATACCGGCGCGTGCGTCGGGGTCCATCCGAACCGCAAGATCGGTCCGACGATGGAATTCGGATGCAAGCCCGGGGATAAGGCAACGGTTTTCCGGGTAGGACGGACGCCGGAAGGAAAGTTCCGTCTGTTTATCGCCGGAGGCGACGTGATGGACAAGCCGAGGCAGTTCCTTGGAACATCGATCGTCGTCCACATGGAGCATAACGCGAAGGAAACGGTCCTGAAGGCCGTGGAAGCCGGATGGGAGCCGCATTTTGTAGTGACCTACGGCGATATCAGAGGCGAGCTGACGATACTCGCCAAGATGCTGGGAATCGAAGTCGAAGCTTTTTAAGGGGGCACCATGAATATCAAGGACCTCGCGAAACTGCAGGTGACGGTCGGAAAGGGCGAAGCGTCTTTCCCGATGCAGCGCGGCAGTTTCCAGTACATCGACAAGATCGAGTGGAAGAAACCGCTTTTCGTTACGGCGCTTTACCATGGGTCTCCGGAAGAGACGCAGATGGTCGAGCTGCTCCTGGATGATCCGGAAGGCCGTCCGGCCGGAACGATCGAGATCACGGAAGAAAACGGGCTTTGGAGGATCCATCCGGATGTGACGACGCCGGAGGCAAACCGCTTTTGGCTGAGCTTGCCGCTCCCCGAGGAGACGCATGTATACGGTGGCGGCGAGACCTTTGCGGCTTTTGATCTGCAGGGACAGCTTTGCCGTGTTTGGACCGCGGAACATCAGAATTCCGAGCGGATCGGGAAAAAGCTCGCGGCGGAGAAGATCTTCGGGAAGCGTCCTGACAAGATTCACCCGCTCTCCGAGTACGAATCCTACTATGTGCAGCCGACGTTTATCACGTCTGATAAATGGTTCTGGCACGCGGATTCCAAGGGCTATGCCGAGATCGATCTGCGGGAGAAGGGCAAGCTGATCTTCCATATGCGCGAGCAGGCGGACATCTTTGTCGGGGCGGCGGAGTCCTTCCCGGAACTGTCCGGCAAGCTGACAAAGCTGCTCGGCAGGCCGTTCCCGCTGCCTGAGTGGGCCTACGATGGCATGATCATGGGCGTGCAGCGCGGCGTGGACGAGGTGGATTACCGGATCCGGCAGGCGAAGGAGCACGGGGTCAAGCTGACCGGCATCTGGAGCCAGGATTGGTGCGGCTGCCGCAAGACCGGCTTTGGCTATCAGGTCATGTGGAACTGGCAGGCGGACGAGGATCTGTATCCGAACCTGAAAGAAAAGATCGCCGAGTGGAAAGAGGAGGGCATCCATTTTCTTGCCTACCTCAACCCGTTCATGGCGATCGAAAAGAATCTGTATGAGTACGCTTCGGCGCATGGTTACTGCGTGAAGGCGCCGGACGGATCGGACTATCTTGTCACGATCACGACCTTCCCTGCGGCCATGATCGACTTGACGAATCCGCAGGCTGTGGAATGGTTCAAGGGAATCATCAAGCGGAATCTGCTGGATCTGGGGATCAGCGGCTGGATGGCTGATTTCGGCGAATACCTGCCGGTGGACGCGGTCCTTTACAGCAAAGAAGACGCGCATATGCTCCACAATTCGTGGCCGGCCATGTGGGCGAAGCTGAACCGCGAGGCGATCTGCGAATACATGGAAGAAAACGGCGGCGACCCGAATGAGATCCTGATCTTTACAAGAGCGGGCTACACGGGAACCGTGGGCGTCGGGAACATGATGTGGAACGGCGACCAGCATGTTGACTGGTCCAAGGACGACGGTCTGCCGAGCGTGATTCCCGCCAGCTTGTCGCTGGCCGCGTCGGGAAGCCTTCTGGTTCATTCCGACGTGGGCGGTTATACCACGATCATGCACATGACGCGTGAAAAGGAACTGCTGCAGCGCTGGGAGGAAATGAACGCGTTTTCGGTGCTGATGCGCTCTCACGAGGGCAATCAGCCGTCCCGCAATGTGCAGACCTACACCGATGATGAGCTCTTTGCGAGCCTGAAGGCAGCTGTCGACCAGCACCTGAAACTCAAACCGTACCTGCAGCAGTGTGTGAAGGAAGCGGTGGAGGAAGGACTCCCGGTCATGCGCCCGCTGTTCTATTATTATGATGAACCAAAGGCCTACACGGAGAAGTTCGAATACCTTCTCGGCCGTGACATTCTGGTCTGCCCGGTCATCGAGAAAGGCGCCGTGAAGCGCACGGTCTACCTTCCGGAGGACGAATGGATCGAGCTTTCCACCGGTCTTTACTTTGAGGGCGGCACCACGACGGTTCCCGCGCCTCTTGGCAAGATCCCGGTCTTTGTCCGCAAAGCCTCCGGCCTCTATCAGACCATTCGGTAAGATTCTCTCCGGGGCCATCGTCAGAAGAAATAAAATGAAAATGTGCCCGGGTGAAAATTAGCACCATACATTTTTTCATAAACAGAAAGGCTGCGAAGCATCTTCGCAGCCTTTTTCTTCTTGAATCTTCACTTGTTATGGAGCTTTTTCTTTCGATAGGATCGCCCGTTCAAAAAACTCACCGATCAGTCCACGAAACCATGTTCGTCGACGAAACGACGCATCTTTTCAAACGTATCCTGGCTGATGTCATGTTCCATGTGGCAGGCTTCCTCAGCCGCGGTCTCCTCGTCCACCCCCATGGTCATCAAGAGCTTTGTGAAAAACTTGTGCCTTGCGTAGATCGTTTCGGCGATCTCACGGCCGGTCTCAGTCAATGTGATAAATCCGTTTTCATCTACCGTGATCTTGCCTTCTTCGCGCAGACGCTTCATCGCCACGCTGACGCTCGGCTTGCTGAAATTCATTTTGTTGACGATATCGATGGAACGAACCGAACCTTTTTCTTCACTGACAATAAGAATATTCTCTAAATAGTCTTCCGCTGACTCATGAATTTGCATTCGATAGAGACTCCTTTCCACAAAAAATGACAGATACTTCCATTATCATAGCAGAATTAATGCGGGTTTGCAAGTTTGCCCGCGGCAGAGCGATGGTATGCTTGTGGCTTGACGATGGCCTGCCTGCGACGCGGCGATTGCATGTCTGCGGCAGAGCCGTCCTACCTCGGCAGGGCGTACAGATTGACTTCCCAGCAGGGAAAGCATGGGTGCCGCCGGAGGTAAAAGCGGTAGTCGGGGAGCCAGTCCGCGAGCATCAGCGGGAGCGTGTACAGATCTTCGCTGCGGTGGTAGAGCGCGATGTTGAGTTTCGGACGGCAGGAGAGAAGCGTTTCCTTCATGCCCGCGAGGGCGTCCGCTTCCATTCCCTCCACATCCATCTTGAGGTAGGTGACGGAAAGACCGAGCTCGTCCACTTTCTGAAAAGACGTCTCCACGAGGTGACCGGTGTGCGCTCCATCCGCCTGCCGTGCCGAGCCGCGGCCTCGGCCCTGCAACATCGTGACGGTTCCGGTTTGGGAGGATGCGGCAGCGTTTATGGCAGTCACGTGGCCGGGAAGCGTGGAGAGAGTCTCCGAGAGTTTGCGAAAGCTGCGCCGCTCCGGCTCCATGGCGGTAATGGAGTGAAAGGTTCCGCCCGCGGCACACAAAAACTCACGAACCGTATCGCCATTGTAGGCACCGACATCGAGATAATCTTCGTTCCCGCCGAGGTCCAGAATCGATGTAAAGACCTCGTCCTTCGGCGTCACACAGCGAAACAGGGCATCCCAGGATCCGGTCAGCTTGTATTCCACGATGTCGGAAAAGACCCTGCGGGAAAGATCGTCGTCGAAAAGTAATTCTGCGCGGGAGAGATCGTCTTCATGTTCCCGGCAGAAGGCGTCATCGAACAGCGTATCGCCGGTCACAGGCATATCCGGGATATAAAGCGGATGCTTCGCGGCGATCTCCCGAACACGGAGGATCATTTCCGGGAGATGCGATCCGAACGCCACGAGCACCACAAATCCATCCGCCGGAAAGCGTTCTTCAAGCGAGGAGAGGGTGGTGACCCGAAAGCCCCGGAAGGTCTGCCCGCGGTAGAATTCATCACTGACAAAGATGCCGGCGACAGGGATCCTGAAGCTATCGAGTGTGTCAAGGATCTTGTCCGCTCCGTCCCCGGTCCCGTAGAGAAAGATGGGACGCGTCTCGAGCGTCAGCGTTTTATACAGCAAGGGGAGAGAATCCAATTGAAAATTCACGAAGGTGCCTCTTTCTCTTGGAGCAAATCTATGATAAAATCTGTCAATACAGTTTAACCTATGCGCATTCAAAATGAAAGAGCGGAAATCGTTTTATACAGGAGGATTTAACCATGAGCGAGAAAGACAGAAAGAGAAACAACGCTGCCGTCAGCAGCAATGAAGAAGAGATGGACGAGGATGACGAGCCCACGATCCTGGAGCTGCAGACCACCGATGGCAAGATCGAGCGGTTCGAACTGCTGGACCTCGTCAACTACAATGATGAAGACTACATCGTCATCGCGCCGGAGAAGCAGGGCGACGTCGATTTCGTTGAGATCTACCGCGTCGAGGAAGATCCGGAAGACCCGGAGATGGAGAACTACATGGGTCTGGAGTCTCAGGAAGAGGTAGACGCAGTCTACGAGATCTTTAAAGAGCGCAACAAAGACCTGTTCGACTGGGCAGATTGATCCATCATATTTAACCAACAAAAAACTCACCCCTGTCCTTTCCAGCTTTACAGGCTGCTTAGGACAGGGGTGAACTTTTTGAATGTCAGTTTGGAAACTTCAACGATTCATTACTGGATCGTAAAGTTGACCATGTAGGTGTCGCCGAACGTGTCGTCAGCAAAATACTCGATGTAGATGAAGCTGAAGTCGGTCGCGTCAGCGGGAACTTCGAAGAACATGTGGTAGGTGACGGTCTCGCCGGCCGGCAGCTGATAGGACTCCGGCATGTCGGTGTCATACAGTTCCTCCGGAATGCTGCCAAACGTGTAATCGTCTTCGCCGGGGCCGTAGGTAAGGTAGAAGTCACCGTTGAACATGGGCAGCTCGTCACCGAACGTGTTGGTGATCTTGACTGTGACATCGAGCATCATGTTGCCTTCCGCGATCGTGAATTCGTCGGAAACAATGACACTCTGAACAACAAAATCAAAGAAAACATTGGACATCGTTTTGCCGATGGTACCGGTGTAAGTCTTGCCTTCGGAAGATTCGGTCGAGGTGTTGGTGTTGGTGTTTGTGTTGGTGCGGGAGCCGAAAGAACAGCCGGTCAGGCACATGACCGTAAGGGCAAGCGCCAGCATTAACACAAGAAACTTTTTCATTTGTATTTCCTCCTGTTGGTTCAAGCGTATTCAATGCGAATACTTTTATAGTGTAAAGGATTATAACACGAACAGGGGATTCCGTAAAGGATGAAAGGGGGAAACGGTACGTTTGGGTAAACGGGAAGGGCGTGCTATTCGCAAATTATTCACAGATTGTCTATTGAAATGTGATAACCGGATGCTAAAATATTTCTAATTTACATTCGACAAGCTATGCTTTGCATTGTTAGAATAAGAATTGAGGGGAAAGGAGCTGTATTTTGGAAGAAATCAAAACCCCAAAAAGACCGATATTGTATTACGGACTCATCGTATTGACGATCATGCTGCTGATCAATTTTATCCTTCTGCCGAGACTCACCAAGCCCAGCTACGAGGAAGTAAGCTACGGAAGATTCCTGGAGATGATCGAGAGCGGAGAGATCGCGGAGGTCCAGATCGACGGTGACGTGATCTATTTTAAGGACGGCGCGGATCCGGCCAAGTATTACCGGACCGGCATGATGGATGACCCGGAGCTTGTCAACCGTCTGGAAGCCGCGGGAATTACCGAATATTACGCCACGATCGTGGAGCAGGCGAGCCCGATCGTGACCTTTCTGGTGGGATGGGTCCTGCCGCTGGTATTCTTCGTCCTCATCGGACGGCTGCTGATGAATTCGCTCATGAAGCGGATGGGCGGCGACGGATTCGGCGGGAACATGATGACCTTCGGCAAGAGCAATGCCAGGATCTACGTCCAGTCGACCGACGGTATTCATTTCACGGACGTGGCCGGCGAAGATGAGGCAAAAGAACTCCTGGCCGAGATCGTTGACTATCTGCACAATCCGCAGCGCTACGCGGAGATTGGCGCGAATATTCCGAAAGGCGCGCTGCTGGTAGGCCCTCCCGGAACCGGTAAGACCCTGCTTGCGAAAGCGGTCGCGGGCGAAGCGAACGTCCCGTTCTTCTCGATCTCCGGTTCGGAATTCGTGGAAATGTTCGTCGGTATGGGCGCGTCGAAGGTGCGCGACCTGTTTAAGCAGGCCAACGAAAAAGCGCCCTGTATCATCTTTATCGATGAGATCGATACGATCGGTAAGCGCCGCGACGGAGTCGGATCGATCGGCGGAAACGATGAGCGCGAACAGACATTGAACCAGCTGCTGGCGGAGATGGACGGCTTCAATGCGAGCAAGGGCGTTATCATTCTGGGCGCGACCAACCGTCCGGATTCGCTGGATCCGGCGCTGCTGCGTCCTGGCCGTTTTGACCGACGGATCCCTGTGGAACTGCCTGACCTGCAGGGCCGTATCGACATTTTGAAGGTACATGCCCGCAAGGTTAAAATGGGCGACAACGTTGATTTCAGCGTGATTGCGAAAATGGCAGTCGGCGCCAGCGGTGCCGAGCTCGCCAACATGATCAACGAGGCGGCCCTGCGCGCGGTCCGCGCCGGCCGTAAATATGTGACCCAGAATGACCTGGAGGAGAGCGTCGAGGTCGTCATTGCCGGCTACCAGAAGAAGAACGCGATCCTCAGCGATCATGAAAAGCGCATCGTCGCCTATCATGAGATCGGTCACGCGCTCGTGGCTGCCCTGCAGAGCAATTCCGCGCCGGTGACCAAGATCACGATCATCCCGCGTACCTCCGGTGCGCTGGGCTATACGATGCAGGTCGACGAGGACGAACATAACCTCATGAGCAAGGTGGAGATCGAGAACAAGATCGCCACGCTGACGGGCGGTCGGATCGCGGAAGATCTGATCTTCCATTCGATCACGACCGGTGCCTCCAACGATATCGAGCAGGCGACGAAGCTGGCGAGGGCCATGGTGACGCGCTTCGGTATGACCGAGGAGTTCGGCATGGTCGCGCTGGAGACGATCACGAATCAGTACCTTGGCGGCGATGCTTCGCTGGCATGCTCGCCGGAGACCTCCACACGGATCGATGAGCTGGTCGTCAAGGTCGTCCGGACGCAGTACGAGAAGGCCGAAGCCCTGCTGAGAAGTCATATGCGCGAGCTGAACGCGCTGGCGCAGTTCCTCTACGAGCATGAGACCATCACCGGCGAAGAGTTCATGGGACTTCTGAATCAGCTGACTGACCAGCCCGCTCCCGAAGCGACTGTTTGAGGCGTTTGGGATGTCAGCTTCATGTATAGGTGAAAGGTACATCCACCCGGACGACATTTTTCCCCGCGCTGGGACATCAACCATCATTCACGACAGCGTTTTCCCCCGCGCTGGGACAGCAACCATCATTCACGACAGCGAGTTCGCCATTCCAACCGTGAATTGCGTGGTCCACCGGCCTTGAGGTGGGGCTTATATGCAAAAAAATACCGGCAGGAAAGCTGCCGGCAAAAAAGGGATATAGACAACAAATCAAAGAGATTGACTGAGTGAGGAGAGGTCGGCTTGCGGGCCGGCCTTGTTTTTACGCCTCGAGGCGAAACGCGGTGTCACCCTCGAAGAAGAGGGCCAGCGCGCCGGGGCCTACGTGCGAACCGGTAACGGGCTCGTAGCAGACCAGCATGATCTCCATCTTGTCGGAGATCTTTTTCAGAAGCGAAATGAGGTAGTTGGCGTCGTCCATGCAGTCCGCCTGCGCGATGCCGATCATGGACGGGATCTTTCCTTTGGTCCATTTGGCAAAGTTCTCGGCCATGGCCTCGATCGCTTTTTTGCGCCCGCGCACCTTGCCGCAGCAGACGATATGGCCTGTTTCGTCACCCTTCAGGAGCGGCTTGATATGAAGTACCATACCGACGGTCGCAGCCAGATTGGAAAGGCGTCCGGTCCGCTTCAGATAAACGAGATTGTCGACCGTGAAGATCTGACACATACGGTCGGACATGTTATTCAGCAGTTTGGCAGCGTCGGAGAGAACGGTTCCGATCTTGCGCAGGACCTGTGCCTTGAGAGCGACAAGTCCCTCGCCGAGAGAAGCGCCGCGCGTATCGATGAGTTCGATCTGTCTCTCCGGGAACTCTTCGCGAAGCATCTCGGCAGCCGTTTTGGCACTGTCGAAGGATCCGCTGATGCCGGAGGACATTCCGACGAAAAGCACGTCGCGTCCGGCTTCCATCAGGGGTTTGAAGAATTCGTAGTAGGAATGCGGTGTCACCTGAGAGGTAAAGTAACGAACACCGCTGCGCATTTTATCGTAAAAACCGGGACCGTCAAACGCATCGATATCGGTACAGGTTTCTTCGGAAGTTCCATCCGAGAAAATAAAGGGAATCACGAAAATGCCATCGCTTTTGGGATCGGTAAACGGATCCGCGGCTCCTCCGAGTGAGGAAAGGGGAAGATTCGACGAGGTATCGGTCACAATGGCGTAGTCGGCGCTTTTCTTTTCAGCGATCAGATCTTCGAGTTTTTTGTCAATCTGAGGCTCTTCGACGGTCTCCATCGTGTCGGCAGGCTGTGAAGGGGTTTTCGCGGCTTCTTCTTTCTCCGGGATCAAACTGGCGAGCCGCTTGCCAATCTTGGAAATAATCTCCATGTATTGACCTCACAGAAACAGGTATTTCTTTTACAAGTACAGATATAATAACACATATTAGATGAGGTTGCAATACACGCTAGATGGGAAATGCTTAAGATTTTATGATGTCTTGATAAGAACGGGTTATCTATATAGCCAACAAGACTATTCGGGACATAAAACAAGATTGCCTGAGGCAGAACCGAAAGGATCGCCTCAGGCATACACTTTGTCAGTTGAATTGTTTCAGGTCCAAACGGGACTCGGAGCGCTTTAGTCTTCTGCGATCTCGTAGGAACCGGCTTTTAACACGATGGGACCGGTGAAGGCCTGCCCGTTCACGATGCCGGAGGCACCGTGCGGGAGTACGAATGTGGCCTCGGTGTCAAACGGCACCTGGATGCTGTAATGCCAGCCGTTTTCCGTCTTCTTCCAGGCACTCCGGATCTCACCGTAGGGAGAATCGTAGCGCATGGAGAGACGGTCGAAGCGATCATCCGGCTCGGGCGAGAGGGTAAAGTGGCGGAATCCGGGATCGGTTTCATCCGGATTCAATCCGGCAGCATGCCGGTAGATCCACTCGACTACCGCGCCATATGCATAGTGGTTCAGACTGTTCATACCGGTATCGCTGATCATTCCGTTCGGCAAAACCGAATTCCAGCGTTCCCAAACCGTCGTCGCACCCATGTTGACCTCGTAGAGCCAGCTGGGATAATCCTCATTTAACAGCAGTGTGTAGGCATAGTCGCCCAGTCCGTTTTCGGAAAGAGTCCGGCAAAGATAAGCGGTTCCGACGAAACCGGTCGTCAGGTGGATCTTTTCATCGTCCAGCTTTTGTTTCAGATCGCGAATCGTACGGGAGCGGAATTCCTCCGGCACGATGTGGAAGTGAAGCGCAAGCACGAGAGCGGTCTGGGTATCGACCGCGAGCTTGCCCGTCGCGGTGAAGTATTCCCGCTGCATCGCCAGACGGACTTTGTCGGCCAGAGCCAGGTAGTACGCGGCATCCTCTTCCAGCCCGAGTACCCCGGCGGCTTTGGCCGTCAGCTCCGAGGAATAGAGGTAATAAGCGCTGGCAATAAAGTACGGATCCGTCCCTCCGAAGGAGGAACCCTGATGGTAATTGTTGAGGGCAAGCCAGTCTGCGAAGTGAAATCCGGTATGCCAAAGGCCGGTATCGCCGGTGGACTGATCGATCTGATGGATATAATCAGTCCAGCGCTTCATGTTTTCGTACTGGACGCGGAGAAGAGCCCGGTCGCCGGAGAAGAGATAATTGGTCCACGGAATGATCGTCGCCGCGTCCGCCCAGGCGCAGGATCCGTGGGAGGTTTCGGGCTTGCCGGTGACGCGGGCGATCTGGTCGAGAACATCCGGAACGACGTGCGGGCAGGAACCCTGCAGCTCGCCGCGCTGTTCCGTGGCCATGTCGAAGAGATACTTGCGGTAGAAGGCAGCGGAAGCCATGTTAAAATGTGCGGTTGCGCAGAAAGCCTGCGCGTCTCCGGTCCAGCCCATGCGCTCGTCACGCTGCGGGCAGTCAGTGGGAACATCCACGAAGTTGCCCTTCTGGCCCCAGAGAGCATTCAGGATCAGGCGGTTCACCTTAGCGTTCGAGGTTTCGATCACACCGGTCCGGCGCAGATCGGAGTGGAGCACGACCGCCTCGAAATCATCGGAATCCACCACGGCGAGCCCTTCCACCTTCGCATATCGATAGCCATAGAAGGTGAAATGGGGACGAACCAGGCGCTCACTGCCATCCGCGTAATAGATAAACTGCTGCTTGGCGGTGCGCAGGTTTTCCGTATAGAAATTCTCGTTTTGAAGGATCTCGCCGAAGGTGAGCCGGATGCACGTGCCCTCGGGCGCGCGGCAGCGGAAGAAGATCGTGCCGGTGATCTCCTGGCCGAAATCGAGAACGTCTTCCCCGGCGGGCGTGCGGATCAGCTTAATGGGCTTGAGCGT
>JAEEGL010500756.1_pt1 | contig 15116 bp, 14 predicted proteins | sample 9134231 | NCBI WGS metagenome assembly JAEEGL01 (sample SAMN16246548, study PRJNA631951) | gut metagenome | biome: gut microbiome; feature: rumen; material: fiber-attached | host: Bos | place: Iran: Karaj | collected 2018-10 | reverse complement strand
TGGTTTAATGGCAGAACAACAGCCTTCCAAGCTGCTAGTGCGAGTTCGATTCTCGTTACCTGCTCCATTAGAAATCGAGCAGTAGCTCTTGAAGGCTGCTGTTAAAAAAATGCTTTATTGCCTTGTGTGATAAAGCATTAAATATAATATATTGTATTGAGTTTAAAAATAATTTTAGGTGAGGTACTGATATGGAAAAATTAATGCTTAACGTTGTTACTGGTAAAAATTACCGTGATAACTGTCTTAATTTTTCTTCTTTTGATTTCTCATCTATTTCTCAATTTAACAACTCTAGTTATTTTATATTTCCCGGATTCGCTGATGTGCATGTTCATTTCAGAGAGCCGGGTTTTTTTATGAAAGAAACTATCAAAACTGGATCTATGGCTGCTAGTAGAGGTGGTTATACTACGGTTTGTACTATGCCTAATCTTAATCCCGTTCCTGATAATTATGAAAATTTAAAAGTTCAACTTGATATTATAAATAAAGATAGTGTTATTGATATTTTGCCTTATGGATCTATAACTAAAGAGGAAAAAGGTCTTGAGTTATCTAAATTAGAAGAGATGAAAGATTATGTTTGTGCTTTTAGTGATGATGGAAGAGGTATTCAAGAAGAAGAACTAATGAGAAAAGCAATGAAAGAAGCTAAGAAATTAGAAAAGATAGTTGTTGCTCATTGTGAAGTTAATTCTCTTCTTAATGGTGGATATATACATGATGGTAAATATGCAAATGAACATAATCATAGAGGAATTTGTTCTAGAAGTGAATATGAACAAATAGCTCGTGATATTAAACTTGCTAAGGAAACAGGTTGTAGTTATCATGTTTGTCATATTTCTACAAAGGAAAGTGTAGATTTAATTAGACAAGCTAAAAAAGATGGTGTTGATATAACTTGTGAAACTGCCCCACATTATTTAATTCTTGATGATAGTAATTTAAAAGAAGATGGTAAGTTTAAGATGAATCCACCATTACGTGATATAACTGATAGACTTGCTTTAATTGAGGGTATAAAAGATGGTACTATTGACATGATTGCAACAGATCATGCTCCTCATACACTTGATGAAAAGTCTAAAGGACTTGAAAAATCATTATTTGGTATTGTTGGCATTGAGACTTCTTTTCAATTATTGTATACAAATTTAGTTTTAAAGAATATTATTAGTTTAGATAAACTAATTGATTTAATGTGTAATAATCCTAGAAATAGATTTAATTTACCTTATAATGGATTTTGCATTTGGAAATTAGATGAGAAAACTAAGATTGATAGTAATGAATTTTTATCTAAGGGTAGATCAACTCCTTTTGATGGAAATGATGTATATGGTGTGAACTATATGACTGTTTGTCATGATAAAATTGTTTACGAGAAAAAGTGATTTAAGTCTTTAGGAGGTTTATTATGCAACAAGGGTTATATAAAGTTTTATTAAATGAAGCATTAACACAAAATGTGTTTAAAATGATTCTTTCAGGTGATACTAAGGCTATTAAAGGGCCAGGACAATTTATAAATATCAAATTAGAGGGCTTTTTCTTAAGACGTCCCATATCTATTTGTGATTATGATGAAAAGACTATTACAATAATTTATAAAGTAGTCGGTGCTGGAACTTTATTTATGAGTAAACTAACTAGTGGTTATGAGTTAGATTGTTTAGTTGGATTAGGTAATGGGTATGATACAACATCATGTAAACAAAAAGCCTTAGTTATTGGTGGTGGTGTTGGTGTTCCTCCATTATTTGCCTTATCTAAGAAATTAATAAGTGAAGGTAAAAGTGTAGATGTAATTTTAGGGTTTAACACTGAAAATGAAGTCTTTTATGAAAGAGAGTTTAAAGAATTAGGGTGTTGTGTTAAAATTACAACAGTTGATGGTAGTTATGGTATTAAGGGGTTTGTTACTAATGCTATTGATTGTTCTTATGATTATTTCTACACTTGTGGGCCTGAACCTATGTTAAAAGCTGTTTATGGTGCAACAAATACGTCTGGAGAGTTTTCTTTGGAAGAAAGAATGGGATGTGGTTTTGGAGCATGTATGGGATGTAGTTTACAGACTAAAGAGGGAACTAAGAGAGTATGTAAAGAAGGTCCAGTTTTTAAGAAGGAGGTTTTATTATGGGAAAAATAGATACAAAAGTTGAACTTTGTGGTATTGAACTTGATAATCCTATAATTCCAGCTTCTGGTACATTTGGATTTGGCTATGAATTTGCTGATCTATATGATATTAATATGCTTGGAACTTTTTCTTGGAAAGGTACAACATTAGAACCTAGATTTGGTAATCCTACTCCTAGAATTGCTGAATGTAAGAATGGTATGATAAATGCTGTTGGATTACAAAATCCTGGTGTTTATAAAGTTATTGAAGAGGAATTGCCTAAATTAAAAAAAGTTTTTCATAAAAAGGTTATGGCAAATGTCTCTGGTTTTTCTATTGATGAATATGTAAAAGTTTGTAGTCTTGTTGATAAACTTGATGAAGTTGGATGGATCGAAGTAAATATTTCTTGTCCTAATGTTCGTGGAGGGGGAATGGCATTTGGAACAAGTCCTGAAATGGCTAAAGAAGTTACTATGGCTTGTAAGAAAGTTACTTCAAAACCTATATTTGTTAAATTGAGTCCTAATGTAACTGATATTGTAAGTATTGCGAAAGCTTGTGAAGAAGGTGGAGCTGATGGCATATCTTTAATAAATACATTACTTGGAATGCGTATTGATTTAAAAACAAGAAAACCAATTGTTGCTAATAAGATGGGTGGTTTTTCCGGTAGTGCTATTTTTCCTGTTGCAGTTAGAATGGTTTATCAAGTTAGTCATGCTGTTAATATTCCTGTTATTGGTATGGGCGGAGTTGATAAAGCAGAAGATGTTATTGAGATGATGCTAGCTGGAGCTACTTGTGTTCAAGTTGGTGCTGCTAATTTGGTTAATCCATATGCTTGTCGTGATATTATTAATGATTTACCAAAAGTTATGGAAAAATATGGAATAAATTCTTTGAAAGAAATAATTAAAGGAGTTAGATAATATGGAAAGAGATGTAATTATTGCTTGTGATTTTGAAAGTAAGGAAAAGACTCTTGCTTTTTTAGATAAATTTACTGATTGTAAACCATTTGTTAAGATTGGCATGGAATTATTTTATGCTGAAGGACCATCTATTGTTAAAGAGATTAAGGCTCGTGGTCATAAGATATTTCTTGATTTGAAACTCCATGATATTCCTAATACTGTTAAAAAAGCAATGGCAGTTTTATCAAAGTTAGATGTTGATATGACTAATTTACATGCTAGTGGAACTAAGGAAATGATGAAGGCTGCTTTAGAAGGACTTACTAGACCTGATGGAACTAGACCTCTTTTAATAGCAGTAACACAATTAACTTCTACAAATCAAGAATCTATGGAAAAAGATTTATTAATTAAGGAAGATATTGCTGATGTTGTTATGCATTATGCAAGTAATGCTAAAGAAGTTGGATTAGATGGTGTTGTATGTTCTCCACTTGAAGCACAAAAAGTTCATGATAAGTGTGGAAAGAGTTTTGTTACAGTTACACCAGGTGTTAGATTTGCTGATGGAGATAAAGGCGATCAAAAACGTGTTATGACTCCAAGTGAAGCAAGAAAGATTGGATCTGATTTCATTGTTGTTGGAAGACCTATCACTCAAGCTAGTGATCCTGTTGAAGCTTATAAGAGATGTTGTAGAGAATTTATAGGAGAGTAATTATGGAAAACATTGAAAAATTAATAGCAAAAGATTTATTATCAATAAAGGCAGTATTTTTTAGACCTAATGAACCATTTACTTGGGCTAGTGGAATTAAATCTCCAGTTTATTGTGACAATAGATTAACATTAACTGATGTTAAGGTTAGAACTGATGTTGAAACTTGTCTTGCTGAAACTATTAAAAAAGAATATCCTGATTGTGAAGTTTTAATGGGAACATCAACTGCTGGTATTGCTCATGCAGCTATTACTGGTCATTTATTAAATTTACCAATGGGTTATGTTAGAAGTGGTAGTAAAGATCATGGACGTCAAAATCAAATTGAAGGTAAATTAGAAAAAGGTCAAAAAGTAGTTGTTGTTGAGGATTTAATTTCTACTGGTGGATCTGTTTTAGAAGTTGTTAATGTATTAAGAGAAGCTGGAGCTAATGTATTAGGAATTGTTTCAATTTTTACATATGGAATGAAAAAAGGAATTGAAAGATTAAAAGAAGCAAATGTTAAGAATGTTTCTTTAACAAATTTTGATGTTATTAGTGAAATTGCAGCAGAAGAAAATTATATTGAAAAAGAAGCAGTTGCTAGATTAATTCAATTTAGAAATAATCCTAGTGATGAGAGTTGGATTAAATAATTATGAATCATCTTATTGATATAACTGATTTTAGTGTCGAAGAGTTAAAGGATTTACTTGATAGTGCACTAGATATAATTAAAAATCCTGAAAAGTATCAAGAAAAATGTAAGCATAAAAAATTAGCTACTTTATTTTTTGAACCTTCAACAAGAACTCGTTTATCTTTTGAAGCTGCTATGTATGAACTTGGTGGAAATGTTATTGGTTTTTCTGATGGAGCTTCATCTAGTGCAACAAAAGGTGAATCTATTGCTGATACAGCTAAAATTGTATCTAATTATGCTGATATTATAGCGATGCGTTCTCCTAAAGAAGGAGCAGCTTTAGTTGCAAGTCTTAATTCAAGTATTCCAGTTATTAATGCTGGTGATGGTGGACATTGTCATCCTACACAAACTCTTGCTGACTTATTAACTATATATAGAGAAAAAGGTACTTTTGATAATCTTACTGTAGGTTTATGTGGTGATTTGAAGTATGGTAGAACTGTTCATTCTTTAATTGCTGCACTTTCTAGATATAAAGGAATTAAGCTTGTGTTAATTTCTCCTAAGGAATTAAGAATACCTGCTAATGTTTTAGAAGATATTATAATTCCTAATAAGATGGAATATATTGAAGTAGAGAATTTAGAAGAAAATATAAGTAATCTTGATGTTTTATATATGACTCGTATTCAAAGAGAAAGATTTACTGATATGAACGAATATGAAAGATTAAAGAATTCATATGTTCTTGATGTTAATAAAATGAATAAAGCACCAAGTAAGATGATTGTATTGCATCCACTACCTAGAGTTAATGAAATCTCAGTTAAGGTTGATAGTGATCCTCGAGCTTTATATTTTAAACAAGCATTAAATGGTAAATATATTAGAATGGCTCTAATTTTAAAATTATTAAGTGAGAAAGATAAAGTAACTAAGTTTAGTTTTGAAAATAATAAGTTATTATATAATAAATATAAATGTAATAATCCAAAGTGTATTTGTCAAACTGAACAAGAATTGGAACAAATTAGTAAAATCGTTGATGAAAAGAATAATGTAGTTCGTTGTATTTATTGTGAACAAAGAACTAATTAATTATTGGTGTGATTTCTTCACACCTTTTTTTGTTTTATTAATCATTTTTTTATGCTATAATAAAGTTAGATTGGCTGGTGATATTATGGGTCAAATTGATGTTATCGATTTTACAAAAGATTATGGATTTAATAGAGGATGTTTTGATGTTTCTTTTTCTATTAATAAAGGTGAAATATTTGGTTTTTTAGGCCCTAATGGTGCTGGTAAGTCTACTACTATTAGACATCTAATGGGGTTTAGTAAACCAGATAAGGGTAAATGTTTAGTTCTTGAGAAAAATGCATTTGATAATGCAAATGAACTTATGAAAAAAGTAGGATATTTACCTGGTGAGATTTGTTTACCTAGTGGATTAAATGGACAACAGTTTATTAATATGATTGCTAAGATGAAAGGTGTTAAGGATGGAGAGTTTATTAATTCTTTAATTAATATGTTTGAAGTTAATACAAGATGTGATACAAAGAGTATGAGTCTTGGTGAAAAAAGAAAACTTGCTATTGTTGCATGCTTTATGTCTAATCCTGATATTTATATTCTTGATGAACCAACAAGTGGACTTGATATAAAGACTCAAAGTGTTTTTGTTAACTATTTGAAAGAAGAAAAAGCTAAAGGTAAGACTATATTATTATCTAGTCATATATTTAGTGAAGTGGATCAGACTTGTGATAGAATAGCGATTATAAAAGATGGAAGAATTGTTTCTATATTTAATCGTAGTGATTTGAATAGAGGAAGTAGTTTCCTTTATAAAGTGACTTTTAAGACTGAAAAAGGAAAATATACATTTATTCAGAATAATAAAGATGTTAAGAATTTTACTATTAATAATGATTATGGATTAGATGTTAATATTCTCGTTGATAAAAAAGATGTTCCTTTAATGTGTGAGATTTTATCTAAGTATAAATTATCTTTTTTTGAATATAAGGAATTATCATTAGAAGATTATTTTATGAAATATTATAAAGAAGATAGGGTTTATAATGGGGTGAAATAATGGATAATGAGAATGTTGTAATTGAAGTTAAAAATGTTAGTAAGTTTTATAAATATAATCATGGCGTATTTGATATAAGTTTTAGCATTAATGAAGGCGATGCTGTTGGCTTTATTGGTTCTAATGGTGCCGGTAAAACTACAACATTAAGAATGCTAATGGGATTTATTAAACCTGATAAAGGTAGTTTATTAATTAAGGGTTTGGATTGTTGGACTAATAGCAAGAAAATTAAGAAGTTTGTTGGTTATGTTCCTGGCGAGATTAGTTTTCCTGATGTTGGGTCTGGTTTTAATTTTATTAATTTTCAAAAGCATTTTAAACATGTTAAAAAAATGGATATTGCTAATGATGTTATTAAGGACTTACAACTTGATTTGAGTGCTGGTTTAAGTAAGATGAGTAAAGGTATGAAACAAAAGACAGCTATTGTTAATGCTTTAATGTCTGATCCTGAAATACTTATTCTTGATGAACCTACTACTGGATTAGATCCTTTAATGAGATTGAGTTTTATTGATTTATTATTAAAGGAAAAAGAAAAGAAGAAGACTATTCTTATTACATCTCCTTTATACGAAGAGATTGAGAAGGTTTGTGATAAGGTTATTCTTATTGATAAGGGTAATATTATTTGTGTTTTAAATATTGATAAGATTAAAAAAGATAGAAAAATGCAATATGTTATTAATTTTAAAGGTAAGAATGATTTTAATAAGTTTATTGATAATTATTATGAGATTGAAAAAATAGATAGGGATAATTTTAGTGTCCTTTGTAATGTTAATAAACAATATTTAGATGAATTTTTGGATGTTGTTTCTAATTGTAATATTGAGTCTATGTATGATGTTAAGTTTTCTTTAAATGATTTATTACTAGAGCATCTTGATTCATATTATAAAAATAAAGAAAAAGGTGATAATGATGTTAATAAGTAGACCACTTTTTAAACAATCAATGAAAGCTAATTTAGGAAATTTTATTTTTGTTAGTTTAATTACTTGTATTATGTTAGCAATTGTTATACTTGTTATGGGTAATTTACAAATTGATACTATTCAAAAATCTATGAGTGATATATTTATTGAGGATGGTATTAAGAGTGCTTGTAAAGAAAAATCTATTAGTTATTATAATCTTGCTTATGATACTTTAGATGAATTCGATGAAAAGTGTAATTCGCTTGATAATTTATTTAATGTTACTTTAATTGATTCTCGTGATGAAATTATTGAAAACTACAATACTTGTATTAATAATGGTAAGAGCCATGATGAAGCTATTGATGAGATTAGTAATGAAAATACTAAAACAATAAATGAAGTTCTTATTAGTTATTATTTAGTTAATGGTAATGATTTTTCAAAGAATAAAATTGAAGAATATACATGTAATTTAATTATTGATAATATTAAACAACAATTGCATGGTTTAATTCCTTTAAGTGAAAAGGATTATGTTATTAGTGTAATATCTAGTGGTGTTGATAATTATATTAATTTAAGAAAACAACAACCAAGTATTACTATTAAAAGTTATGCTTCAGATTATATTTCTGGTTTTATTAGTGATAATTTAATAAGTCAAAAAATAAGCTATAATAATTATAATATTGTTATTAGTGATTATTTTACTGTTGATGAACTTAATGATGTTTGTAAAAAAGCAATTTTAGTTTATAACGCTGAACTTGATGATTACATTATTAATCATCCTGATTGTTCTAAAGAAGAACTTGATAAAGAAAAAAATAAACTTATTAGTGAGAATAGTAGTAGTTTATTTTTGAGTTTCGATGAAGAACTAGCTAATAGTCTAAGTGAACTTGGAAACTTGGATTTCTTTACTTTAGTTCTTGGTTCTATATTTTATAAGATGGCTGGTTTGTTACTTCCATTTATCTTTATTATTATGTGTAGTAATAATCTTATATCTAATCAAATAGATAATGGATCTTTAGCTTTTGTGTTATCGACTCCTGTTAAAAGAAATAAAGTTGCTTTTACTCAACTTGTTTATTTATTTGTTAGTATTTTAACAATGTATTTATTAATGACGCTTGTTAGTGTTGTGTGTTTTAAATTAATAGATTCTAGTAAACTTTCTATAGATATTTATGATTTATTTTTGTTTAATCTTGGAGGATTTGTTACTAGTTTATCTATTGGAGGAATATGTTTTTTAACAAGTTGTATATTTAATAGGAGTAAATTATGTTTAGGTATTGGTGGAGGAATTTCAATATTTTTCTTAGTTTGTACTATATTAGGTTTATTTGGGTCTGATGTAATGCCTGCTATTATTAGAATTTCATCAATGAATTATTTTAATTATTTTACTCTTGTTTCTTTCTTTGATATTTCTAAAATTATAGCTTCTGATTATAGTTTTTATATTGGATTTTGTATTTTATCAGGAATTTATTTGATTACTTCAACAATAGGTATTATTGTATTTTGTAAGAAGGATTTGCCTTTATAAGATTGGATTTTTTCCAATCTTTTTTCTTTTGAAACTGGTTTCTTAAAATTCATGAAATTTTTTCATTTTGTGTCTTAGTAGGAAATAATCCTTGTTAATATTTTATAAATTAATGAATTTGATATGAAAATATATTAATTTGAGATGTTTTTTGTTTAACTAAAAATTGAATAAAAAATTGATATTTTTTTGAGAAAATATTTACATTATTTACATTTGCGTTTTCCTTGAAATATTTTTAGTTTTATTGTATTATATTAATATAGATATAAAATTAACACTAAGATATATAATTTTTATATATCTTTTAATTTATTTTTTAGAAAGGGTGATCATTATGAAAGTAATTAAAAGAAGTGGTTCAGAGGTAAAATTTGACAATGCAAAGATTTTACATGCTATTGAAGGTGCTAATAATTCAGTTGAAGAAAAAGACAGATTGACTGAAGAGCAAATTAATAATGTTGTTAATAACGTCGTTGAAAAATCTAAGAAGTTAAAGAGGTCTGTAAACGTTGAAGAAATTCAAGATATGGTTGAAGATGAATTAATGGCTAATAGATTTTTTCAAGTTGCAAGAGAATATATAACATATCGTTATAGACATGCTATGGTTCGTCAATCAAACACTACTGATAATCAAATTCTATCATTAATAGAACTTGATAATGAGGAAGTTAAACAAGAAAATTCTAATAAGAATCCAACTATTGTATCAACTCAACGTGATTATATGGCTGGTGAAGTATCTAAAGATATTTCAAAGAGATTTTTATTACCTAAAGAAGTAGTTGATGCTCATAATCAAGGTATTATTCATTTCCATGATATGGATTATTTTGCTCAACATATTCATAACTGTGATTTAGTTAATCTTGAGGATATGCTTCAAAATGGAACAGTTATTAGTGGAACTTTAATTGAAAAACCACATACTTTTTTCACTGCATGTAATATTGCAACTCAAATTATTGCTCAAGTTGCAAGTAGCCAATATGGTGGTCAAACTATAACACTTGCTCACCTTGCTCCATTTGTTGATGCATCAAGAAAAAAGATTAGAACTGAAGTTTTGGGTGAATTAGGTAATTATAGACGCAATATTAATTTTAATGACGTTGAATTTAATGAAATGGTTGATAATATTGTTAAACAAAGATTACTTAGTGAAATCAAACATGGTGTTCAAACTATTCAATATCAAATTAATACATTACAAACTACTAATGGTCAAACTCCTTTTGTTAGTGTTAATATGTATTTAAATGAAGCTAAGAATGAACAAGAAAAAGCAGACCTTGCTTTAATTATAGAAGAAGTATTAAAACAAAGAATTCAAGGCATTAAGAACCCTGCTGGTCAATGGATTACTCCTGCGTTCCCTAAACTTTTATATGTACTTGAAGAAGATAATGTTAAAGAAGATGGTAAGTATTTCTACTTAACTAAGTTATCTGCTGAATGTACTGCAAAGAGAATGGTTCCAGATTATATTTCCGAAAAGAAGATGCTTGAATATAAGATTGATAAGAATGGTAATGGTAATTGCTATCCTTGTATGGGTTGTAGAAGTTTCTTAACTCCATACGTTGATGAAAATGGTAAACCAAAATATTATGGTAGATTTAATCAAGGTGTTGTAACTATTAACTTAATAGATGTTGCTTTATCTAGTAAGAAGAGTGAAACTCAATTCTTTAAGATTTTTGATGAAAGACTTGAATTATGCCATAGAGCATTGCAAATAAGACATGAGAGATTAACTGGTACTATTTCTGATGTTGCTCCTATTTTATGGCAATATGGTGCTTTAGCTAGACTAAAGAAAGGTGAAACTTTAGATAAACTATTACATGGTGGTTATTCTACAATTTCTTTAGGTTATGCTGGATTATGGGAAACAGTTTATTATATGACTGGAAAGAAATTAACTGATCCTGAAGGTGAAGCATTTGGTCTTAAAGTTATGAAGACATTAAATGAATATACTGCAAGATGGAAAGCTAGTGAGAATATTGATTATTCATTATATGGTACTCCAATTGAATCAACAACATATCGTTTTGCTCAATGTTTACAAAAACGTTTTGGTATTATTGAAGGTGTTACTGATAAGAACTATATTACTAACTCTTATCATGTTCATGTTACTGAACCAATTGATGCATTCCATAAGTTAGAATTAGAATCTAAATTCCAAAAGTTAAGTCCAGGAGGAGCTATTTCATACGTTGAAGTTCCTAATATGAAAGGTAATATTCCTGCTGTATTATCAGTTATTAAATATATTTATGAAAATATTATGTACGCTGAACTTAATACTAAATCAGATTTCTGTCAAGTTTGCGGATATGATGGCGAAATACAAATTGTTAGTGATGAAGATGGTAAATTAATGTGGGAATGCCCTAACTGTCATAATCATGATCAAACTAAGATGAATGTTGCAAGACGTACTTGTGGATATATTGGTACTCAATATTGGAATCAAGGTAGAACTCAAGAGATTAAAGAAAGAGTTTTACATCTATAATGAATTATGGTGAGATAAAAACTTTTGATATAGCTAATGGATTAGGTGTTCGAGTTTCTTTGTTTGTTTCTGGATGTAGACATCATTGTCGTAATTGTTTTAATCAAGTTACATGGGATTTTAAATATGGAAAGGAATATACTAAAGAAACTAGTGATTATATACTTGATTGTTTGAGTAAAGATTATATTGAAGGTTTAACAATTTTAGGTGGTGAACCATTTGAACCTGAAAATCAACCATATGTTCTTGAGTTAGTTAAAAGAGTAAGAAAAGAATTACCTAATAAAACTATATGGATTTATTCAGGTTTTGTTTATGAAGAAATAACTGGTGTTAAAGAGTCTAGATCTTTTACTAATATTTCTAAAGAGATTTTAAATTATATTGATGTATTAGTTGATGGTAGATTCGTTGAAGAATTAAAGAATATTATGTTAAGATTTTGTGGTTCTTCTAATCAACGTGTTATTGATGTTAAACAAACCATTGCTAATGGTAAAATAGAGTTATTAAAATTATAGGCACATTTAAAATGTGCCTTTTTTAATTGTTGCTACAATTTATTATATTTGATATAATATAAATATAAGGACCATTTATAAGGTGATTTTTATGGCTAAAAAGACGAAAGTTGAAGTTTTTAAATATTTAAAGATTTTTAATCTTGATACAACTAAACATTTAGATTTGGAAGCATTAAATAGAGAGTATAGAAAACTTGCTAAGATTTATCATCCAGATGCTATGAATTCACTTTATAGTGATGGAAAAATGTTCGTTGAGATCAATAATGCTTATGATTATTTGAAAGATAATTCATTATATGTTAATAGTTTAATTGATAGAGAAAATAATTTAGTTTATATTAAGGCTCAGGAAGAAGCTGAAAAGAAGAGAAAAGAAGAAGAATTAAGACAACAAGAACTTCAAAGACAAGCTCTTCTTAAAAAGCAAGAAGAGTTAATAAAGCAACAAGCCTTACAAAAAGAGCAAGAGTTGCAAAGACAAGCTCAACTAAAAAAAGAACAAGAGCTTCAAAGACAAGCTCTTCTTAAAAAACAAGAAGAATTAAAAAAACAAGCTTCTCTTAAAAAGAAACAAACTACTAATAATATTCAAAATGATGATAATGTTAGTGAATATGATAGTAGAGTTGATGAAATTAAACATGACTTACAAGTTTATTATAAATGTATTAATAAAGATGAGTATTCTGAAAATGATTATAAAACAATATGTGTTTATATAAGAGATTTTATTAAAGGCATAAAAGGATATGAAGAGGTTGAAAAGTTAAATGCTGCTTATCAACAGTTAATGATTCAAATTAACGAAATTCCTAAGAATGTTGTATCTAAGATGTCAACAAAGAAGAAAGTACAGATAATAGGTATAGCTTCTAGTGTCGTCTTAGTTATGTTTTTTATATTAATTTTTATTACTTTTATTAAACCTAGTATAGATTATAAACAAGCTCTTAATTATTTAAATGAAGAAAATTATGAGAGAGCTTATGAAAAGTTAAATAAGATAAATTATAAAGATTCTAAATCATTGGCATATGTTGCTTATGGTTTAACTTTAATTGAAAATAATCAATATGAAAGAGGATATGATTATCTTAATTCTCATGATTGCAAGTGTGTTTATTCTTATAATGCGCTAGGTGGAACTATTAATAATGGCGTCTGTAGTAAAGATGGATATGATTTTATTGAGTGGGAGTATACTTCTCATTCATTAAGTGATAACTTTGAAGTTACTATTAATCTTAGTGCTAAGTATATTGGTAAGTTTTATAATATTACTTATGACTTAGATGGTGGCGAAATGACTTCAAACATCACATCATATCAAGTTGCTAAAAATACAGTTATTGAGTCTCCTGAAAAAACTGGATATAATTTTATTGGTTGGTGGGTTGCTGAAGTAAATGTTTTAGTTCCTGAACTTGTTCTTGATGAGAATTTTTATGGTAATTTAACTTTAACAGCTTTATATCGACCTAAACAATTTACTGTTATATTAGATGCTAATGGTGGAAGTGTAAATGTAAATAGTTTTAAGGTTGATTATGGTAAAACATTTGATTTTGAAATTCCTATTTGTAAAGGATATAGATTCCTTGGTTGGTATTATGATAATCAAAAAGTTACTGAATCTAGTTTTACATATTTGACTGATGTTACATTTGTTGCTAGGTTTGAACCTTGTGAATATAGTATAACTTATGTCTTAGATGGTGGAACATGCGATGGACCTACAAAGTTTTTCGCTGATAGTGATGTTGTTATTCCAAATGCAAGTAAACCTGGTTATGATTTTAAAGGTTGGAAGTTGAATAACACTGGTGAACCACAAACATCATTTACTATTAAAAAAGGTATTTATAATAATATTACTTTAGTTGCTGTATTTACTGAAACTCGATATAAGATTACTTTTGATTCTGATGGTGGAACTTCTATAAGTGAACAAGATGTATTTTATAATACAACATTTAGTTTACCAACTCCTGAAAAGGCGGGATTTGAATTTTTAGGTTGGTATCTAGATAACGAACAGGTTATTGATGGAGTTTATACTTATACACGAAACATTAATTTAAAGGCAAAATGGAAACGACTATAAGCTTGTCATTATTTTGTCTATTAGACTATGATATAATAACAGTATGTATGGGGGCCTTTATATTCCTTTCACAAATTAAATAACCTAACCCCTTTAAAGGCTCCCATACCATAATTAAAAAAATTAAGAACTTATGTAAATAAGTTCTTTTTTATTTTTCTGAAACTATTTTCATTAATTATACTTTAAATTTTTACTTTTTAATAGAAAATGGGTGTATTTTGTCATAATTATGAAAATATAGTTAAAAATGAAATCATTTTCAGAAAATATGAAATCATTTTCAGTTTTCATTTTTCATTGACGTATGTTATAATAATAAATGTAAGGAGGACATATATTATGTTATTATTAGTTGTTTTAATTATACTTACATTGATTCTAGCTGGTTTCGCTATGGTAGATTGTTGGAAAGACTTAAATAGACCTTATACTAAAAAATATTCAAAGGCTTATAAAAAGTTATTTCGTTAAACGATTAACTATAAAAATTCAATCCGTGGGACAAGATGTCTTATAGGGTTTGTATATAGATCCAGTGCTAGTAATATAGCACTTTTTATTTACTTTATAGGAGGTGAAACTTATGAATTCAATTAGGTTAAATGCTTTATCATTTAATTACAATGATAAAAGTGTAGTAAAGAAAAGTATTAAAAAATCAAATAGAAGTTTTATAAAGAGTTTTATAAGTTTATTTGATAATCAAGAATTAGTATTATTTGATTCTTGTGTAAAAGAGCAACTTTAGTCATATTGTGATTTTTGAATGATTCATATAATTAAAGTTACTTAATTATTATGATTTTGACAAGATGTCATTAAACTAAAGTGCTGTTAAGGCACTTTTTATTTTTTTTAGTTATTTAAATATATTAAATATAGATTATAATCACTTTACTTTATTTTGTCATTTTGATTTTTAAATTAGATTGAATAATGATTTTTATTATGATAGAATAAT
>JAEEGL015355012.1_pt1 | contig 15117 bp, 11 predicted proteins | sample 9134231 | NCBI WGS metagenome assembly JAEEGL01 (sample SAMN16246548, study PRJNA631951) | gut metagenome | biome: gut microbiome; feature: rumen; material: fiber-attached | host: Bos | place: Iran: Karaj | collected 2018-10 | reverse complement strand
GACCTCTACCACCTGCCTGATGGCTGGTATATCGTCGCCGCTGGCAACCGCGAGGAGGACATGGCGGTCGCCACCACCATGAGTTCCGCCCTTGCCAACCGCTTCATGCACGTGGAACTGCAGGAGTCGCCAGAGGAATGGGTGCGCTGGGGACTTCAGAACGGCATCCATCCCGCGGTCATCGGCTTCATCCGCTTCCGTCCAGACCTGCTGTTCCACCAGGAGAACGAAAATCTGGAGCGCGGCTGGCCCACGCCCCGCTCGTGGGAACGCGTCAGCACGATGCTTCACCGTTTTCGCATCGAGGACAAGTCATATCTTCTGGACAAGATGCTCTACGGGCTCGTCGGCAACCAGGCTGGAGTCGAGTTTCTCGCGTTCAAGGAGATTGCCGCGCAATTCGACGATACGCACGAGCTGATGACCAATCCGAACAAGAAGATCAACATTCCTGAAAAGCCAGACCAGCGCTATGCCTTCTGCGCGGCGGTGGCGTATCACCTCTGGCGCGGCAAGTCGCCTGAAGAGGAGGCGCAACTGCTGTCTGGCTTCTACCGCATTGCGATGGCGCTGCCCAGCGACTTCGCCACGATGCTGATGATTGACGCCCTCACGGGAAACCGCAAGACCGATGACCCAAGTGTGTTTGCGGACAAGCTCTACCATCACAAGGGCTATGCCGCCTGGGCAGAGAAGCACGGCAAGGCGATGCGGGCGCGGATGAGCAAGAAGGGCTTCTGACCTATGGAAAAGACATTCGAGCAGAAGGCGGCGGCTGTCCTGAAGAGCATGGAGCAGGATCGGCAGAAGTTGCTGACGAGGCAGCCGTTCATCGGTTTGATTCTCATGAATCTGGAGCTGGTCCCCGTGCCTGGAAACAGCTTGCGGACCACCTGCACGGACGGACGGCGCATCATGATGAGCCTCTCTTTCTATGCCAAGCTGGATTTGGAGGAGCGGCTGTTCGTGATGGCGCACGAGGCATGGCATTGCGTTCTGATGCACGGCGTGCGCTGCCAGACCCGCAATCAACATTTGTTCAACATCGCCGCAGACCTGGAAATCCATTTTGTCCTGCAAAAGGAGAGGATGAAGGAACCCTTCGTCCTGCCCCACGATTCAGCCTGGGACGGCCTTTCCGCCGAGGAAATCTACGAAAAACTTGGGCATAAACCGTCTAGAAAACAAAAGGGTGGCAATTCTCTTTCCAACGATGGTCACAAGAACCCTGGCAAGGAATCCGAGCACATCAAAGGGCAGGAAAACGGCGAAGGCTTTGACGTGCATAGTTTTTCTGGTGGAGGCGAGCAACCTCATAAGGACACGGAAAAAGGAAAAGGCAAAGGGGACAACGAAGAGGAAAAAGGCAAAGGGGGCAACACGAGTTCAGACAATGGCGAAACTGCAGCTAGCGACAACTCAGCAGGAGAATCCAGCATTTCAGAGACGCCCGCCTGGGATAAGCAGTCTGTGGAATGGATGCGCCGCATTGTCATTCAGGCAACCCAGATTATGGAGCGCACGCAGGGACATCTTCCCGCGCATATCCAGGGCATCATAAAGAAGCTCCGTAGGCCTGAACTGCCATGGCGGGATCTGCTTCGGCAGTTCGTCACCAGCTGCTATGGCGGCTCGCGCCGCTGGCTGCCTCCAGAACGCAGGTATGTCTCACGGCGGCTCTATCTGCCCTCCTATCGGGACAATCGGATGAACGCGGTCATGGCAATCGACACCAGTGGCAGTACCACTGGCGATTTGCCCCAGTTTTTCGCGGAACTCTCCAGTCTGCTCAATTCCTTTGGCAAATACGATTTGACCGTCATCCAATGCGACTGCGACATCCAGCATGTGGAGACCTTTAGCGAAGCCAAGCACTTCCCCCGCAATTACCAGTGGGAGAGCTTCGGGCATGGCGGCACCTCCTTCGTCCCGCCATTCAATTATGTTCGCGAACAACGCCTAAAGCCAGACATCTTCATCTACCTGACGGATGGCTTTGGCGATGCCCCTGAAACAAAACCGCGTTATCCTGTCCTGTGGGTGCTGACGCAGGACGGACGCACACCCGCCCCCTGGGGGCGTTGCATCAAATTGAAACAAAGCAGAGAGAACTGACGATGGAAATTAGTGAACTTGTCAAGCAATACGAGGCCCTTTGGGAAAACGGTGCGCCAATGGAGCAGATTGTGGGCTTTTGTCGACATTATTCGCAGAAGCAGCTGGAAAACAAAAGAGGAGAAACACCACTTTTAGAGGTTTTGCGCCAAAGTGCCAAATGGGAAGAAATGGTTCTTACGCCCGCGTTTTTAAAGCATCTTACGGTCAATGATGACCGACTCTTGCACGTGATTGGCTCTTATTCTTTAAGATGTAACCATCAAAACATCATTTATTACAGAATACTATCAATGAAAAAAGGGCTTCCTGAGAGAATACGCGCTTTTTGGGGAGTAATGGTGCGAGAAGTCGAATCATTCTGTGTCCGCAGGGAAAACGAGATACTTATGCTGGTGGACAACGACTATATGCGTAATGAAATTATCAGGAATAAGCTTTCAGGGCATGAACTGATTCCTGCGGGGTTATCCTTTGTCAAAGGAGGGCTTCTAGGATGGTTAATCTCAGAAGATATGCGTGAGGCACTCACGAGGGATTCTGTCTCCAGGTTTGAATTGGAATTGACGCTTTCGGGCAAGAAAATCACCATTGGATTGCTTCGACGAATTCTTTGTGAACATGCTTTGAACATCCTATTGCATTCGCTTAAACATCGTCTAAAGCAGGTGACGGCCATCTTGTCACCCCAGGACCTGCTTATCCATATTTGTGCGTATGAGCCTGATAGTGCGAAAGCAGTCAAGGCACTTGACACCCTTGAGGAAATCTGTCCAGGCATTAGCAAGAGCACGGACAAGCTCGGCAACACGCCCCTCTGGTATTGCCTATACAGAAGCGAAAGGGAAGAACTGGAAGATGCACTGATAAAGTATGGCTGCGATCCCGACGCCCGAAACCACCTGAACCTCAGCTATCGAATTTGTTCGGAGGCACAGAAATTACTATGAGCCGCTTGACCTGGAAACTAATTCTGTTCAACTTGTCAGAGGCGCATGATGAACTCGACGAACTCCATTGCCGCCTGCACGTTCTGACATATCGCGAGTTGCCAGACGATTGTGCATGCAAGGCATGGCTTTCAGAAAGGGACAGAAGGCATCCTTTCACGGAATTCTCCCTGCACGCCCGCTTCGACCACGCCTATCATCATCTGAACTTTGCCTGGAACGTCCGAAGAACTCCAGAAAAGCGTGCCTGGCAATGCGCCACTCAAGACTTTCTGAGGTGGGGCAGGTTTCCTCGCACCAAGGAATTTGCGGACCTCTGGCTTGCCAAGGCGGATATCCAGAAAGCCCAACGGGAACCTGGCTTCGGCAGCGTCAACTTTTCGCTGGTCCATGCACCCATACTGCTGGCCAAGCACCAGCTGGGCATTCTCTGTTATCTCGTCGCCAAGGAGTGTGGTGAGAATTCGCGCTGGGGCGTCCGTCCTGATGGTCTGAATGAGGAGGTCGATGCGCAGCCGCTTACGGAACGGGAATTTGCCTGCTGGATGCATTCCATCTACGCCAAGTTGAACTTCGCCTGGAATAGCCGCAAGGACAAGACACCCGTCGTCAGGCCCCTTGCCGTCCGCCGCCGCAGGTGCTTCCCGCCGATGTTCATGCCTGGAACGCTGACGAGATGACGGAAAGGAGACCTTTTGTCGAAATGTGTTGCACCATTTTTCGACTAACAGGAATGAGAGGACACAGAAAGGAGATACTTTGATGAATAAATCATTATGGACGCTAGAGGATGTGTTAAGGCACATCAAAGAGAACAACCAAAAACTGTTCATTCCTTCTTATCAGCGAGGTTACAGGTGGCAACCTTCAGATGTTAGACAGTTGTTGGATGATGTTTACAGCAACACTGCGAGCAATTACTTTCTTCAGGTATTGGCAGTTCGTGAGGACCGTGAAAAGAAGCAATTGAGAATTGTTGACGGGCAGCAAAGGTTGACTACTGTTCTCCTTGTTTTAAATTGCCTTGATGGTGGCAATCGATGCCTTGAATTGATCGAATACGAGACTCGGAATAAAGGTTGTGAAAAGACGCTTGACGGGCATTTTAGGGAAGAAGCTATCAAGGCAATCAATACTTGGCTTGCAGACAAGGCTGAAAATGAGAAGAATACATTCCGACAAAAATTAGGAAACTGCGAATTTCTCGATTTCCGTATTGAAGATGAAAAAAGTGAACTTGGTTTCTTTTCACGGCTAAATACATGGAAGATTGCGGCTACTGACTCAGAACTTGTTGAATGTTTTTTCCTGTCTAATGACGACCCTTGCAAGATTGAGAAGCGGGCAATAAAATGGAATCAAATGGAGCGCCAGTTATCCGACAATAAGTTCTGGGGGATGCATGCCCGTGGGAAACTACTTACCCAATGGGAGAATTTTAAGGGAGCTTTTGCTAGGCATTTAGATGATTCGCACCATACGAAGTTCTGTGACGAAATTGAAATTTTAAGCGATAAGTACTTTGAAATTTTCGAAGAGGTTCCTGATGAGGCTTTCTTTGGGTTGTTCGGCAGGGTTTCCGATTATATTCTAAGGTATTATTACAGCACAAAATATGATGCAAGCAAAGAAGAAAACCTTACAAGCTTAGCTCTTGGCAGAAAGCTGTATGTGCCACTTGATGAGTTCCAATTGGAGTTAACAGCTTCTCGGATGGTTGAACCAATCCTGTTAATGCTTAAATGGGTTTTGGGAGACGGGAGAGATGTAATTCTCAGATATTGGGAAGACAAGCCCGCCAATGTGAATAAGGTTCTTCTTAAACCCGATAATGAAAATGACCGCGATTTCGCATTGTTTTTGTTTGAATACTTTTCACTGTACCAGACGGCTGATGGTTTGTGTGAGAACTCATGCAGAGCGTTACGACTTGTGGCGAACATACTGGAAAATGTCAATCGAGAAACTCCAATGCGACCTAAAGATGACAATTATCGGCCAGAAAAACAGTATAATAGAATCAACTATTTGAAGGGTTTCCTTGAGTGGAGTCCATGTTTATATGATGCGAACAGGGTTTTTGACGATAAAGCACCAATGCAGATTAATGAGGAACTGGCAAAGGCTTGTGTTTATCAACGAAAAATACCTGGGCAAATTGTATTGTTACATGAATGCGAGACGTATATGCATGGACGTGTGCGCATGGCATTATTAACTGGCAAAGTAGATGGGGGAAATTGGCGTTTCATCGACATTGCGGATTCGGAACATCAACAAAAACGGCTTGTAACCTTTGAAAATCTTTTGTACAAATGGCATTTTGCAGAAAAAGAAGAGCGGGTTAAACTGTTAAAGAAAGTCGTTTCCTGTGAACCATGGAAACTCAAGGATCAAATCTGTCTTTCAATCGAAGATGCGGGGCTGAAGAAAATCCTTTCTACTGAAGATGATGCATATTTGCAAAAAACGTATCTTGATGAGGAATTACCAGATGATTCAATTGGTAAGACGGAACCATGGCGACGAGACTGGCGTAAGAGTGTTTTTGAAGTTCCCAATTGGGAAGGGAAATGGATTAAATGGCATGGAGGAACTGCACATTTTTCTTGTATGAAAACGCATATATAACAAATGCCATTCCCATTGCGGATTGGCGTATTGATGTCGAAAATGACATCAAAGACGCTTTCGCAGAAATTGGGGAAGTTGACTCTGTTCGTAGTAATGATGGAGGAACTAGATCGTTTAGATGTGCATTGCCCGATATTCGCGACTTTGATGTTCGAGTTTACTTGTGGAAGGACCATGTAGAGATTCGATGGAGCAAGTACAAAGGGGAAAGATCAAAATCTGAGTGGATCCCAATTGCTGATTCTAACGTGAATGGTGCAAATTTGGCCTCAAAAGTTAAGGTTGCGTTAATGAAAATGAATGAGGAACGAATGCAATAATGTTCTATTACAGATGAGCAGTTTCGCTGTTGTGCCCTACAGACGACTTTTTCCTTTAGAGTCAAGTCGTCTATAGGGTGGCTGGTTCCTGGGCGATGACATCGCTCTTGATTTAGCAGCAATTGTCGATGCCCTTCATGGACAGCGCTTGTTCGTTCGTCAAGGCGATTAGTCAAAGTAGCATTCAGACATCTGGCGTTGGGGGCATATCATGGCTAGATGGGCCAGATGGAAAGGAAAGGTGACATGCATATCATTTCTTATAAAATCATATTAAAATAATGAATTATAAGACTTTATAGGAATTTGCTCGTGGTTTTCGCTGGAGGGGATAAAGTATGCGCATCCCCAATCCACGATTCCACCACAACCGCCTGGAGAAAATTCTCAATGAAAGGCAACACAAACACATAAGGAATATCAAAGTTAGAGATTTCTTCTCAATTTGGAAAACTTTTTTTTGGGAATCTGCCCTGAAAACCAACGAAAACTCCTCTGTCAACCAGTTCCGGAGGTATATATTAGGAAATGAAACAGCAATTATTTCGTGCATAACAGATCAGGAGAAAAGGTAATGTCAGCTCAAGTGTGCTGCAAATTAATGTGTTTAGGTGATTTGTTTTCAAAACGGTTGCAGATTCCCCCGTACCAACGGTTGCAGATTCCCCCGTACCAGCGTGGTTATTGTTGGGACGAGGGTCAAATCAAGCCATTTTTGGAAGCTTTGTGGAATGCTGCCAAGGATAAGGAATATCATCTTGGCACTATCATTGTTCATTGCCACAATGGAGAGATGGATATGGTTGACGGATTGCAAAGGTTGCTAACGTTGGCGATGCTCGAATATTGCTTAAACGATAATGCCCCACAAATTCTTGAACTTTTGCAAACGGAAACGGACGATTTGGATATGCTTCGTGCAGTCCATCTAGCCTATGGAATCATCCAGAATTGGCAAGCAGCAAATCCAATTGATACAATGGAATTGAAGACCTTTCTGGATACGAAAGTTAACATCACCCTTGTATTAATCCAGGAGGAGACGGACGCGAAAGAGGAAAACCTCCCGCTTGCCTGGACATTTTTTGATGCAATCAATTCTGGCGGCAAAAGATTGTCGGACTATGATTTGCTAAAGGCATTTCATCTGAGGTATTTGACTGGAACTGGCAATGCGGAAGATGAATTGAAGGCGTTCAAAGCGCAGAAATGGGATGAGATGGGGCAAAAAGGCGACTTTGCTGATACCTTGGGATATACCTTCTATCTGTGTCGGCAATGGCAGCGTGAACGCGATGTTCAAGTTAACAAAATGCCAGCAGATGCTCGCTACACAATCTTGAACCATTACCGTGCATTAGAGGCATTTACTCAGGTCAATTGTACTGGGGCAGATTTAATGGCAGGACTAGCGGGGGGCAAATTCTTTTTTGACTGGACAGAGAAGTTCATTGGAATCTATAAGCATTTCAGGAGCTTAGAAGCAATCGAAAAGTTCTATAAAGTGCCTTGGAAACCAGAACAATGGCATCTCCTGAACATCATTCAAGCTGTTGTTTTCTTTTACTATTGCCGATTTGGAGAAGCCTATCTCTCGGATGCATTAATTTTTACCAGCTACCGACTTGCCATATTACGAAACAACCGCCTAAATCTTTCCCGTTGGTATAACGAAGGACGGGTGAAGCATACAGTGGAAGCTATCGATGAAAGTCCTACACCGGAATTCTATTTTCACTATTGCCGGATGCCAAGCAATCGTTATGCGATACAATACGATCTCAAGACAACAACACGCAACGATGCACTTATGAATAGTCAAAGGCATGGACCAAATTTCTGGAGATATTTGCTTTGTTTTGCTTCCTCTAATGGTTATGACTATGGCATTGGGCGAACTATTTGCTTCAAGAAGGAAGTACAGGAACTCTTGCAATATGTGGCAAAGGCTTTCAATCAAGAATTAGACGAAGATCTTTTCCTCAAATGAACATGGAGGACGCAAAAATGAATGAAACGGAAATGGACGATAACAGTATTCTGACCCCATGTAAGTGGTTTTCAGAAGGAGGCAGGCATTTTGTAGTACCAGTTTATCAACGCTTGTTTACTTGGGAAGAACCCCAATTTGATCGTTTGTTGCACGATGTAACCAAGTGGCATAAAGAACAAGGGGAACAACCATCTATCCCCTATTATCTAGGCATTGCCACGGTGGTCGAGGAAAAGGAGAAAACAAACTCCTATATCTTGGTGGATGGTCAGCAACGCTTGACGGTAATTGCCATCTTATCCGCTCTTTTGGGATGGGGCAGTGGATGTACCCCCGATGACTATTTGTCCTACGAGGCCAGACCGCAGGACCGAAAAACATTGGAATACATTTTTGATCCGAAGGCAGACTTGTTGAAAGATGATGCAATTCAGGCTGTTGAAAAAATAACTAATGCCAACATGAAGAAATTTGTCCAGCATATCCGAAAAAACTTGGAAGCGTGGCGAAACGTTGCCAATGCCTTGCAGGAGCATTTGTGTCTTTTGATTTCAGAGTTGCCCCCTGCATATAAAGAAGACTTAACGCTCCAAAACGAGTATTTTGAGAAGATGAACTCCTCTGGAAAACAGTTGGAGCAACACGAAGTCCTCAAGGTGCGGTTATGCAGTTCTTCACTAGATTTGGAGCGTTGGAACAAAGTTGAGGATTTCTCTGTGGCATATCAGGAACCATCTGTCCAGAGTACTAACGAGTGTACACTTCTTGAGGATTTCTCTGTGGCATATCAGGAACCATCTGTCCAGAGTACTAACAAGTGTACACTTCTTGATGCAATGAGGAGAGGTGTGGTTACATTGAATGGAAAAGAAGTAGAATTGAAAGAAAAACCCACTTATGTTACCCCCATGTCAAAGTGGGCGAAGGCGCTGGTAGACTTCCCAATGTTTTTAGTGCATGTGCGAAAGTTGTTGAACTGGAAAGAATGCCATTTGCCCTCGGATGCCCATGAACTTTTAGAGATATTTGCGAACCATCCAATAGGCAACGAAAAGAAACAACAGTTCATGAAGACGATGGTTCAATACCGGGAATTCCTTGATTTCTGGATGATACATCAAAAGGTAGATGAGGAAAAAACGACAGAAATGGGGGCGGAAGGGGATACGTCATTTTATTACTGGAACAATGCCCATGCAGAAGTTGCGTTTTGTGCTTCTGGAGGTGAAAGTGAAGAATATATAAAAAAAGCGTTGAAGCAAGTTCAGATGGCATTATACGCCTTAGGCGGGGATCAGCAAGGATGGCTTTTAGAATCATTCAATGAACGAGCTAGCTTGGGGGATTGCAAGGCATTGCATATATACCTTCGTAAAAAGCTAATTGTCAAGGCTGCCTTTGGTGACTTGAGCAATCTTACTAGCTGGCCAGCCAATAAATTCCAGTATGGAGAGAATCTTCGTGCTCCTCTAATTTGTCTGGATTATTTTCTGTGGGAATTGTCTGCTAGTGATGACAAGTTAAAGAAAGAGGTCTTTGGAGAACTCAAGTTAGAGGAAGAACAAGCTATCAGAAAGTATTATCCACGCAAAAACAACCGTTCTGTGGAACATTTTCATCCACGGACAGACGAGCGAAGCCCATATCGTGAGGCATGGAAGGATGCAAAGCACCATTTTGGCAATCTAGCTCTCATTACTCCAGGGCAGAATTCAAAATTTGGAAATGACCCTGTACCTGGCAAATGCGAACGCCTGAAGGATTTGATGAGAAAGCAATCTATAGAAAGTGTCAAACTGCTTTTAATGGCAAAAATGTGCGATGGCTTGGATGAGCATTGGCAACCACAACAGGCCGAAGAGCATGCAAATATGATGCTGAAAGTCATTCAGTGGGGGTTAAAACAAGTTTCGCAAGATAATCAGTTATGAGATTGCCGTTCTATTTTTCCTATCGGGAGTTTCATTTCCATCATCTGCACTGCCGGTGACGAAGTGGCTATGTTCCCCACAAGGGCTCCTACTGGAAATAACCAATTAGTAAGAAACAAAGAAAATCGCTGTTCACGCCATAAGCTGAAACTCAATTAGGCACCCTCTTGGGGAACATAGGTAATGTCCGGTCTGCGGAAGCACGGTAGCGGAAGATGGCGTGCTTCCTATGTTGCGAACTTGATGTTCCAGCCTTTGCGGCACTGCCATCTCCCGTGATTTTTCGGGGGCGACCCTGAAAACCACTCAACCGTAAATCGGGAAACGAAATTTGACGGTTGTCAGAGCCCAAAAGAAAAAGGAGCAAAAAGAATGTGCCTCGGCACCGCTCTGGCTCAAGACATAACTTACAAGCCTATGAATTTGGCGTGGTCTAGTAAAAATGGATGGCCGATAATGCATCATAAATTGGCTTCCAAATGTAGTCTTCGCTAAATCTGCCGGCAAAATGCCAACAATCAAGAAGAGGAACGCTTTTCTGATGCGAAAGACTGACTTCATAGACATTGCAGTCATTTATCTTATTCCTTGCTGGAGCAATGTCTTTCCCAAATGTTTTATGTAAATAGTTAATACCATGTGGATTATCATTAAGATTCATGGAAATGATCAAATCAGGAGACAACAATTCAATCTCTTTCTTGATGAGATTATCCCCTTCAATGGAAAAGGAAACAGCTTCTTTTATCAATTCCCAATCAGCGTTTGAACTTCCTTCATGACTCAGTTTTCCCAAATTCATAAAAGCAAAACTTATATCATGAAAAATCTTTCCAGTATTACAAATCTCTTTGGCAGAAGGAACATCCTGCCAAGGCAAAGGCGCATTACTGCCATTTAATAATGCATAAGAAATTTTAACCAGTAATTTATGAAATCTGACAACGTTAATACTTTTTCCTTTCAATATGCCACTAGTGTATTGTGGGATATACTCTGAGATGTAGCACCCATATGAAGGAATTGTGCCATCTATGTGATAAATATTATAGCAATCCCGAGCAAAAAAAAGTATTTTCTTTTTCATTGACAGATAACCTGGATAAAAACCATCTCTTATAAACCATCCATACTGATTTTCATCCCATCGACGACGCCACTTATCGAACAACTTGTCGAGTTTTTGTAATAATACTTGTTCGTTATGTGAGTATAGTTTGATGAGATTTTCTTTCATGACAATGCTCTTTCGGTATGGACGGACGATTCCAAAGGCTTAGAAGTCCCCTCTGATTACTTGATTATACGAACGATGTTTATACTATATCCCTGTTTACTTGGCATAGGTGCTTAGAAGAGCTACAATGTTTACATTGAAAGAGTTTTCCAGCAAATAATCGCTCGGGCAGCTGCTCATTCCAGATACTTCCTCACGATATTTCTAGAGACTCCAAGGCCGTCGTCGGCCGTTGGTGGCATGTGGGACAATTGTCCAACCCCTGTGGTCAGTCCCATTGAAAATCATCGCCAATGCCAGAAAAGACTATCGACTGTATGTTCATAGCAACTTCGTGTCCGTGGAACGGAACCTTTCATTCATGAACATCATCATTCTTCATGCTTCTTTCAATGCTTCCATATTGTGCCAGCGGTAGGCATTTGTATGCGGCATACATCCTGTCGCCATAGCAGTAATGCCACCACTCAAGAGGATAATTGACGAAGCCTGCGGTGGTCATGACCTGAAACAGCAATTCCCTGTTTTTTTGCTGGATGTCTGTCAAACCTTTGGCATCCGTCCGCGTCAGAGGCGTGAATTCCAGATATGCGGTTCCGCAATCCAGTTCCTTTCCTTCATGCGCAAGAGTGACATCGATTGCTCCACCTGTATTGTGCCCGCTCTTTTTCGCAATGCTTCGATTGACGTATCGCTCACGCCCGTCTGCCGTCCATTCAGGATGTTCGGCATCAAGTTGCTTGAAAACCTGCTCGCGGCGGCGTAGCTGTTCCTTTTCGCTTCGGTATCCATCGAGGAGTTTGATGGAATAGCCGTTGGGAAGCAGACGATCTGCCTTGGCTAGCATTTCGCTTACTGTCTTTCTGACATACTTTCCTTGGCACACGACAAGTTCCTCACCGCATTCCTGCACGGGAAGGCGATTGATAAACATGGCGGGCAGCACCTTTCGCACTCCAAGACGGAACAAGAGATAATTGTAATAGGCTCTCAATGACATCCGAATGCTCGTCTGGTTTCTGGGACATGTGGGACATGTGGGACATGTGGGACATTTGGAACAGCTGGGACAAGGGAATCGAAAACCACCGTCCCAATCGTCCTATGGGTCTCAAACGTCCCATTTATCCAAAGTAGGCAAGATAGAATCGCCGTTTTAAGTCGGGCAATACCTCACTCCAGATACTTTCTCACGGTGTTTCTTGAGACTCCAAGGGCGTTGGCGGCCTTGGTGATGTTGCCGATGCATTTGTCGCAGACGCGGCGGATGTGGAGGCGCATGGCCTCCTCGAGGTTGTCAGGGAGGCGCACCTGGGCCTGCGGCTGCAGCGCGGCATTGAGTTCTTTGTGCTCGCAGATGAGCCGCCGGAAGTCGTCGATGCCAAGGATGTGGGCGCGCTCTTGAAAGCAAAAGCAGTGAGTCTACTTGCAATGGACTGTTAGGGTCTGCCATCGCATTAGCAAGGATTATGCCAGTTTAATTCCCCATTGCGGTATAATATATGACTAGAATGGGGGGTGCCAAAGTGGAAATGCATCAAGTATTTGTGGTTTTGATTCCGAATTTCAATTGTGATTCTGCTCCGAACACTGGCAAAATTATACCAGTCTGTTAATGTTATGAACGGCAAGGCGAGGGCATGGCAACGCCTTTCTAAGGGAATCTTCCATCCAGTCCTTGGCATGGGGTTTGCTTGTTTTTCAACATGCTGAAAAATAACCAAGCCAAAAAGTAGCAGGAGGAAAATGATGGAAGAGCAATGTCCCAAGTGCGGTGCATTTGTCAGCGAGGAGGATTTCAACGACGAGGCGGAATCGCAGCATTGTCCGCAATGCCATTGCGAGCTGCCTTGCGAACTTGCGGAGCGGCTCCGCGCGGAGTTTGAGCGCAAGACGGTCGTCTGCTGGCGATGCGGATGCCGAACGTGGGCAAAAGATGTCGAAGTCGATCCCGCCCTCGGCATTCTTTGCTATGTCTGTCCGTCCTGTGGCGGGCGTTATTCGGAGGAGCTCCAGGAGAGGCTTGCCGACCTGAGGGCAAAGTGCGACGAGACATGGGAGGAAGAGGAGGCGAGATGCGGTGCTCAGGAACAAGGGCTTCCACGGCTGAAAATCAAAAGCCACTACTACCATCTGCAGCACAGTTCCGAGGACGATAAGCCATTGGACTTCACCAGACTGGAGGATGCCTACCATTTTCTCACGAGCCTCTTCCGGCACCAGGCGAAAACCTGGCATTTCATGGGGTGCGACGCCTCCCGCGAACCCATCCCGCTGGCGCTGTTCCGCGAGATGGTGAATAACGCTGGGCAGGTGAAACTGGAGATTCTGACCAAGGATGATGTGCATTGCGACATCTGCCTCGCCAAGCGCGCATTGGTTTCCGTGGATTCGGATGAGGATGTGACCCAGAAGCCCCAGACGCCGTCCATCGGCAAGCCCTGCAATTACATTCCCAGTTGGTCGGAACTCTTCTCCTCGGCAGTTTGGCGTGAACAGGCGAAGGAGGCGGTTCCGCGCCTGCCATTGATGTTGGGCAGGTCGGAGGATGAGGGCAAGGAGATTGTCGTGAATCTGACGGAGTTGCCGCACTTGCTCATCGCGGGCGCGACTGGCTGCGGGAAATCGCTAATGACGCGCCAATTGATTCACTCCCTGATGGTCTGCCATTCCCCTGAGCAGCTCCGGCTGATCCTCTTTGACCCGAAATACCTGGAGTTCGCGGACTATCAGGAGGTCCCGCATCTGCTGGCGCCGGTCCTCAACGATCCGGGCCAGCTCACGGTGGCGTTGCTGTGGCTGAACGGGGAGATGAACCGGCGCTATAAATTGCTGATGGAGGCCCAGGTCAAGAACGTCCACATGTATAACGCCCAAGGAAAGCGGGCACCCCTGCCGTATATCGTGGTGGTCATGGATGAGATTGCGGACGCGATGATGCGTGACGGCGAGTTGAATTTCACACGCCAGTTGTATCCTCTGCTTGCAAAGTCACGGGCGGCGGGAATCTATTTCATTCTGGGCACGCAGCGGGTGGACAGGATGGTCCTCACCGCAGCCATCTTGGCGAATATCCCGTGGCGGATTGCGGGGAAAGTGCCTGACCGCAAAAACTCCAGGCTCCTTCTGGATTGCGAGGGTGCCGAGCAGTTGCAGGGGAAGGGCGACATGCTCTTCCGAGGAATCGGTGGTTCTCTTCGGCGCATCCAGGCCGGCCATGTCAGCCATGAGGAATTTCTCAAGGCGATTGCCGGTTTCAAAGACTACGGCCCGCAGGCGTTCGACCTCAACCTGCAGAAGGCTCTGAACGAGCAAGAATATGAGCCTTGAAATTGTTTCTATCCAGTTTGGCATTAGCCAAAACCAGCATTAGAACGCATAACGAAATCATACCAGGAGGAATGTATGGCAAAATTTTAGAGTGCGGAAATGGAAGGAATTTCAGAGGTGCCGCACTAGACCCACAAATTGGATTCCGTTTCTTGGCAACCAGATTCCGTCCATCACAGTTGGTGTGCCACTCGTGCTTTTCGCCAGTCACCTTATTCCATATTATATTATATTTCCCATTGGATTAGCAGAATAGTCACGTGCGATGCTGTCCGTCTTGTCGGAGTTTATCTTCTCCGAAAAGTGGCATTGAGAATCTACCCCGAATGTCTCTTTTGCCTGCATGCAACACGGCGGCTCTGGAGGGCGTAGTGCTTTTGCGAAGAAAAAGAGTTTCAAATCATGGAACAGAGTTTGCAAACCGGTCTTATGCGAATCGGCACGCTGGCCCCTGACCCCAAGGCGGCAGCCAAGGGAAGTTGCTGGATGCTGGGCTGCGAGACGCTGGATCGCGATTTCGCGGATTTCCAACAATATAAGGAATATATCCCTGCCTTGGGCATTCCGCTGATTCGCCTTCAGGCTGGCTGGGCGAAAACGGAAAAGG
>JAEEGL013420700.1_pt1 | contig 15117 bp, 11 predicted proteins | sample 9134231 | NCBI WGS metagenome assembly JAEEGL01 (sample SAMN16246548, study PRJNA631951) | gut metagenome | biome: gut microbiome; feature: rumen; material: fiber-attached | host: Bos | place: Iran: Karaj | collected 2018-10 | reverse complement strand
ATAATCCCTGTATCTGGGACTCAGCAGTACATCGCAATATCTTGGCAGGAACTCTGACAGGAATTCCTCACCCGACGGCGTAAGATTAGCCTGGTTATACGCAAACAGAATACTTGCATCAAAGGTAATCGCCCCGGTCTTCTCATCAACCGCAACATGCAGGTCAGAATTGTCGAACTCCTTCCTGAGCTCCTCTATAAGCTCTGTCCTTACACCGATGATATTGTCAAGCTTCTGCTGCTGTTCGCTCATCAGGGCTTCCAGCTTGTTTAAGAGCTCATGCTGTTCCCTGAGGGTCTTCTCCTGGATAGCGATCTTCTCACCCTGCTCGGCCAGTGCTTCCTCCTGCGCATTTAACATCTTAGCCTGCTCATCCAGAGTATTCTTCTGTCTTGCTACGATGGTCCGCTCCTTATCAAGCTCATCAGCCTGAATGACAAGCTCCTGCTCTTTCCCGAGAAGCTCGGTTTCCTTGGCATCATACTGCATCTTGGCATGCATCATCGTAAAAGCAATGATCAGCACGAATGTCAGCAGCAGACCTGCCATCATATCAGAATATGACAGCCAATATGTGGTTTCTTCATCGGTTTTCCGTCGTCTTCCGGTGTTAATCATCTTTTTCCTTAGTTACATATTTGGTAACTATTCAGAACAGGCTCAAAATACTTCGTATTTTTCGCTGTTTTGGATTCATCCAATACATAAATTTGTAAAATATGTTGTTTACATGCAAGCATGACACATCATATTTTAAAATTTATGTGCTGTTCTGAATAGTTACATATTTGTGTAGTAATTCTCAAGCCTCTGCATGAAGCCTGCAAGCTCCTCTATCGACTTGGCTGTTCTTACGAAGCTCTGTTCTATGCTCCTGTATGAGTAATCAATGGTTCCGTTCATCTGCGAAAGAACCTGCTGTATCTGCTCTATCGTATTCTTAAACTGGTTCTCCACTATCTGAAGATTATTATTGATAATATCGAAGGTGTGGCCAACGTCTTCCGGCATATCACGCGTAGTCTCACGTATCTCACTTAACATCTGCGTCTGAGCCTTCATTGATGCATCGCTCAAATGAAGCGATCCTTCCAATGATCTCCTGTACTCTTCTATCTGGGCAATATAACGGTTAATACTGTCGATGACCATTCTGTCATCTTCCCTCTCTTTATTGAGTATTTCCACATTCGTATTAACCTGTCCCTGCAGCTTCTGCAGACGGTCGGTATATACCTTAAGAGCATCCGCAACCGCCCCGGTCTTATCGGCTATGGCATCTATATTATCCGCTGTACTTATATTCTTCTCAAATATATTCTGCATCTGCTTTTCATTATTGCCCTGCAGAACAAGCGTCTTATCTATCGTCTCGGACAGTGCTGTGAACATATTTCCAAGCGAACGGTTCAGTTCATTAATAAATGCATTAACAACCATAGAAAGCTGATCCATCTGGTTCTTGGTGGCAATATTGGTAAATCCGGTGATCGTATTATCAAGCCTGTCAAACTGCGGATCGAGAAGCTCTCTTAAGCCGTTTGAAAGAAGATGTGACATATTCTGCGCAAGGCTTACGACCGCTTCAGTCTGCTGCTGCTGCATTTCCATCAACCGGTTAACACTGTCAGGCATTGCATCAGGCATTACATATTTCTTATAGGCTGCGATAAAATCACTCACCGCGCATTCCGCATCATCAAGCACTCTCTTGTATATCCAGTTAAATACAAGCGAAAAAATCATACCGTAGATGGATGTATGGAAAGCAACCTTGATACCTGCCATCAGAGGATCAATACTGTTTGTTATCTCAGCTGTCGAACCTGTATTAAAGCTCTGAAGGCCGATGGAAAGTCCGATGAAGGTTCCCAGTATTCCAAGACCTGTCATTACACCTGCAACCTGGTTCATCCTGTTTCTGTGCACAACTGAGTCTATAAGGTTATAATTTATATATTCCTCAATATCGCACTTATAATATGGCCTCTCCATATTCAGGATACGGTTTAATTCATACCGGTATCCCTTGAACTGCTCTTTAAGTATCTCATCCTCAAACAGTTCTTCCTTCTCCTCCTTATATCTTTCCCACAGGAAACGGTGAGTATGCTTAGCATCATCATCAATCTTTTCTATAACACGTTTAAGATCTCCGGTTATCTTTATTGTTGGCCTCAGGCTCCCCACATAAGCCGAAACAAGAATGGCTCCGGCTATGATAAGCATAACGACATTAACAATAAGATTGGCCATTCCCCCTGCCTGTCCCTCTGAGAAAAGATTGAGCCAGATACAGACCACAACAACCGCAATATATGTTATAAGGATCCATACTTCATATAATTTTCCGTTTCGCATGGCAGCTGCTCCTTGTCAGGTTTATAAATCAGGAAGCCTTTCTCCTGATTCTTCATACTTATCCGGTAACTGTTCAGCCCGCATTTAAACGCTTCGTTTTCGCCGAACAACCTCTATCATTGTATCAACAATCACTTTATATAACAAGTAAAATATATAATTCATTGTGTGTTTGTCATGATGTGATGAAAACATTTTTTGTCACGATAGCTTGACTTTATGACAACCATATGCTAATATGGTCAGCGGGAGAAAACATGATCCATATCATGTAATAAATAATTTATTAGAGGGTGTTATCATATGTTTACAAGAAAAGAGCTTGCTTATTTCAATGTGTGCAGGCGCGTTTACCCGTGGATAGGTAACTGCGCAGTCTCATCCGGTCTTATTTTGATCACCGATAATATGTTTAATAAGGAATGGCGTTTCTTCAAGTATTCTCTTGAGGGAGTGGATTATTATGTAATAAAAGCCCGCCCTGATGACAACGGGCAGTTTATTCTGTGTACTGTGGAATCATTTGACATGGCAATGATCGCATTGGAAAAAATACTGTGGAACAAAGCCTCGTCAGAGCAGCCGGATCTTAGCAAGATCCCGCTTGAATATGTGCTGTCGGCACCCACAAGGCTGAATATGCGCAATATGTCGACCCTGTTCCTGTACAATATCCTTCCTTTTAAGACTGGAGTCAGCGGAAGTTAAGGACAGCTTAATAACCTGTCCTTCTCCTCTCAAGCCATGGCAGTAAATATGTACTGTAAACAAGATCTATTATAGCCACCGTGGGAATAGCTATAAGAATTCCGGTTACTCCGAACATATTGCCGCCCACAACGATACCGACCAGTACCCACAGGCCGGATACTCCGAGTGAATTACCAAACAGCCTGGGCTTCAGTACATATCCGTCCAGCAGCTGCACTACTGCAAAGAAAATGATGAAAACAAGCGCATGTGAGGGCTTGACCATAAGCAGTACGAAAGCTCCTATAATTGTTCCTATGATGGGACCGACGGTCGGTATGAAATTGGTTATTCCCACCACAAAGGCTACAAGACCGGCATACTCCATGCCCGCTATGCTCATAAAAACAGCGGTTACAATACCCACAATAAAGCTGTCTATTACATTAAACACAATATATCTGTTGAAAATATCATCGCATTTACGCAGGAACCTTCTTACCTCATCATAATGATCCTGACGGAAAACCGCCTTAAGCAGCCTGTGTAAGCCTGTCTTCAACCTTTCCTTTTCCGCAAGCAGATAAATAGAGAGGATAAATGCTATCAGCCAGTGTACGATGTTCTTTCCGGCATTTGTGGATATATCCACGATATTATTCATATTATCGCTCATAAAATTCACAATATAATTCATTATGTTTTCAGAGGAACCGATAAAGCTCTTAACATCCAGCTTAAATCCAAGCACCGAAAGCTTATCCAGCATCGAGCTTAGCGAATTCACATATTCATCGAAATGGGAAGCAAATGTCTGGGCGCTTTCAACAAGCTGAGGCGCAAGTACATATAAAGCAAATGAAATAAACAGAAGAACTCCGATAAACGCAAAGGTATTGGCAAGCAGATTCTTCCTTTGTTCTGATTTTATCTTTTTAAAAACAGTTCTCTTGAACCACTTGGCCAGAGGATTAATGACATAGGCTATTATACAGCCGAATAATACAGGTCTGAAAAAACCGAGGAAGGTTTTAAGTGCATCAAGAACACTGCCCAGATTGGAAAGGACAACAAACAGCGTAACCGCGATACATGCGGCTACCGTATATGGATACCATGGTGCATCTTTTATGGATCTCTTCCTCATTTCTTTCTCCTCTTCTGTTTCACATCATAAGGCTTCGGATTCCTTATGACCACACTCCGGCCCATATCTGCCCTACACTACCGCCCTTCCGGAGATACCGGGCAGGCAGCTTTCTTACTCAACCCTCGGAACCCTGCTGTATAACTCGGTAAGTCCTCTTATACTTGAGCAAAGCTCATTTGACAGGAAATTGGGACGAAGTCTCCACTCCCAGTTACCCTCAGCGGTTCCCGGAGTATTGATCCTTGCTTCCCTTCCGAAGCACAGATAATCCTGAAGCGGTATTATACACAGATCGGCAACCGAACGGTAAGCCTCCCTTATTATATCCCATACCAGCGCGCCGTAATCCGTATTCATCGAATTAACATATCTTCTGCAGAAGTCCCTCTCTCCTTCATTAATCTCTTCCACCCATGCACGTGTGGGAGTATTGTCATGGGTTCCCGTGTATACGACACAGTTATTGATATGACGATGGTTCACATAGCAGCTGTCCCAGCTCGTGAAGCCGTACTGAAGCACCTTCATTCCCGGGAAGCCCGACTCCTTAAGAAGAGCCTCATTCTCCGGAGTATTGTTTCCGAGATCCTCCGCGATTATCTTAAGCTCTCCAAGCCTGTCCTTAAGCATATTGAAAAGATCCATTCCCGGACCCTTGTACAGCTTACCGTTCTCGGCTGTCTTGTCACCGTACGGTACCGCATAATATTCACAGAAGCCGTGGAAATGATCTATCCTTATAACATCGTAGAATTCGTAATTTCTCCTTATCCTGTCAACCCACCAGTCATATCCGGCTTTCTTCTGTGCCGCCCAGTCATAGATGGGATTCCCCCACAGCTGGCCTGTCCTTGAGAACGCATCGGGTGCACAGCCTGCCACAACCTTAGGCTTAAGCTCCTTATCCATAAGGAATACCTCAGGATGTGCCCAGCAGTCGGCGCTGTCAAGCGATACATAAAAAGGCAGGTCTCCTATTATCTTAACATTCTTCTCTCCTGCATATTCCCGCAGCTTATTCCACTGCTTGTCGAACTCATACTGTTCGAAATATACAAGCCCTATCTCATCCTTTAACTCCTTGCGTATCTTATCAAGCGCCGTTTTTTTGCGCTTCTTAAGATCATCCTCCCATTCTGTCCATGGTGCTCCTTCAAGCTTATGCTTGATCGCTGTGAACAGCGCATAATCCTCAAGCCACACACTTTCCTTTTTAATGAATGACTTAAGCTCCTTATCCTCTTTTCCCGCTTCCGTAAACCGTTCATATGCTTTCTTCAGCAGAGTTCCCCTGTTATTATACTGCGCTCCGTAATCCACCTTGGTCTCATCGCTTCCAAAGTCCATTGCATTGCATTCATCCCAGGTAAGCAGACCTTCCTCTATAAGAGTTTCCAGTGAAATAAAATAGGGATTTCCGGCAAAGGCCGAAAAAGGCTGATAAGGAGAATCTCCGTATCCAGTAGGGCCTACCGGCAGTATCTGCCAGTATCCCTGTGCCGCATCATGTAAAAAATCAACAAATTCAAATGCTTCCCTCGAAAAACATCCTATCCCGAACTTTGAAGGGATCGAAAAAATGGGGAATAACACTCCGCTCTCTCTCATTACTTATACACCTCGGTTTCATATATTTTAGAATTCACGTAACTGTTCAAAATGAATATCACAGCTCTTTTTCCTGCTGATATATCAGATAATTTATAAACTGCTGGGCTGTTCTTCCGGAAATGCCTCCATGCGACATTTCCCATCTCATTGCTTCCTTCCTTAACGCTTCCTCATCCATATGAAGACCCGCCCTCTCTGCCAGAGTTACAACAATATTTTCATACTCCTTTGGCATCGGTTTGGAAAATCCTATCGTAATACCGAACCTGTTAACCAGTGACAGCTTTTCTTCCACGGTATCCGAATGATGGATGTCTTCCGAATTCGTATGATCATCCTTGTCATTCCATGTTTCTTTGATAAGGTGTCTCCTGTTGGATGTGGCATAGATAAGTATATTATCAGGCCTTGTTTCCACACCGCCTTCGATCACGGCCTTAAGATATTTATATTCGATCTCATTCTCCTCAAATGACAGATCATCCATATAGATAATGAATTTATAGTTTCTGTTCTTAATGGAGGATATGATCGTTGAAAGATATTTAAACTGATGCTTATATATCTCTATCATCCGAAGGCCTCTGTCATAATACTGATTGATTATGGCCTTAACACTGGTCGATTTACCGGTTCCGCTGTCACCGAAAAGCAGTACGTTATTGGCCTTGCTTCCGCTGACGAAGGCCTCGGTATTCTCTGTAAGCTTCTTCTTCTGGATTTCGTAACCCACAAGATCATCAAGCGTTACGACGTCCATATTGTTGATAGCAATAAAATCGATCCCTCCGGATGTGTTCTCTCCTATCCTGAAGGCCTTGTTTAATCCGAATAACCCTACTCCGTAATCCCGGTAGAAATCCGTCACCGCCTTATAAAAGGAATCCTCATCAGGAGCCTTTTCCAGCTGCTCTGACAGAGCCTGCACCTTCTCACTTACGTTCCAGTTATATATTTTTTTATTTTTCTTAACTGCCTGATAATTATTAAGAATAGAGAAGCAGTTCACTCCAAGCTCATTCTCAACATCCGAAAAATCATAAAAGAATAATTTCCTGATCCTGGCAAAATCATCCTTAACGATAGTTGTAACGGTGCCTTCACTGATCACACTCTTTTCGCATACGAGTGAGAAAGGATTCTCGCTCATCATAAGAAAAAAGGTAATGTAATTATGCCACAGATTCTTATCGAATCCGTAATCCGTTGCCAGAACAAGAAGCCTCTTTAACTGTTCCTTTATATCCTTTACAACCTTGGATTTATTATAGTCACCTGTTTCGATTATTTCAAATATTTCGCCCAGCCTGCTCAGGATGCTGTTTTCATCCAGGCTTCCATACATGAACAGTTCTGATATTTCCCGGTTCATTTCAATCCTCCCTCTTCTTTCGGAACTCTCACGAAGAGAATGCAACGCCACAGCCACCCGAGCGCTTTACCGAATACAGAGCTCTGTCTGCTTTGTTGAACAGATCATCTATGTTGTCATTCTCGGTTCCGAATGCCACACCCACGCTTATAGATACAGTGGCTTCACCCTCGGCAACATTCATCAGCCGATTGTTGATCAGTTCGATCTTATGCCTTATCATGTCCTCTATGTCACAATTATCGGCCTCAATAAGAACTGCAAATTCATCTCCGCCTATTCTGCAAACATAATCATGCGAGCGAAAATGCTCCTTAAGGGCATTGGCTATTCTTTTCAATACGGCATCTCCGGTCTCGTGTCCGAAGTTATCATTTACTTCTTTGAATTTATCTCCGTCTGCAAGCAGCATGACAGTATGGGAAATATCAATGCTTTTGGCTATCCGGTCATATCCTCTGCGGTTATACAGCCCGGTAAGCTTGTCCGTTGTGGCCTGATCTGCCAATACCGCCTCGGACTTGGTCGTCATGTAGACAAAGAATTGAAGACAGGTTATTTCAGTACCGAATACCGAAACTCCCCACATTATGTTAAGAAGAAAAGTAATGTTTTCAGGAAGTGTATATTGCGGTGGGAAAATATTGGTATATACAAGTGAGCCTAAATAAACACATCCTCCTATTATGCTCAGCAGCATTGCATGAGGGTTCCCCCGGATGAGCGTCTTACACAGATATTCGGCATAAAACATTACAAGTGTCATACCGATTATCGTTATCTGAAAACCACTGTCCCATCCCACAAAAATAACAGACAGTCCCATATGCATGAGAATTTCCAAATACATTGCAACAAGGAAAAAACGCAGGTATCCACGGTATATTACAAACAGCATAACAGCATAAAACAAAATACTGAAAATATTAACCGTTGCCATCGGAGTAACACCGTATTTCCTGAAAAAGAAGAACAGATATACGTGTATAAACATAAAGGATGAACTGAATATATATGCTCCCTTATTTACGGTAGATAATTCAATTGCCCCGAACCTGATCCTTTTGTTATTCATAAGTACCCCTTTAACATTGTACTCTTCAATTTCCTTTGTCAGCTGCTTTTATATATGTCCTTTGGATACTACTCTATTATAATTCTATGTAAACGAGATTACTTCCTCCTTGGGTTTTCCTGTCGGTTCAATGCTTATTGCCTGTAAAACCGGACCCTCCTTGCCGTAGTCATCGAAGTACTCGATGTTTACCTTGGCCTTTACCTTTATATACTGCCGGTTGACAAGCTCATCTTCCTTATCATATTTACATGCATATCCGAGGAAGGCTATATCTTCGGCACAGCATGTCATGGCCATCCTTCCCGGAACGAAATAGCCCTTGGGGAACTGTGGCGGATGAAGCACCATTCCAGTGTATTCGATGGTACGCCCCTCGTATCTGTCCATGTTATCTAGGGCATCCAGATACCATACTCCATATCCCGTATCGTCAAGCACTATCGGATCCTTCGTAAGATCATAGGGCAGATCCTCTTCAAGGGTCACGTTCATCTCCCCGTCCCTGTTCTCAAAGATAATATCTGCCTGCTGATTCAGAGCCTTGATATTTCTCTTATATGAAGCGATCTTTTCCTCCAGCCCGTCACAGCGGTTCATTATGATAAGCTCCGAGCCTCTTATCTGCTCTGCCAGCAATGACTTCATATTGGTGAAATATGATTCGAAGGTAGCTCCGTTGATCATAGTGATCTGCTGCTCCACCTTCCATGTCCATGGCAGCTTATGATTCTTAAGTATCCACATTCCGTTGAACTCTATAACTATACGGCCGGGCTTGTACTTCTTCTCAAGCTCTGAAAGCTTCTTTGTTGTGAAATCATCCTCATCATCGATGACTTCCATTATGGTACGTGTTCTCTCAAGGACCTTGGGCTCGTATTCCTTCTCACCCTCCTCGCAGACTATAAGAAGCGTAGTCTGGCGGCTCTGAAAGTATGGTTGTGTTATTGTATAATTTATGAAATCGGTCTTTCCACTGTCAAGAAAACCGTTGATTATAAATACCGAGGTCATATCTGCCTCCCTGAATTCCAAAATTCCATGTTATAAGAGCCTTTGATAGATCCTTTGATCCATCCGGCATTTACTTAAACAGCTCTCTGATGGCGTCTTCCTTAAGCTCCGATCCTATTACACAGATCTTACCGGTAACCTCTGCCGCTCCGTCCCTTACCTCACACTCACCGGGCACGTAATCAAAGTGGATAAACCTGTCGCCCTCTGTAGGAAGCATACCCTTGCAGCGAAGTATGGTTCCGTATTTGGATGTATCGTCAAGCTCTTCAAGACATTCCTCAACCTTATCCTTGGTGTATTTGGTAGATGTCTCGATACCAATGGATGTAAATACCTCATCCGCATCATGGTGGTGATGATGATGACTGCCCACGACCTCTGTGTCGTGGGAGCCCGCCGGCTTTGAGGCATCAGAGGAATCCGAATGGATTCCTTCCTTATGATCATGATCATGGCAGCCACAGGTACATTCGTCATCGTGGGAGCCCGCCGGTTCTGAGGCTTCCTTATCATGATCGTGATCGTCGTGATGATGGTCATGGTCGTGATCGTCATGATGATGGTCGTGATCGTCATGATGATGGTCGTGGTCATGATGATGATGTTCGTGTTCATCATGCATCTCCATAACTTCCTTCAGGAGCTCAGCCTCAAGATCCTTGGCATCCTCAATGGTCTCCAGTATCTTGCTTCCCTCAAGCATATCCCAGGGTGTTGTGATTATTGTTGCTTTGGGATTATGCTCCCTTATAAGAGCAACACAGGCATTTACCTTCTCATCCGTCATATTTCCGGTACGGCTCAGGATTATTGTTCCCGCATGCTCTATCTGATTCTCAAAGAACTCGCCAAAATTACGCAGATACGGCTTGCATTTCTTGGCATCAACCACTGCTACGGCACTGTTAAGATGAACACCCAAAGCTCCGGTTGATCCTTCAACTGCCTTCATAACATCCGACAACTTACCTACACCCGAAGGCTCGATCAGTATCCTGTCAGGACTGTATTTATCAAGTACCTCTTTAAGCGCCGTTCCGAAATCACCGACCAGTGAGCAGCAGATACAGCCTGAATTCATCTCGTTTATAACTATTCCTGCCTCTTTGAGAAAGCCTCCGTCTATACCTATCTCTCCGAACTCATTCTCAATAAGTACCACCTGCTCTCCTGAAAGTGCTTCTTTAAGAAGCTTCTTAATGAGAGTTGTTTTTCCTGCTCCCAAAAAACCGGATACAATATCAATCTTTGTCATTTCTGTCACCTCTCCGTAAAATTGCTATAAATTAAAATCAGAATAACCGCCTAGTTTCTCAGACCGGGGCGGTTATTATTCATCTTGTAAAATAATGCTGCAATTGCCAATAGCATAAGTGTATATGTAATAGCCGCTCCGTGCATTATCTTATCATGTAAATATCTGAATTTCAAGAACAAACTTTCGATTCCGCTTAGGGTTAACCATTATCCTTCTAACAGTTTCTCAACACTTACAAGCTTCACACACAGTACGAACACCCTTGCCGCATCCTTCATCTCCTCAGTAGAAGGGAAGGTCGGAGCTATTCGGATGTTTGAATCCCTTGGATCCTTTCCATAAGGATATGTTGCGCCGGCACCGGTGAGTGTAACTCCGAGTGCTTTGCATCTTGCCACTATTTCCTTAGCGCAGCCATCCATCGCATCAAAGGATATGAAATATCCTCCCTTGGGCTTAACCCAGCTTCCTATCTCCAGTCCCGCAAGCTCCTTCTCCAGAGTATCCGTAACCGCTGCGAACTTGGGTCTCAGAAGCTCTCCGTGCTTCTTCATATGTGCCTTTAACCCGTCAATATCCTTAAAGAACCTGACATGACGCAGCTGGTTTATCTTGTCATGACCTATGGTCTGCACGCCCATCATCTTAAGTATCCACTGAACATTGTCAATCGAAGAAGCAACTGCTGAAATACCCGAACCCGGGAAGCTTATCTTAGATGTTGAGGCAAAGATAAATACCATGTCCGGATTACCGGCCTTCTTACATTCATCAAGGATATTAAGTATCTCATCCTGATCGTCATCATAAAGATGATGAACACAATAAGCATTATCCCAATATATACGGAAATCATCTGCCGCAGGTTTAAGGTTAGCAAACCTCCTTACGGTTTCATCCGAATAAGAGATGCCTGTGGGGTTACTGTATTTCGGCACACACCAGATACCCTTTACCGCAGGATCATTATTGACATACTCTTCAACCATATCCATATCCGGACCTGTCTCAGACAGGGGAACATTTATCATCTCAATGCCGAACTGCTCGGTTATCCTGAAATGCCTGTCATATCCCGGAACAGGGCAGAGGAACTTCACCTTGTCAAGCTTATGCCACGGAGTACCGCCTTTAACTCCGAAACAGAAGGATCTTGCAATCATATCATACATAAGATTAAGGCTTGAATTACCACCTACTATGACATTATCCTTCTCAACCTCCATCATGTCAGCCATAAGCCGTCTGCATTCGCCTATACCGTCAAGATCACCGTAATTGCGTGTATCTGTTCCGAGCAGCGTATGCATGTCAGACCCGCTGTTCATGACATCAAGCATCGGCATTGCTATCTCAAGCTGCGACAGTCCGGGCTTACCGCGTGCCATATTAAGCTTAAGCCCCTTGGCCTCCTCTTCCTTATACTGTTTTTCAAGCTCTTCCTTTAACGAAAGCAGCTCTTCTTTGGTCATTTCCCTGTATGCTTTCATTTTCATCTCTCCTGATGCCGTTTTCTGTTTCATAATCAGCTACACTACCATTTAGGATCTGATCTTTTCTTAAACTTTATGAATCTTATCACATTTTTTTATGCATATCAACCTTATGTCTGACCCTTATATTCAGGCATCATCACATATTCAGCATCATCCGTGCTTTATCAGACGTCCGGTTACGGATTAACAATACACCTGTCTTCTCCGTTCAGATATGCCTTTATATTAAGATATACCTCCTGCATCAGCCTGTTCCTTGCTTCTACGGTCGCCCATGCTATATGCGGAGTTACAAGGAGTCTTCGGTCATCACTTAATTCTCTAAGCGGGCTGTCCTTCCTCATTGGCTCTCCATCGATCACATCAAGAGCCGCTCCGGCTATTTTCCCGCCCTTTATTGCTCTTACCAGTGCCTTTTCATCCACTATAGGACCCCTGCCCATATTTATAAGGTATGCCGTGTTCTTCATCTTATCGAAGGTCTCGTCCGAAAAAAGATTTCTTGTATTGTCATTAAGCGGTGCATGTATGGATATTATATCCGATTCCCTGAGAAAATCATTCCACGAAAGCCTTGTGAACCCTTCTTCATCATGATTCCCGCTTGTGGAATAATAAACCACCCTGCAGCCGAATGCGGAAGCCACGCTGGCAATCCTTCTTCCAATATTTCCAAGCCCGGTGATACCGAAGGTCTTACCGGACAGTTCATTAAAGTGCTCTTCGAAATGCGTAAATATCGGTGAGTCACAGTATTTTCCATCCTTCACATAATCATCATAATATCTGAGCTTCTCATACAGATAGAATAATGATGCAAAGGTATGCTGGACGACACTTTCTGTGGAATATCCCTTGGCATTGCTGACCTTAATCCCCCGGCTTCTGCAATAGTCAATATCCACATTGTCATATCCCGTTGCCGTTACGCAGACAAGCTTAAGTTCCTTAAGCTCCCCTATCGTGCTTTCGTTGATCGGAAGCTTATTGATTATAAGAATCTCTGCATCTTTTGCTCTTTCTGCTATCTCAGAGACCTTCGTCGTCTGATATGAGGTAAAATCACCCAGCCCCTCAAACCCGGACAGATCAATATCAGATCCCACATTCAGTATTTCCAACGCTGTAATTTTCATCCGTTACTCCTCAACTGTTTTCATAATCCTGCTTACATGGCTTTCCGTATATGAGTCGTACTCTTCATGCTGTTATGTTCAGAATCCTATCCCCGATGCTATCATTAAAAATGCAAAAGCGACCAGCCACCATATGATAAACAAAGGGAACAGATATCTCACCCACTTGCCGAACGGAACCCTGCATATCGCAAGGGCAGCCAGTATCTCTCCTCCGGTAGGTGCCATTATATTGGTGAAAGCATCTCCGAGCTGATATGCGAGAACAGCTGTCTGCCTGGTCATTCCGGCCTTGTCCGCAAGAGCCATCATAAGAGGTGTTGTTATCGCAGCCTGGGCTGAACCCGAGGGAACTATTACATTAAACAGCTCATGGAATATAAACATTCCTATCGGCATAGCCCTGTCCGGCAGCTCCTGAAGCATGCCTGACATAGCATGAAGCACCGTATCCATCACATTGGCGCCGCTCAGAATAACTATTGCGGCATTTGCAAGGCCTATCATTATACAGGGCAGCATCATATCCTTACAGCCCCTTATGAAAAACTCACATATATTCTTAGGCCTCAGACCTCCCACTGCACCGCCTATGATACCTACCGCAAGAAAGATTCCCGCAAGTTCATCTACGTAATATCCCCATTTTATCATCCCAATAACAGAGAATATCATTCCGATCAGGAATACGATAAGGGCATATATCTGACGATTCGTAAGCTTTCCGACATTATCAAGCTTGATCTTCTTCCCTTTATTGAATTCCTCATCATATAAATATGAGCCGCTGAACTTAGGGTTCACTTTAACCATATGGGCAAGCCACATAACATAGGCTATGGATACGGCTTCAAGGCAGATAAACATGACTATCCTAAGCCCCATTCCCGAGAATAAGGGAAGATCGGCTATCTTCTGTGCCGTTCCTTCAGTGAAGGCATTGGTTATCGAACCTGCATATCCGGCAGTCGCTGCAATGAAAATAATGCCTACGGCAGTGAGTGAATCGAAACCGACCGTAATACAGCATGCCAGCACAAGAGGAACAAATACAAGAAATTCCTCGAAGTTACCGCAGAACGCCGAACCGCATCCAAACGGAATCATCAGTATCGGTATCAGCAGGATTTCCCTGCCATTAAGTCGTTTCAGGATATTGGCCATCCCGACGTTCAGTGCACCCGTTCCGTTTATTATCGCAAACATGCCTCCGATGATAAGAAGGAAGAAGATTATGCCTGCTGCCTCCTGCATCCCGAGAGTAAGCGATTCAAGCACAACCAGCAGATTTACCGGTGTCTTCTCGACATAATGGAAGCTGTCCGGAACGACTATCTCCTTTCCGGTCTCTTCGGATTCCACTCTTTCATACTGACCGGCCGGAATAATAAATGACATAAAAGCACACACAACCACCACTATCACCATGAGCAGCATTGGATGAAGTGTGTCTGTCTTCTTAATGCTTTCGTTGTCCTTTTCAATATTCTGAAAAAGCTTTAACACCCTGATACCTCCCGTGTAAATGTCATACAGTTTATTTTACCCTAAATAATTCTGTAATTCAACATTGACGGTTTGAAGAAATTCAGCTTTAAACAGAAAACAGGGGCGTCTTACGACGCCCCTGTTTATTACTTCGCGGTACTCCTTATGATATATTGTAAAAAGCACTCCGTGCTTTTTTTGAACACTTATGTCATAAGGACTCCACCACTTCGTGGTTCCCCTCATGACGAATTCTCGCCGCTAAGGCATCATAAGGAATCCACCGCTTCGCGGTACCCCTTATGATATTACTTAAAAGGATTCTCTGTAGGATAAGGAAGTGAAGCCGGCTGATTATAACCGATCTCGTCTACCTTAACGCCGATATACTTAAATACTTCGTAAAGAGCCTTTCCGAAATGTCCGAAAGCAACTGCCCCGTGATGAGGATAATTCTTCT
>JAEEGL013059155.1_pt1 | contig 15117 bp, 15 predicted proteins | sample 9134231 | NCBI WGS metagenome assembly JAEEGL01 (sample SAMN16246548, study PRJNA631951) | gut metagenome | biome: gut microbiome; feature: rumen; material: fiber-attached | host: Bos | place: Iran: Karaj | collected 2018-10 | reverse complement strand
TAGAGCAAAAACGACCAACAAAGCAAAGAAAAAGAGGTTTACAATGGCATTCGTCGAGAAAGCATTCAGAGCCGAGGCACCAAAAATCACCGTTACCAAAAGCCCCAAACCCACATAAATCACAATGATTGCCAACCCAAACAGCAAGCCGTTTTTCACAGACGAGTTATCTTTTTTGAGGAAAAACGAAACCGTCATCGGTATGATTGGCCACACGCACGGCGTAAAAATTGCCAAAAAACCACCCAACAAGCCCAAAATAAATATCATCAACAGCGATTTATCCGTGCTTGCAGTTTGCGTATCGGCTTCGGCAGACGTCGCATCAGCCGATTGGTATTGGTAAATCTCGGGAGCCGTGCAGGTCTCGTCGTTGCAAGACATATAGCGTATAGGCGTACTGCTGGCTTGGCTTTTGGACAAGGTAATAGAATAACCATCATAGTACTCTTCGCCAATTTCTTCCTCGCCAATCGAAATGATGGTAACATGCCAACCATCGCTTGAAACAGCGGTTAATTTGACCGAATCGCCTATTTCTTCGCTGCTCCACGTGGTGGGGGTGAAGTTTTGAGCGTTTGAACTTAAAACTGCAAAAAAAACAAAAATTAAAAATAGAAGTTTTTTCATAGGATTCACTTTTCGTAGTTATTCACATCGGACGGCATCCGCCAATCGCCTCGTGGAGAGAGCGAAACGCTTACCACTTTCGGACCGTCAGGCATACACGAACGTTTGTATTGCTGTGCGAAGAAACGGTGCATAAACACGTCTAACCAGTGGGTTATTTCATCGTTTGTAAAATCATTTTTGAACGCCAAAGACGCCATATAATTGATTTTTTCTTTGGTAAAGCCGTACCGCAAATAGTAGTACAAGAAGAAGTCGTGCAAGACGTATGGACCCACCTTATCTTCCGTTTTTTGAGCAATGTTACCTTGTGCATCGGGTGGCAAAAGTTCGGGCGAAATGGCTGTTTGACAAATATCTTCCAAAATCTGCTGGGTCGTTTTTTCGGTAAAAACAGCATCCTTCAAGTAGTCCACCATATACCGCACCAACGTCTTCGGAATGCCTGCATTCACGCCGTACATGGACATCTGGTCGCCACAATAAGTCGCCCAACCCAACGCCAACTCGCTCATATCACCCGTTCCAACCACCAAACCATTGTACTTATTCGCCATATCCATCAGGGTCATCGTGCGGTAGCGGGCTTGGGAGTTTTCGTAAGTTGCATCGTATTTTTTAGGGTCTTGCTCAATCATAGCGAAATGCTCTGTTACAGCCTCTTTGATGTCTATTTCGTGGGTCGTAATGCCCAATAGTTGCATGAGTTTTAACGCATTTTGATAGGTGCGGTTGGTGGTGCCAAAACAAGGCATCGTAACGCCGTGAATCTGCGAACGCGAGTAGCCCAACCTGTCAGCAGTCAAGACGCAAATCAGCAAGGCAAGCGTCGAATCCAACCCACCCGAGATGCCAATCAACAGGCTTTTTGCTTGCGTATGTCGCCAACGTTTTGCCAACCCACACGTCTGAATGCTCACCACGTCATCGCAATAGTTTTTCCTATCCTCGGGCGAGGGCAAAAATGGCGTTTGGCTAAACACACGATGCAACGGCTCTACGGGCTTCTTTTCTGCCTCTAACGAAGGAATGTATATCTTGCGATAAGGTGCGGTTTTGTCTGCAGTAAAATTATTGTTGCGTTGACGGTCAATGCGTAAGCGTTCCACATCTATTTCGGTGAATATCAGCGAGGAATCATCTAAAAATCGCTCACCAACCTCCAACATCTCGCCATTCTCGGCAATGTAGGTCGAACCCGAAAAGACCACATCAGTCGTCGATTCGCCAATACCCGAAGAGGTGTACACGTAGCCACAATGCACGCGTGCCGACTGTTGCGTAATCATCTGCTGACGGAAGGCATGTTTGCCCACCAAACAGCTGGACGAAGACAGGTTAAAAATGATTTCAGCACCCTGAATAGTCAGTTGGGTCGAGGCTGGCAACGGCGACCACAAGTCTTCGCAAATCTCCAAGCCAAAGCAAAAATCGTTAATGCAGAACAGCAAATTGGGTCCAAAAGGTATTTCTTTGCCAAACAAATCAACGCTTTCTATGCTCGTTTTACCTGGCCAAAACCACCGTTTTTCCGAAAATTCGCCCGTGTTAGGTAGGTTGGTTTTTGGCACAATGCCCACCATTTCGCCATTATGAATCACGAATGCACAGTTATACAGGTTATTATCCACCTTCAACGGAGCCCCAATCAAGACAACGATCGGTTTGTCCTGCGAAAAGGCACAAATCCGTTGCAAAGCTGCTACGGTGTTCTGTTGCAGTTGTTGTGTAAAAAATAAATCGGCACACGTATAGCTCGTAACACTCAACTCGGGGAAACAAACCACTTGTGCTTGTGCTTGCACGGCTTGCGTAATTTGTTGTTCAATCTGTGAGGCATTAAAATCGCAATCTGCCACTTGTACTTTGGGCACTGCTACCCCCACTCTAACAAAACCAAAATGTTTATTCATATCTTCAAAACATAAAATTTAGAGCAAAGGTATACATTTTCTTTTTTTCTTTCATTTTTTTTTATATCTTTGTGGCGTTTTTTAGAAAAAACTGAGTAAAAACCTAAATAAAATTATAAAATTATGAAACGAATTTTTTTATTCATGTTGATTTTGGTGTGTGCGGGAACCTTCATCTCGTGCGACAAAGATCACGAACCTATGCTGCTCACCGAGGAGATAGTAGAGCAAGAAGATCTAACAAAAGCCATCGTTGGTACCTACATCGGTAAGTCTATAACAACTTCTGAAAAAGACGACTTAAAACAAGAAACTACGCAAGTGGAAGTAGAGTCTATCGGCAAAGAAAAGGTTAATTTAACCTTAAAACGTCATGCAGAAGGAGTAAATAGAGAAGATGTCGAAGAAATAGCAGAAGTCAGTGTTACTTTAGAAGAAGAGGAGTATAAACTCAGCACAATTGGTATAACATCTGGCGGTGTGACGTTCACTGTGAATGGTACTGTCAATGGCAAAGATATAAAAATTAAAATCATCTATGACAGACCAGATAATAAGACAATCTCAGAGATTACAGGCGTGCACAAATAATGACTCATTTAAAAAGATAAAAACTCATTGGTACTTTTACTGATGAGTTTTTCTTTTTGTTTGTTTCTTTTTTTATATCTTTGTTAAAAAAATAAGTTCTATGAAAAAGTTATTGTTAGTACTAACGCTTATTGTAGCGTGTTTGGTTTCGGCACACAGCGAAGAAAAGAAGGTGTTGTCGGTAACCATTAAAACCAAGAAAGGACCTTTATCGGGAATTTTAACCATTCCACCCATTGAAAAAGACGAAAAAATACCCGTTGTTATCTTATGCCACGGCTTCATGGGCAACAAAGAAACGCCTCTGATGCAGACTCTCGTTGATAGTCTTTGCAATAGTGGTATGGCTACCGTTTGTTTTGATTTTGATGGACACGGTGCCAGTTACGGCAAACAACAAGATATGACTGTTCCACGCCAAATAGACGATGTTCTCGGTGTGTTTAGTTTTGCTTCTCGCTTCCCGTATGCCAGCAAATTCGCTATTGTGGGGCATTCGCAAGGAGGTGTGGCAGCAATTATGGCAGCCGCTGAACTCGGAGAGAGTGTCAGTGCGGTGGCGTTGATTGCACCTGCGGCTGTCTTGCGGGACGATGCATTGCGGGGCATACTCTTTGGGACACAATATAATCCTTTGAGCCCACCTCGAACAATCGCCCTCAAAGATAATGCATACACCATCGGTAGGGACTACATCACGTCTGCACAAAACTTGCCTATCTACGAAAAAGCGAAAAACTACAAAGGCAAAACGTTAATTTTGCACGGCAAAGCGGATGTTGTGGTGCCCTATACCTATTCGCAACGGTTTGACGAGGTGCTTGAAGACAGTAAATTGGAAATGATTGAAAAACAAGACCATGCTTTCACCAAAAATGAAAAAATTCCCGCACATCTGATAACACGATTCTTGGTAGAAACGCTGAAATAGAGGTTTATTTCTATAAAATAAGGCGAGGGGCACAACAATGACTCCTCGTTTTTTTTGTCCTGTGATGATTTTTTTTGCATATTATTATTATTTTCGCAAAAAATTTGGCGTTAATGATTGATAAAAAGAATATAAATTTTAAAATTTTTATGATTATGAAGAAAAATTTACTTTTCATGTTGGCACTCCTTGTGTCGCTGTCTATGGTCTTTGTATCTTGTGACGATGATAATACGATAGACTATGCAAAAAAAGTAGCGGGTACCTATAAAGGTACGGCAAAGACTACGATATCAGGTGACGATGAATCGCCCGCTACTGAAACAAACATGTCAGTAGTCATAGAACAACTAAATGAAATGCTCGTTAAAATCACTATTCCTGTTGATGATGACGAAAAATACACTTTTGAAAAATGTATAGTAAAAGAAGATGGTCGTTTGACTACAGTACAACCTATAATAAATTCAACTGGAACGGTGGGACAACCAGACTTTATTCGTACACGAACATTGTTGAATAATGTGAAAGTTACCGACAAAAAGTTGACTTTTACCCTTACTACCGAAACGGTTACTACTCCCCTCGGCACAATGGTAACAGCATCTGCTACCACAGAATTTGAAGGAACACGCGTAGAGTAAAATAAACGTGCAAAACGCATGAAAGAGGTAGGAGCAAGATTTTGTTCCTACTTTTTTCCCGCTCCCTTCAAACGATATAACGCTACAATGGCTTGTAGGTTTGGTTTTTTGTTATTTTCCTACACTTTGGAACAAAAAAAGTAGTTTTTGATAAAATTTTAGTATCTTCGCGTGGTTTTTTGCGATCGAATATGCTTACACATACAAGATCCAAAAGATGGGAAAAGAAAAAATTAAAAAAATTAAAATTTAAAATTTTATGATGATGAAAAAAAATTTACTTTTTGTGTTGGCACTACTTGTGTCTATGTCTTTTATTTTTGTGTCGTGCAAAGATAAAAATGACGATGTTGTTGAAGGAGCGTTTGCTGCCGATGTTGCTGGTACGTATGTGGGAACTATAAAATACCCTGCAGCAGCAAAATTAGCAGCGGGAATGGAAGATGAAGATGTAGAGATTCTTGTAGAAAAAACAGGAGAAAGCACCGTCAGTATTTCATATTTACCAATAGGAGAAGAAGAGGGAGAAGTTGATGGTAATGAAGATGAAAATCAAGATGGTACTGGAGTGGAAGAGGCAGATAAAGAGACAATCGAAAACATCGTAGTAAAAAAACAAGGTAATAAATACATATTTGCAGAAACTACAGTGGAAGATAAAGACGACGAAGGGAAAAGTTATAAAAGTGTCCTCTCAGGGTATGTTGTAGATAAAAAAATAACGTTAACTCTTAAAGGTATGGGCACAGAAGAGTCAGAAACGATTAGTATCACCATTGAAGGAACTCTTAAAGAAAATAACTAAATAAAATAGAATGAACCCACAAAACAGTAGGAGTGAAAAATCGCTCCTACTTTTTTTTATGCTTGCAGTTGTTGATGCATTTGTTGAGCCGCTTTACGACCGTCCGACATCGCCAAGATGACCGTAGCCCCACCCCGCACTATATCGCCACCCGCAAAGAGCATCGGTATGTTGGATTGCAAATGCTCATCGGTTTCAATAGTACCTTTTTTGGAGATGTTCAAGTCGGTAGTCGTCTGCGGAATAATGGGGTTGGGATTCACTCCCACCGCCACAATCACCATATCCACCACAATGGTTTTCGTTTGCCCTTCGATTGGCACGGGGCTCCTGCGACCGCTCTCATCGGGTTCCCCTAACTCCATCACCTGCAAGACGGCTTGATTGACGCGTCCCTGCTCATCTTGGTGATACTCAATCGGGTTGTGTAAATTCATAAACTCAATCCCTTCCTCCATCGCGTGCCTCACCTCTTCCACACGTGCAGGCATCTCCTCTTGCGAACGCCGATACACAATCGTTACATGCTCGCTGCCGATTCGTAACGCCGTGCGAGCAGCATCCATCGCCGTATTTCCGCCACCCACAACCATCACTTTTTTGGCTGTCAGCAAAGGGGTATCCGTGTAATGGCTCGTGGCGTGCATCAGATTAACACGCGTCAAAAACTCGTTGGCAGAAAAAACGCCGTTCAGATTTTCGCCCTTGATATTCATAAACTTCGGCAAACCAGCACCCGTTCCAACAAAAATGCCCGCAAAACCTTGTTTTTTGAGTTCGTTGACGCTGATGGTCTTGCCAATGACGGTGTTGGTTACGAATTTTACGCCTTTTTGTTGCAGTTTTTTGATTTCAGAATCCACGATTTTTTTTGGCAAACGGAACTCGGGAATGCCATATCGCAACACGCCTCCCAACTCGTGCAAAGCCTCAAAAACCGTTATTTCATAGCCATAACGCACCATTTCACCCGCAAAACTCAGTCCCGCAGGTCCCGAACCAATCACGGCAATCTTGACTTGGTTGGAAGCCACATAATCGGTGGGTTGGTCGGTGGCATGGTCCGCTACAAAACGCTCTAAATAGCCGATTGCCACAGGCTCTTTCCCCATTTTATGGTAGATGCAATGGGCTTCGCACTGCCTCTCTTGCGGACAAACACGTCCACAAATTGCAGGCAAAAATGAACTCTCTTGGATAATTGCAGAGGCTTTATTGAGGTCATTCTTTTCAACCTGTGCGATGAATTGTGGGATATGGATGTTCACAGGACAGCCTTCCACGCAAGTCGGCTTTGCACAATGCAGGCACCGTTTAGCCTCCAACAAAGCCTGCTCCAACGACAACCCCTTGTTCACCTCTGCCGTCAAGCTCTTGGCACGCACCTGAGGGCTTTCTTCGGGCATCTTGACACGCGGAATCTCGGCTTTTTGCTTGGCAGTTAGTTTTTCCTCCACCCGTTTTTCATAGGCTTCGTAAGCTTGCATCTCGGCATTTTTGTACATACCCAACCGCGTGAGCATTTCGTCAAAATCAACTTGATGGGCATCAAATTCGGGCCCATCAATGCAGACAAAACGCGTCTTTCCGTCCACCGTAACACGGCAAGCTCCACACATACCCGTACCATCAACCATAATCGTATTGAGCGAAGCAATCGTGGGCACATTATATTTTTGGGTCGTCAGTGCCACAAACTTCATCATAATAGCGGGTCCAATGGCAATACACTTATCCACTTTTTCGCGTTGTATCACCTCCTCAATGCCACTTGTAACCAGACCTTTGACACCCTTCGAACCATCGTCCGTCATGACGATAAGTTCGTCCGAAATGGCTTTGAGTTGCTCTTCCAAAATAATCAACTGTGCGTTGCGTGCAGCCAAGATAGTAATGATTTTATTCCCCTTTGCTTTCAATGCTGTGGCAATCGGCAACATCGGTGCTGCCCCCACTCCACCACACGCACAAACGACTGTTCCGAACTTCTCAATGTCGGTTGGACGCCCCAACGGTCCCACCACATCGTGGATATAATCGCCCACTTGCAAAGCACATAATTTGTGGGTCGAAACGCCATTTTGCTGCACGATGAGGGTTATCGTTCCTTGTTTTTCGTCCGAGGCTGCAATCGTGAGAGGAATGCGTTCGGATTGAGCATCCACTCGCACAATGACAAAGTTGCCTGGCTTGCGACTTGTTGCGATTAAATCGGCTTGCACCACCAACTCAAACACATTTTCCGAAAACTGGGTTTTGCTTACTATCTTGTTCATATTCAATAAGTTAAGTTGATAAAAATGGCAGATATTGAAAAAATCCCCTATCTGCCACCCAAATTATATAGCCAAAATCTGTAACGCCTGCCAACTATCCTGTTTCACGTCTTTTTTCTCGTGTATTGCTTTGGATAGCGGAACGTAACAAATCTCGTTCTTTTGTATGCCAATCATCACGGAGCGTTGCTCTTCCAAGAGGGCTTGAATAGCCGCATAACCCATACGAGAAGCCAAAATGCGGTCCTGGGCAGTTGGTGCCCCACCACGTTGCAAATGCCCTAAAATAGTGGAACGAACCTCGTAATGTGGATTATTTTCCTTGATTATTCTTTCCACAGCCGCAACACCGCCTTCCACAGCATGTTCTTGCACCAAAACGATACTTGAATTTTTGCTTTTGCGGATACCATGCCCGATAGCCACCTCCAATTGCTCCAAAACCGTGGCACGTTCAGGGATAACAGCCGCTTCAGAACCCGATGCAATCGCCGCATTGAGCGTCAAAAAACCTGCATCACGCCCCATCACTTCCACCAAGAAAATACGCTCATGGCTCGTGGCTGTATCGCGAATCTTATCCACACAGCTCATAATCGTGTTGAGCGAAGTATCGTAGCCAATCGTGGCATCCGTTCCCCATAAATCGTTGTCTATCGTCCCCGGCAGACCAATCACGGGCATATCAAACTCCTGCGAAAACAAACGAGCACCCGTAAAAGTGCCATCGCCACCAATCGTAATGAGGGCATCAATGCCTTCTTTCACAACCGTTTCATAGGCTTTTTTGCGGCCTTCGGGTGTGCGGAACTCATCACAACGAGCCGTTTTGAGTATCGTTCCACCACGCTGGATAATACCGCTCACATTTTCGCTCGTAAAACTGGCTACCTCGCCATCAATCAAGCCTTTGTAACCTCTATAAATGCCTTTCACTTGCATGTTATTGGATAGTGCGGCACGGGTTACCGCACGAATCGCTGCGTTCATTCCAGGGGCATCGCCACCCGAAGTGAGTACGCCAATAGTTTTAATTTGATAAGCCATAATTTTCTATTTTATTTTTACATTTTTCCATCAACCAAAGGGGCGTAGAAGTCGCTCCACAGATACCAATTTGCTCTTTTTGTTGAATGATTTGTTGCATCTCGTCGGTTATCTCCTCTTCGTTTGCAATAAAAAACGAACAATCATTCATCTTCTTACACAAGCCAAACAGTTCTTTTGCGTTTGACGACTTTTTTCCACCAACAAAGATAATCATATCGTGGTTTTTTGCAAAATTTTGTAGTTGTTGCATCCGATTAGCGACACTTTTGCAAATCGTATTAAAGTAGTGAAAAGTGGCGTTGGGAGCGATTTTTTGCTCAATACATTGCACCAAATGTTCAAATTTTTCCACCGACATGGTCGTTTGCGAAAATAAGAAAATATCGCGTTCAAAATCAATAATTTTCAAATCTTCTTCCTGCTCAATCACGATGGCGTTGTTATTCGTTTGCCCTTGCAACCCAACCACCTCTGCGTGTCCGCGTTTGCCAAAAATAAGTATCTGACTTTGCGGATGCTGAACGTAAATATCCTTGATTTGCTTCTGCAAATGCAGCACCACAGGGCAAGTGGCATCAACGACATGGATGTTATTTTTTTTCGCCAAATCGTACGTGGAAGGAGGTTCACCGTGTGCTCGAAAAAGCACATCAACTCCTTGAAATTCAGCCATTTGGTCATAATTTATCGTAACCAAACCACGCTCTGCCAGCCGCTTAATCTCCTCGCCATTATGCACAATATCGCCCAAACAATACAACGGACGGCTTTGCAGGATTTCTTCCGCCTTGCTTATCGCACTCGTAACGCCAAAACAAAAACCACTATGTTCGTCTATTTCAATACGCATTGTTCAAAAAGCTTAGCAACATACATTTTTTGTTCCTCCAAAGTCATGTTGGAATTGTCCACTTCAATCGCATCAGTCGCCTTTCTTAAAGGGTCAACGGCACGATGGGTATCGTTAAAGTCACGTTGCAAAAGGTCTTGTTTGACAGCTTCCATAGTCGTTTTGACACCTTTTTGGAGTAACTCGTCGTACCTTCTTTGCACCCGCACCTCAACCGAAGCCGTCAAGAAAATTTTCAGTTCGGCTTGCGGAAAAACCACCGTCCCAATGTCGCGTCCATCCATCACGATGCCTTTTTGCTCGCCCATCTGTTGCTGATTTTTGACCATCACTTGCCTCACCTCCTTGATTTGTGCAATCTCCGAAGCCACTTTTCCGACCTCCATCGTGCGAATCTGTTCCTCAACCACTTCACCATTCAAGCAAACCAACTGCTTATCGTCTTGGTGCACAAAACTCACCACACAATCGGGCAACAAACCCACCACATCTTGCTCGGTGTAATTCGTACCCAGCGTCCGCAAGACATGCAATGCAATGGCTCGATACATAGCCCCCGTATCGATGTAAGTGTAGTGTGCGTATTGTGCCAACTGTTTGGCAAGCGTAGATTTTCCGCACGCACTGTATCCGTCAATGGCAACAATTATCTTTTTCATTTCAATAAATCGTTTATGTTCATACTCAACCCTAAATGGAAGGATATATTTCGTTTATTTAATTGACTTACAGCAAAATCCACACCAAATTGTTTGATACGCATTCCACCTCCCATCGCTATTCCAGCCAACGAGCGAGCCGATGCAAGCCGTAATTCGCGGTTGCGACGATGGTTATAGCTGAGCGTCAGGTAAAACTTATCGCTTTGTGGCACCACATCAACATAAAAAATCGTGTGCCGAAACAGCATATCATACCACGCAATAGAGGCTTCGTTGGCGTCCACACCATACCCCAAATGCCAACGTTGGAGGTTATGCAAAGTCATGCCAATCCGAAACGGGGCTTTTTCAACCTGATATGCCCAACCCAGCTCCAGATTGAGCGGTAATTTTTCGGTGTGTTGCCCACCTTCTTGGCTATAAAAGCCTTTGAGTTGCCAGCCGATATTTCGCAAGGTGAGACCCAATTGAAAAGTACCATCTTGGGTATGATAATGCCCTCCAATATCCGCTCCCAAAGCGAAACTATGATAACTCTCATACACGGAATAAATCGGTTTGAGGGTAAGCCCTATCGTAAACAAGCGACTCAGAGGGCGAGCATACGTGGCAGAAATCACCATATCGGTAGCCGTGAAATCGCCACCTGTGATGCCATTCTCGTCCGTGTAAGTCATCTTGCCGTACGAAACAAATTGAAAACCAACCGCAACATAATTCGGCTTTGAAAAAAGAGAATCGTGTTTGGTCGGTTGCTCCAACTTCGAACGCGAAAAATTATGCCCGAACAATGCACTACCCATATTCACCCACGAAGTATAGCGGCAATAATTCAACTGACACATATTGTGCGTTTTTTGGCTCAAAAGGGCTGGATTGGCCACTGACATGGAAATATCGCCATTATCTATCGCCACATTACTCCCACCCAACGCATTCAACCGAGCCGACACAGGCAACTCCATAAAATGAAAAACCGAGGTGCCACTGCCACTTGTCTGTGCCAATAAATTACCATTTTTCATAGTAATCAAAGCAACCATTAAGCAAACGAATCGTAGCGATTTCTTTTTCACGACACCAAAGTTTTTACAAAAATACAAAAAAGAAATGATTTATGAGCTGTTAAAATACATTAAAAATTAGTTTACCTACACTGCATTTTAAAACGTATTCACATCCTTGGACAGCAAAAACAACAACGGCAAAAAATCGGTTAAACACATTCATCTTCATCAAATTAGGCAAATTAGGCTGGGAATTAAAAAAGTAACAATCGTACTTTACGCTTGGGCACAATCCGCTATTTCCTCGTGCAACATTTCTTCAAAACGACTCACGGAATTTTCCAACGAATAGTGCTTCGCGGTTTTTTGATAAAGATGCTCAATGTATGCCTTTTCGTTGGGATGGTCAAGCCAATAGTCGATGGCACGTGCCAAATCTTTTGCATCGCCAGGCTTAAAAAGCGACCGTCCATCCAAGGCAAACTGGGGCGTGGCACTTAAATCCGAATTGGCAATGACAGGCACCAAACCCACTGCAAAGGCTTCAATACAAGCGATGGCCTCACTTTCCATGTCGGAAGCATGCACGTACAAATCGGCTTGCGAGAGCAATGCAATCAGTTCATCGCGTGTTTTATACACAAATTGTGGTGGATGCGGTAACTGCTTGCCTAACGCTACATACTCCTCGTGTTTGGGTCCCTGACCCGCAAAAATCAACTGTATTTTGTCGGCATAACGCGAATGTTGCACGGCATTGATAAGCACATCTTGACGCTTTTCCCCTGCGAGTCGCCCAACCATCATAATCAAGATTTTGCCTTCATATTCGGGCGATTTTTTAGGATGCCCATGTTCCATATTTCGATGTCCTGCCTGCAAAAACTCGTCTTGTATTCCATTGGAAATGACGTGCAATTTGGCTGTAAATCCATGCTCTTTTAACATATTCGCCATAAAACTCGAAGGGCAATGTACATGCCGAAAATAATTATATACATGTGTCCGAAATTGCGAATAAAAGCCTTCATTGACCCACTTGACCTTCCCTAAGTTCACGGAAGAAGTTAAATTCTCTGGCTGGATATGAAAGGCTCCTGTACAAGGTTTATTGATTTTTTGTGCGTATCGTTGTGCCGTTGTTTCGAGCGGAAAAGGCATAAAACAATGCACAATATCAGCCCAATTGACAGCCTGACGGATAGTGTCGAGGGTTTCTTTTCCAAAAAAACGTGCAAAATTGAAGTCATGTTTATCCATCAACGATTGGAAAATCGGCATATTAAATTTCGGCACATTAAAGCGGTGTTCGCCTGGCTCGCCTTGCGTCAAAATCATCACTTCATGCCCGCGTTTCCGCAACTCACGAGCAAAGCGTTGGGCAGAAATGCTCGTCCCATTATTGTTCGTTTCGTACGTATCAATCACAAAAAGTATCTTCATAACCTCCAATTTTTTGGCGAAATTAGCCGTTTTTTTATTTTTTCATTGTTCTATTTGGTATCTATTGTGTTCTAAATCGTAGATAATGACGCGTACATTTTTTTGGATACTATTTTGTGCGTATCTTTGTACAAAAGATGATGTATGGCGAAGAAAATTGACAATCAATTAGGGCATGATATAGAATGTATAGAAAATTCGTCAAAGGATTTATATAATATTCTATCGCTGGATGGCAGTACAGATTTGCAAATGATGGACATGAATGTACTGTCGGCAGATTATCCACCTTTTTTTCGAATAAATTGTACCGCACTCATCTTTGTACAAACAGGGGGAGTGGTTTTTGATGTTCAATTTCATCCCGTAAAAGTACAAGCTCCTGCACTTGTTGTTGTTTTCCCACAGTGTATTATGCAAGTCAATGATAACTTTATGGATTTTAACGCACGCATTATCGCATTTTCCAAGAAGTATGAAGATTTATTGCATTCTGTCCTCAACTATTACCAAATACGACAGAATTTAATCCATCATCCGTGTATTTCGTTAGACGAGACCGCTTTTGCTACCTTGACGCTTTATTTTGATACGTTGCAAAAGATACTATCTACTCCATCTAATCAACCCAATATGTACGCCATCACGATCAATTTGTTGCGTTCGTTGCAATTCTACTTGCAAACGTTATATAAAGACGCTTTTTTGAGCGACGCAATCATCAATCGTAAAGAGGAAATAACGAACTTATTCTTTGATTTGCTCGAAAAAAATGTTAGCAAAGAGATAGATATTGATTTTTTTGCCCAAAAACTCTGTATCTCGCCCAAATACCTCACCAATACGCTCAAAGAAATAACCAAGAAAACCGCTACGCAGTGGATAAATAGCTATATCCTCCAACAAGCCAAAACAATGCTTCGGACCTCGTCCATGAATATCCAGCAAATCAGTAATGCGTTAGGTTTTGAAAATCAATCGCATTTTGGCTCATGGTTCCGTCGTCAAACAAACGGCACCAATCCCACCGATTTCCGCATTATTCCTAAAAAATAAAGGGACTTGCGTGGCTTATTTCTCCAACTCTGCCAAGTTTTTGGCAATTTTCAGTGGATTATTTTTGCATATATCAATTTATTTTTACTACTTTCGCACCGAATCTATGCCGAAGCCGTATTATTTTACGGTGGTTGGATGTGGGTTCATTACATATTGATGGCGTTTATTGACGCTTTGTGTTCTACAACTTGAAACTTCGCAACTTTCAAAAAGAACCAGAAACAAAGCAGACACGGACGCCTACGGGTATGACGTTCATACTTGCTCTGCTGTTCTTAGCAGGCAGTTGTCATATCGGCGTAGGTTTCATTGTTGTTTATTTGGTTCTCAGGCATGCGAAGGTCTCAAGTTGTGAATAAGCAACGATTGGGTCTACGCTTTCTTTATGTGCCTATACGAGCATTAATTTATAAAATACGGAGGAAGCCGAAAAGCCAAGTGAGTAGGCAAAATTTTAACACATTAATAGTATGAGAAAAATTTTATTAGTAACGCTTGCATGCGTATGCTCTGTAGCAATGTTTGCTGCAAAGGGTGTAAAAACAATTCACGTTACACCTGAAAATGCTAAAATTTTCATTAACGGGCAAGAAGTGGGTAATGGTACTTATGACTACAAATTTGACAAAAACACAGATTTTGTTGTTTTGAAATTTGAAGCACCTGGGTATATTACTCGCAAAAACATCCGTTTGCTTAAAGACAATCCAAAGACGGTAGTCGCTTATACGTTGTATGAAGATGAAGCACTCAAACAATCCGTAGGTAGTAGCGAGGGTGTGGATATTGCCAACAAATTTATGACTATTACTTGCAAAAAAGGGTTGAAAGAAGACCAAGTTTGGCGTAGGATAATGGGAGTTGCAACAGATAATTTTGAAAATGTTGAAGTGCGTGACAAAGCGGCTGGTTGGATTAAAACGGCGTGGAAAAACACCTCTTTTGAAAGTGGTCAAACGGTTCGTACTCGGTTAGAAGTACGAGTAATTATTGGTGGAGAAGATGACTCTGAACTATCTTACAAAATTCGTGTTTCTTCAGAGATTAAAGACGACCCAGATTGCTCAGGTGATGAATGTTACGAAAAATATCCTCGTGTTTTGCGTAAATTCTACGATGTAATTAACGATTTACAAAGTTCACTCGGTGCTAACTAATTATTATTCCTAATGAAACGGTTATTTTTTATCGTATGTGCTTTATGCATATACACTATTGCTTTTTCGCAAAATAAAGTGGAAACTTTTAATAGTAAC
>JAEEGL016288308.1_pt1 | contig 15118 bp, 13 predicted proteins | sample 9134231 | NCBI WGS metagenome assembly JAEEGL01 (sample SAMN16246548, study PRJNA631951) | gut metagenome | biome: gut microbiome; feature: rumen; material: fiber-attached | host: Bos | place: Iran: Karaj | collected 2018-10 | reverse complement strand
TAGAGTCCGTTCGACGAATTGCCTTTCGATTTTGCTATGATGCCGGTGACGGTGCCCCTGACGACCACTGGCGCTTTGTTCTCGGCCGCCGCAAATTCGGCATAGCCGGATTCGGCATACGCGGGGATCGTGTAGTCGAAGGAGAGGTCGGTCTTGTTGCCTTCGGCGTCTGAGAGCGTCGCTGTGAGTTTGTATTTCACCTCTTCAGGTGTCTTTTCGTCGACGTCGATCGAGGCGAACTTGCCGTCGTCGGTGATCGCCACCTTGTCGGAGTCGGCCGACCAGGTCACTTTGTAGTCGTTGTCGCCTATGCGGACAACGCTGACTCTCCTGAAATCGGAAGGTGTCACGGCGGGTTCGTTCTTGTACATCTCGAACAGATAGCTGCGGGCCGATTCGAGAGTGGACGACGGTCCGTCGGGCTTATCGGTCTTGCACCCGGCAAGACTTAAGATCAGCATCAGCGCGCAGAGAGCGATGCAGATCATACTTTTTTTCTTCATTGATTTTTTCTGCCTTTCGTTATGTGTGATTTGTAAAAGCACGGACGGGACGCCGCGGTGCTCATCCGGCGACGGTGATGTCGGAGGGGGTGAAGACCTTGATCTGATAATTGCCGTCGTATTTGTCTATCATGCCCCTGACTCCGATCGTCTTACCCTCGTATTCCTTCGCGGTGACGAGTTCACCCGATGAGTCGCGGAGGACGGCGGTGCGGACGGTGAATGTGCTGCCGCCGGCCTCGACGGTCAGAGTCATCGCTCCGTACTGGGAGCTTTCGGTGTTGTCTGTCGTATAGACGCTCACGACCTTCAGGCCGTCCATCGACACCGTTGTGTTGACCGAGAGCTCGGCGAGACGGTATTTCTGCACCTTCCCGTCGGAGTCGGTGATCTCGACCTCAGAGGAGGTGAGCTCCTCGGGAGTGAGCTTTACGAACGCCGGAGCGAAGCCGTCGCCGATCTTCTGGATGTTGCCGGGGTCGTCGGGCTTCATCTGACGGTAGGTGAGTCCGCTTACCTGCCAGCTGTCGCCCGCTTCGTAGTACTGTACCGTGCCCACGATGCGCGAGCGGTTGCCGACCGAGAGGATCTCGAGGCCCTCTCCCGACAGACCGTAGCCGTAATAAACCGTCATACCGAAGTAGATGCCCGATTCGGCGTCATAGTCCTCGACGTATACGGTATTGGAGTTGTTGATCGTGATGACGCCTTCGAAAGCCACCTTCTTGCCGTTGTAGTCGGACACGTGCAGGCGAAGCTCGCGAAGCGTCAGCTCGACGGCGTCTCCGTAGTAGAAATCGGGGTCGCGTTTTCCCGAGTGGATGTTGAGTTTCTGCGCCTTCGCCTGGGCGATCGCCGCGGTGCAGGTGCTTCCGTAGATGTTGTTGGCCGACGACGAGGCGATAGCGAGCCCGTTCTGCAGGATCTCGATGTTCAGGTTCCGGTAATCGCTGCTGTTCGGCGTCCTGTACCAGACCCATACGAGGTATCTGCCGCCCGTGGAGTCGGCGTTCCATTCGGCGGTATCCGATTCGATGTAGATCGACGAGGCTCCTGAGAGCTTTTCTTTGGTGAAATCGGAGGCCTTCTTGCCCCACTCCTCGATCTTGCCGGTCGATTCGGGGGTGTTGATGGCTATGTATCTCGCCTTGAACAGGCCCGATTCCATGACGGTCTCAGGGACGTTGAAATGGGTGGTGTCGCCGTCGACAAAGGTGTGGACGGTGACTTCCTGCTTCTTCGTGGCGGTCCCGCCGATGTCGAGCTTCACCTCGGCCGCGTAGTCCTTCACGTCTCCGGACTGGGGGCTGTCGGTGCCGCCGTCGCTCCCGCCCGTACTCTTGCAGGAGGAAAGGAGGAGCGGCAGCATGACGAATGCGGCCAGCAGACACGATATTAGCGCTGAACGCGCATTTTTTATGTGTGGCATTTTGTTCAAATGAGTCGGGCCGCGGCGGGGATCAGCCGTTGTACTCGCACTCGTCGATCGCGTCGGCGAATGCCTTGTCGATCGCGGCGTCGAGGTTCGCTCCGCCGTCGAGAGTGAGGCACTTCACGAGCAGAGCGCCGACCTGGTCTCTGGCCGTCGAGGAGCCCTTGAAGGCGGGAGAGGTGTAGTAGGCGGATTCCTGATCAAGGCAGACCTTGGCGGAGAGAGCCGAGATATAGCTGCCGCCGTCGGCCTTCTCAAGGAATGCGGCGTACTGCGGGTTGTCCTTGACCGACTTGATGACGGGAACGTAGCCCGACGCCATCGAGAATTCGGCCTGGAATTCGACGCTCGTGGTGAGGAATTTCACGAAGAGCCACGACGCGATGACTTCCTGGGGATCGGCTTTCTTGAATATGCAGATCGAGGGGCCCTGGGAGATGACCTTCGGGTTCGACGCGTCGACCTGAGGGACGCTGGCGATGCCTACTTCGAACGGATACTTTCCGTCAGCTCCGGCAGCGGGACGCTGATGCGTTGCTCCGGCGGACGAACCGATCGACATGTAGCTCTTCGTGCCGCTCTCGGCGGTGAAGAGTCCGGAGGTGTAGGAACCGTAGAGCGACTGAGTGGTGAGGTAGGACGACTGATACCAGTTCCTGAACGTCTTGATGAATTCCTTGTTCTTAGCGTTGTTGAAGAGATAGTGGTCGCCTGTCGCGGAGGTGTAGGGCGAGCCGTACTGTTCGCACATCGTGATGAACCAGTTCGCCTCGGAGTCGTATCCGAGCGGGATCGATCCGGGGTCGATCTCCTTTATCTTCCTGCAGACATCCTCAAGCTCGGTCCATGTCGTCGGGACCTTGAGGCCGTTCTGATCGAAGAAGGTCTTGTTGTAGTAGAGGACCTCGGTGGACTTTGAGAAGGGCATCGAGTACATGAGACCGTCGCCGAACTGTCTGCCTTCCTCGTAATAGCCTTTGATGAAGTCGGCCTTCTGTTCGTCGGTGAGGCCGAGGATCTCGGTAGAGCCGTCGGCTCTGTTGACGGTGAGCTTGCTGTCGATCAGGTTGTCGAGCGTGGCGACGGCTCCGGCGATGTTGTACAGAGCCACATGGTCGGGATAGCAGTAGGCGAGGTTCGGCTGTCCGCCGACCGTGATCTCGGTGGAGATCTGGTCTCTCACGTCGTCATATCCTCCGACCTGTTCGGATACCACTGTGATGTTAGGATAGAGCTTGTTGAACTCCTCGATGTATATGTTGAGAACATCGGAGAGATTCGAGCCCATCGTGTGGTAGAAGGTGATCGTGACGGGTGAACCGCTGTATCCGCCTTCCGGGACTTCGAAGTTCGGGATCGCCCTCTTCGGCGAGCAGGCCGCGAACGAAGCGAGAGCGAGGACGGCCAGCATCATGACCGCCGCGATTTTGAGCATTCTTTTCTTCATTGTGTTTACCGTTCCCTGATGTGACATCGCCGGGCGTCAGCCCTTTATACCGCTTCTGGAAACGCCTTTCATAATGTATTTTCTGAGGAAAACGAATACGAGGAAGAGCGGGATCGAGACGAGCGCGACAGCGGCCATCTGGACCGGGAAGTTCGTCGTGCCGTCATCGTAGACCAGGTTCATTGAACGCAGTCCGTTCGTGATGAGTTTGTGTGCCTCATCGTTGGCGACCAGGCGCGGCCAGATATACGAGTTCCAGGCTCCCATCATCTTGAGTATCGTGATCGAGATCAGCGTCGGCAGCGACAGCGGGACCATGACCTTCCACAGGTACTTGATGTCGGACGTCCCGTCGACCTTGGCGGCCAGATACAGCTCGTCCGGGATCTGGAGAAAGTTCTGCCGGAGCAGATAGATGTAGAATACGCTCACGAGGAAGGGGATAATCAGGACGCGGTAGGTGTGCATCCAGTCGAGCTCGTTGACCGTTATGTAGTTCGTGATGGTGAAGAGCTCGCCGGGGATCATCATCGTGGCGAGCATCCCGGCGAACAGGATGTTCTTTCCCCTGAACTCGAGCCTTGCCAGCGCGAACGCGGTGATGACGGTGATCACGAGCGAGAGGAGCGTCGAAGATACGCCGACTATCATCGTGTTTACGAACAGACGGCCGAGATTTCCGGCCCTGAAGGCTTCCGCGTAGTTGGAGAACATGAACTTGCGCGGGATGAATGTCGGGACGCTGAGCTCGTATTCCTCTCTGTCCTTTAGCGACGAGTTGATCATCCAGTAGAACGGGAAGATGACGGCCAGCGCGATGACGATCAGGAAAAAGTAGACAAGTATCTTTGAGATTATGACGGATACCCGCTGTCCGCGCTTGACGCCGGACATGTCCTTTGCCGACATTACGTGATTCGTGTTTTCAGACATGGCGGCACCTCAATAGTGTGTTCTTTTCCTGCTGACGTACAGGTTTATCATGGTCACTATGAAAATAATGACGAAGAGTATGAGAGCTGCGGCTGAAGCGCGTCCCTGGTTGTCGTTCTCGAGCGCGTCGTAGATGAATCCGACCATCGTGTTGAGGCGCTTCGAGTCTCCCACGGGTCCCATCTCGGGTCCGAATACGCCGACCACGCTCGAATACTCCTTGAATCCGCCGATGAATCCGGTGATAACGACATAGGCGATCATGGGGGAGAGCAGCGGCACGGTGATGCGGAAGAAGGTCCTGACGCGCGACGTACCGTCGACCTTGGCGGCGTCGTAGTACTGCTTGTTGACGCTCTGCAGACCGCCGAGCAGCACGAGGATCTTGAAGGGCAGGGCGTTCCAGACTATATAGATGACCATGACCGCGATATTGGCGGCGTAGGTCGAGCCGGCGTTGATCCATACGATCGGCTGACCGCCGAAGAACTCGATGATGTTGTTTATGATGCCGGCCGTAACGATGATGTTGGATGAGTTCCCGAGGTCAGGGCTGACTATCGTACCGACGATGTTGAACATCGCGGCGAAGACCATACCTATGGCGATCGAGTTTGTAACGTACGGAAGGAAGTAGATCGTCTGAAGGAACCGGTTGAGGAACTTGATCGAGTTGAGGCAGACCGAGATGAGCAGTGCCAGCATGGTCGAGATCGGGACGGTGAGCACGCAGAGCAGCATCGTCGTGGTCAGACACGACAGGAACCTCTTATACTGCAGGACCTTGACGAAGTTGGCGATGCCGACCTTGAAGACGGTCCCTCCGTGCTCGCTCATCAGTCCGTAGTCGTTGAGGAAAGCCATCCGGATGGTGTTGATCATAGGCCAGAGGGTGAACACTGCCATGAGGATCAGCGCCGGAGCCAGGTAGATCCAGGCTTTCCACTGACGTTTGTTGTATACCATTCCCGACCTCCGTCACTTTCCGAGAGGCATAAGTTCCGCGAATATCCTCTCCTCGGTGTCTTTCCTGAAGACGAACACCTTGTACGGCTTGAGCGAGAAGCCGACATGGCCGCTCGACGGGACCGACGTATCGGAGGCGATTATCGAGCGGACGAATGGATTGAGGGAGGCGGGATTTTTCGTCACGACGCTTATGTCGCGCCCCATGACCTCGATGCTCTCGATGAGGCAGGAGAGGCTGCCGCCGTCGGGAATGAAGCCCTCGGGACGGACGCCGACGGTGACCGCGCAGTCGGCATGGGCGATCGAGAAGACGGCGTCGGTGCCGATGTAGAGCACGCCTTTTTCGATCTTTCCGTCGAAGACGTTGATAGGAGGAGTGCCGAGAAACTTTGCGACGAAGAGGTTGACGGGGCTGTCGTATACGGCCTGGGGGGCGCCGGTCTGCTGGACCGTGCCGTCCTTCATGACCACGATCTCGTCGGAGATCGACATCGCCTCCTCCTGGTCGTGCGTCACGAAGATAGTGGTGATACCGGTCTCGCGCTGAATGCGGCGGATCTCTTCGCGGGTCTGGAGACGCAGCCTCGCGTCGAGGTTGGAGAGAGGCTCGTCGAGCAGGAGCACGCGGGGCATCTTGACGAGGGCGCGGGCGATAGCAACGCGCTGCTGCTGTCCGCCCGAGAGCTCGCTGGGCTTGCGGTCGAGCAGTTCGTCGAGCTGGACCAGCTTCGCGGCCTCGACGGTGCGTCTTAGCATCTCGTCCTTGGTAAGCCTGTCCTTTCCCTTCAAATTCTGGAGAGGGAAGAGGATGTTCTGCTTGACGGTAAGATGGGGATAGAGCGCGTAGTTCTGAAAGACCATGCCGACTCCGCGGTTCTCGGGAGACAGCTCGGTGACGTCGTCGTCGCCGAAGAAGATCTTTCCTCTTGTCGGCTTTTCGAGTCCGCTGATCATGTAGAGCGTCGTCGACTTGCCGCAGCCAGAAGGTCCGAGCAGACCGATGAGCTTGCCGTCGGGGATCTCGAAATTGAAATCGTTAACCGCAACGACATCCTTCTTGATCTTCTTGTTCCGGTTGGGGAACACTTTTGTGAGGTTCTGAAGTGCGACTTTCATTTGGGCTCCTTATATTTGTTTTTTAATAATGCGCGGTGTCAGTGATTTTCCTGCTCAAGTCCGGCGCAGCCGTCCGGGTCCTCAAGATACCTGTTCAGGGATTCCTCGTCCGGGAAGATGTTCTGGCTGCCGAAGTCGACGACCACGGTGTCGGCAAGCAGGTCGTGTATCGCCTGGTTCTTCTTCGTGACGATGATGAAGACGGTCTGGAGCACGGCTATGCCGAACAGGAGGATGAAGCCGAGTCCGCCCAGCGTCCCGAAATAGATCATGATCGCGATGAGCACCGGGATCATGGTCTCGAAGGTAAATTTGCCAAGCATCGAGCGCACGAAGATCTGTGCGTTTCCCGCCTTTACCGAGTTCGTTCGCATGACGGCGAGCCCGAAGACCTTTTTCCCGACCGTCATCCCGTTCCTGAAGACGAGCGGCATGACGAACTCGAATACCGCGAACGATACGAAAAGGCTCACCGAGATCATGAAGAGAGTGAGGTTTATGACGGTGTTGTAGTCGTATGCCGCATCAGGATCGTTCTCGAGCGCGGTCTTGGCCTCGTTGTATACCGCCTTCTGCTCGTCGGTCAGCTTTTCGTAGTCCTCGGGGAGGATGTCGAAATCGATGCCGTACCGCTCCTCGTAGGTGTTGTAGTACTCCTCAAGCTTGTCGGCGTAGCTGTCGTAGCGCGTGATCTTCGAGAGCAGCGTCATGAGTATCACGGTGAGCACGATAATGAGCAGGGCGTCGAGCAGCAGCGCCGAGATCCGTTTGGATACGGCGGCTTTCTGGATGTCAGTCATCGAAATATCCCCTGTAGTTGACGGTGTAACGGCGGTCGGGGAAGAGACGCCCGAAGATGTCGATGAAGTAGTCGTCGGTCATGCTGGCAAGATAGTCGACGACCAGCTGGTCGGGGTCTGTGTCCTCGTAAGGCTCCCTCCGCCTGTAATGCGCGGCGTTGACGTAGTCGATGTGATGTCTGAAGATCGGCGACCTCCTGTTGCCGGTGCGCAGATCCTCTTTGAACCTGTCGTAGAGCAGCGCCATCATCGGCCTTATGTTCTCGTCGAGACGGGCGGCGGCGGTCGCCGGACGGTAGATCATCGAATAGTTCTCGTGGAGCGCCGAGATCATCGCATTGAAGTGCCGCCTGTCCATCCTGATGTACGGCTTTCCGTAGCTGTTCTCGATGATGTTGATCTCGAGGTTGTTTATTATCTCTGCGTTGATGCTGCCGATGGCGCTGTTACCGAAGGCCGATTCGGACAGGAATCCGGCCCTGTCGGCGTCCTGCCTGTCCTTGCCGAGATAGGCGATGATGTCGGAAAATCTCACGACGCAGCCTTCGAGCGTAGACGGGATCAGCTCTGATATATGCTTCCTGTCCTCCGTGCAGCTGCGCATAAGGGCGTCGAACTCCCCGAAGCTGTCGAGCTTTTTCGGATGAAGTTCGTCTACGAGCAGCTCGCCGTTGTGGCAGGCGATACCGATGAGGGTCTGAAGGCTCATGTTGTACTGGAAAATGCCGTCGAGCACCCTCACCGAGTGGATATTGTGCGAGAAATGTCTCCCGCTGCGGCTGAAACTGAGCTCGTCGAGATATTTCTCGCCCGAGTGAGCGAAGGGGGGATGTCCTATGTCGTGGCCGAGAGAGATCGCCTCGATGAGGTTGAGATTGAGGTTCAGGGCGGCTCCGATCGTGCGCGCCACTCTGGAGACGAGCTGAACGTGGAGGCCGCGCCTCGTTATGTCGTCGTTGCGGTATAGCGGGAAGACCTGCGTCTTGTCGGCGTATCTGTTGTAAAACGGACAGTACAGGATCTTGTCGGTGTCCTGCATGAATGTCGAGCGCAGCAGCGACGATTTGCCTCTTGAGGGCGGATAGCGCCGTATAGCCGTGGATTCGTCGAATCCGAGCTTCTCGAAAGTCCCGGTCGCCTTTTCGTACTGCATACGTTCGACGAGTTCGGGGCTGAGCGTTTCGTATTCAGGTATTTTCATGTGTAATAGATTTCTTCGGTATTTTTTGGTTCTTCCGGTCCGGCACCGGCGCCGTCTGACTCCCCTCCGGATTCGGGGACGGAAACAGCCGGCTCGTAATCGACCTCGGCGTCGGCGTCGTAGGCCGGGTCGTGACCTTTAGAGATCTGGCCGTATTCGGCTGCGAAGCATACGAACGAGACCGAGAGCGTGAGCATGACCGGAAGGCCGAGGCTGTCGAGCCTGTCGGTGATGCTTAAGACAAAGGCAGCGGCGGCGGGGACCGACGATATGAGGGCCGCGGGCAGCGTCTTCTTCCTCATCACGCATACGAAACACAGAACGGCTGAACCGAATACGAGCAGCGTCAGCGCGAGCCCTGCCCGGAAGTCGGAGCCGTCGAGGCTGCCGAAGAATTTCTCTTTAATCTCGCCAGGGTCGATCTGTCTGTTGAAGTGGTAATACAGCTCGCGGGCGGCGTCGGTGCCCCTGTTTTCGAATGAATCAATGACCATGCGGAGGAGGCGCGGGCTGCCCTTGAACTTGTCGCTGATCTTGATCCCGTTCTCTTCAAGCTTTGTCAGGCCGTCGATAATGACGTAAAGGCCGTGCTGATATACGCTGCAGACCGAGCATATCGCGAGAGATACGGCTGTCGCCGCGAGCCCGGCGCGGCTGAGCGTCACAGAGCCCGTCAGTCTGTCCTGCCAGGCGCAGAGGATGACATCGCCCGCCGCTATGACGGCGGCGAATATCGTCAGCACCATGGGGCGCTTGGTCAGCTGTCCGTTTGCGTAAAGCTGCAGCACGAAGGCGCACAGCAGGACGGCGACAAAGAGAGGAACGGCCGGTTTCTTCTTGAACAGGATGCCGGAGAGCGCCGCCAGCGAAAAGAACAGAACGAGCCTTATGTAGTCGCGGTTGAACTGCGCCTGCTCGATGAAAGCACGGACCTTGGAAATCCCGGCTTCGGCCTTCGCTTCGGGGAGGGTGAATTTCGCGTATGTCGCGAGAAGGTATATGAGTATGAAGACGGCCAGCATGACTGCCAGTCCGTTCACGAATGCTCTGAGGGCTTTCATTTTAGTTCCTTTCGGAAAAGGGAGGTAACTGTCTGGTGCGGCATCATCCCGGGATCCGTCTGAATCCCTCGGTGCTCCTGCCGGCGGCAGCGGGAAACGCTGCGCGAAACGGCAGCCCGTTTCTGTACGCCCCGATGACCTTACGGACGTCTTCCGGCTTTTCGACGGTGAATACGAAGTGAGTGCCGCAAAGGCCGGCTGCTGCGATGTCGCCGGTCCGGTCGGCCGTCCAGAAGGGGACTGAGTTGAATATCAGAGTCCGCCCGGATATGTCGAGAGCGGGGAATGAGACGCCGCGCCTGTCGGTCAGCCTGAAGAAACGCGGCGCTGTGCCGGATCCGGCATTTTTATCTGCGCGTCTGTCTCCGACCGGTACTCCCGTCGTCATCAGCGGCACACGGCCGTAGACTACGGCCAGCTTTCTGCCTCCGATATCGCGCATGCGGGGGAGAGTGAGCTCGGGCGAGAGGATAAAATCGCGGAACCCCTCCTCGGACGCGACGAGCGCCGACGGGGAGTTCGTGATGTTCAGCCTGTAGTCGCCGTGCGGCGTCATTCCGAACTCTTCGGCAAATCTGAGGTGTCCGATGTTGCCTACGAGCAGGTCGGTCGCTCCGGCTTCTGCGGCCGACTTCAGGAGCGATCTCACCCCGTCTGTCTCGCTGTCGGTTATGACGGGCGGGAGCATGACCCCCCGCGGAGCCCTCCCCGACTTCGCGGCGACGGCGAAATACTCGAGCGGAATATAGGAGATGTCGAAGAACGAATCGGCCTCCGCCGTGTACGACGCCGGATCGAAGAAAACCGCCGTCCTGATCCTCGCAGGTTTTCCGGCTGATGAAGACGCTTCCTTTACCGCGCTTTTGATCTGCGCGTCGGTGAAGGCGGGATGTGCGGACGGGGCGGCAGGAGCGTCAAGGCCGACTGAGCGGGGAGTTGCAGCCGGTCTCTTACGCCCGGGGAATGACATATTCGCGTTATGAGCCGGTGCCGTCTGTCCGGCGTCCTCACGGCGACGGCCGAACATCGAGGCCGTGCGTTCGCCGGTGAAATACGCGTCGGTAAAACCGTCCCTCGAGAATACGGAGGAAAGATATTCTGTCTCGCCGGGTGTGGCGGCGCGTCTTTCGTCGAGCAGACGGCGGAACACGGATACCGCCGCGCTGACGTACGCTGGCGATTTCATCCTGCCTTCGATCTTTAGCGACGACACCCCGAGGTCCAGGATCTCGGGAATGCGGCTGGCAAGCGACAGGTCGCGCAGGCTAAGCGGATATGACGTCTTACCGCCGACCGTATACGGCAGTCTGCAGGGCTGCGCGCACTCGCCTCTGTTGCCCGATCTGCCGCCGACGAGAGACGAGAAGAGGCACTGTCCGGAACACGAGACGCAAAGCGCCCCGTGCACGAAGATCTCGGTCTCGGCGCCGGTATTCGCGACGAAATACCTTATGTCTTCGCGGCTCATCTCCCTGGCGGGGACGATGCGCGAAAAACCGGCCTCGACGAGCCGCCGGCCGCCCTCGGCGTTGTGTACCGACATCTGAGTGCTCGCGTGGAGCGGCATCTCAGGGATAAAGCGGCGCAGCAGCGACGCCCCTCCCGCGTCGGCGACGATCAGCGCGTCGGCGCCGAGTTCGGCGGCTTTTTCGGCCGTCCGCAGCCATTCGGGGAACTCCCTGTCGTATATGAGGGTGTTGAGCGTGATATAGATCTTTACCGAGCTGCCGTGAGCCAGAGATACCGCGTCCCTCAGCGCCGAGTCTCCGAAGTTTTTCGCGTTTGCGCGGGCGTTGAACGACGTCATTCCGAGGTATACTGCGTCGGCTCCGGCCGAGACGGCCGCTTCGAGCGATTCGAACGAGCCGGCCGGTGCGAGCAGCTCGGGAACGCCGGCCGGAGCCGCGATATCGGATCTTGTCTTTTCTTTTTCCATTCGGTACTCCGGCCGTCGCGCAGCGTCAGACTTTTTCGTCGAAATCCGCGGCTGTAAGTTTTATGAGTAGGGAAGTGTCGTCGGGGAACACTTTCGCTCCGTAAGCGGCTTTGCAGCGGGATATCTTCCCGCATTTCGTGCATCTGTGGATGATGACGAAGCCCTTTCTGCTGTCGGGAACTGCCTTGACGGGCTCCATGAGTCCGCCGCAGCCTGCCGCGCGGTCTCCCGGGTTTATGTCCAGGTGTACCGACCACAGGCAGCGGGGGCAGTGATTGCGCGACGTCTGTCCGAGCGGAGGCACTTCGCAGCCGCAGTGAGCGCAGACGAATCCCTCGTCGTTCTTAACGAAGCGTTTCATCGGGGAGATGCGGGGAGCCGTCAGGGCTTTATGATCTCCTGGCCGCCCATGTACGGACGCAGGACCTCGGGGACGGTCACGGTGCCGTCGGCCTGCAGGTGGTTCTCAAGGAAGGCGATGAGCATGCGCGGAGGCGCGACGACAGTGTTGTTGAGGGTATGAGGCAGATACATCTTTCCGTCCGGGCCCTTTACACGCATCTTGAGCCTTCTCGACTGTGCGTCGCCCAGATTCGAGCAGGAGCAGACTTCGAAGTATTTCTTCTGCCTCGGCGACCAGGCCTCGATGTCGCACGATTTGACCTTGAGGTCGGCAAGGTCTCCCGAGCAGCATTCGAGCTGGCGGACGGGTATCCCCATCGATCTGAAGAGCTCGACGGAGAACCTCCACATCTTATCATACCACGCCATGCTGTCTTCGGGGCGGCAGATGACTATCATTTCCTGCTTCTCGAACTGGTGGATGCGGTAAACGCCGCGCTCCTCGATCCCGTGGGCGCCCTTTTCCTTTCTGAAGCAGGGAGAATAGCTGGTGAGCGTGAGCGGAAGATCGCCCTCGGGTATGATCTGATCGATGAATCTGCCGATCATAGAGTGCTCGGACGTGCCGATGAGATAGAGGTCCTCGCCCTCGATCTTGTACATCATAGCGTCCATGTCGGTCTGGCTCATAACGCCTTCAACGACGTTTCCGTGGATCATGAAGGGAGGAATGCAGTAGGTGAAGCCCTTGCCGATCATGAAGTCGCGGGCGTAGGCGAGCACGGCGGAGTGAAGTCTCGCGATATCGCCGAGCAGATAGTAGAATCCGTTTCCGGAGACTCTGCCGGCCGAATCCATGTCGATGCCGCGGAGCCTCTCCATTATTTCGGTATGGTAGGGGATCTCGTAATCGGGGACGACCGGCTCTCCGAATCTTTCGACTTCGACGTTCTCGCTGTCGTCGCGGCCGATCGGCACGCTGGGGTCGATGATATTGGGGATCTGGAGCAGTATCTTTCTGATCTTCTCCTGATATACCGGCTCGAGCTTTTCGAGATCCGAGAGCCGCACGGCCGATTCTGCGACCTTTTGCTTTACCTCGGCCGCCTCGTCGCGCCTGCCCTGCGCCATGAGAGCGCCGATCTGCTTCGAGAGCCTGTTCTTGTCGGCGCGCAGCTGCGACGCCTCAGTGATGGTCCTGCGGCAGTCGTTGTCGAGCGATATGACCTCGTCTACGAGCGGGAGCTTCCAGTCCTGGAATTTATTTCTGATGTTCTGTTTTACGATCTCGGGGTTGTCTCTTACGAATTTGATGTCAAGCATTTTTCTTTTCCTGCGTTTCCTTGTGTGTTGTATTTTATTTAAATGATTTCCGTTCAGGATCTGCACTGCGGGTCGGCCGTATGATCAGGCTCTGAGAGCCGCGACCGCCTCCGCCTTCTCGTGTGCGAGCCGGAGGAATCCCATGGCGTCGAGTCCCGCGTAGATGTCGTGTGTGTGCTTTCCGGGCTTCGATTTTGAGGTGAGCTCGTACATCATGCAGCCGCCGAAGTTCTCCCTGTCGAGGCGGGCGGCGATCCCGGCCCAGTCGGCAAGGCCGTCGAAGGGCATGAGATGGGAGTCGTCGAGCCAGGTTACCGCGCCGGGATCCGTCTGCTTCATGTTGTCGTTGAGGTGCAGGCAGACGAGTTTGCCTTCGAACAGAGCGGGGACGTCGGCGCAGGCGTTGTAGCACATCTCGTGTCCGGTATCCCAGCAGTAGCCTACGGCGGGCGACATTCCGAGCGTGTCGCGGAGCTTGATCAGGTATTCGATGCCCTCGACGTTCTCTATCGCGACCGTCACGCCGCACTTTTCCGCCTCATACACGACTTTCGCGAAACGCGATACGCCGAGCATGTTCGGCGAGTGCCTGTCCATCCCGATGATCGAATGCGCGACCATGATCCCGACGCCGTTCTCGGCGCAGTCGTGCAGGCAGCGGATGAGTTCGTCGGCGACATCGTCGCCCTCCCCGCCTTCGATCCAGATCCTGTCCATCCTGGTGAAGGGGGCGTGGATCGACTGATATTCAAGTCCGCACTCCCTGGCAAGCGCGGCAAGCGAGCGGATGTCGCTCCTGTCGCTCCATCCTGTGAAGAAGGCGTCAAATCCGGCCTCGGCTATCATCGGGATCAGTTCCGCGTCGGTTTTTCCGAGGCCCATTCCGGTCGAGATCCCCGATCTGATCTTTCTTTCTGACATAATGGCTATCCTGCCTTTCGTTCATTGCCGCCAGTCGGCCGAACACAATACGGCAATTATTATTTTACTAATTATATAGGAGAATTATGTACTGTGTTTTAACAAAAAAAAGGATAATTGTTAATTGAGTTTTAAACCTCCGTTAATGAGCCGGCCGCTGCCGCGTAAGCGATGCGATATTGACAAAAGCGCCGGAAAATGGTAAAATTGATAAAGCAAAATCATGTTCGGCGGTTGATGGTTTCGGATATGGGACGGACAGGGAAGAATCACAGCCCGGAAGACGGGATAGCCGGCGGAAGCCGGAATGCTGCGCGTCTGCTCACCGCGGTATCCTTTGCCGCGCTCGCGCTTGCCGCGGCTGCGGCTGTATTTATTTTCGTCATGTCCTCCGACCCCGCTCCCGAATCCGACGCGAGGAGCGGCAGACTGATAATCCTGCTCATAAGGATCGCGGGAAAGGATCCGGGATCGATGGCCCCGGCTGAGCTTGAGAAACTGACCGAGAGTCTGTCCCTGACGGTGAGAAAGGCAGCTCATTTCCTCGAATTCTTCGCGCTCGGCGCATTCTCATCGTCACACGCGCTGGCGGCGGGGCTCTCGTACGTCATACGTCGCCCCGGCGGATATGATGCCCGGCTCCGCGTCTTCATTCCCGCGGCGGTCTCCGCGTCTGTGTTCTGCCTTGTTTATGCCGCGTCTGACGAGTTCCACCAGACCTTCGTTCCCGGCAGGAGCGGGGCGCTCGCCGACGTCATCATCGACTTTGCCGGCTCCTCCGCCGGCATCGCAGCCGCCTGCGCGGCTTTCGCTCCGGTATTCATCTCACTGATCAATAAAACCGCCGGCGTGCGCTATCGCTCCGGCGTCCGTGGAAAGGCGGAAAAAGACAACTGAATTGAAACAGTCAAGAAAAAAGATCAATTTCCGATTCATCGCCGCAATGACCGCGGCGAAGCTCTCCCGCTTCGCGCTGCGCGCACTCGGACGGGACGGCTCGTGCACTCCCGGGATCATAGCCGTTAAGATCTGCCCCGACTTCCTGTCGAGGCTGAAGATGCCCGACCTTCTGATCTGCGTCACCGGCACCAACGGGAAGACCACGACGAGCAACCTCATATGCTCGGTCCTGCG
>JAEEGL013557102.1_pt1 | contig 15118 bp, 19 predicted proteins | sample 9134231 | NCBI WGS metagenome assembly JAEEGL01 (sample SAMN16246548, study PRJNA631951) | gut metagenome | biome: gut microbiome; feature: rumen; material: fiber-attached | host: Bos | place: Iran: Karaj | collected 2018-10 | reverse complement strand
TTCCGCTGAGCTTGGCCGCGGTTTCCTCCTCCTTTTCCGCGGGTTGGAATTCTTTTCTGATCCCCCAGATAAAGGCAGTAATGGAAAGAAGGACGACCCAGGCGATGACCCATGCGCGGGATCTGTTCCAGGCCCGGCATAACGTCAGCGCGATCCGGGCGGCGTATATCATAGAAGCAAGCAGGACCGCAAGCCGAATGATATAAAACAGCGCGTTCAGGATGTTGTCATCCGGCAGGACGGCCAGAAGGATGGAGGTCAGGTAGCCGCTCCCGTACATGATGCAGAATATCCGCCCGTCCTCTTCCATGTCCACGGTTTCCGCCAGCTTATACTCCCGGATCGCCGGGATAAAGGCGTAGAACCGCTTCACGCCGCATTTTTTAAAGATATTAAAGAAGCCGATCGCTCCCAACAAAAAAAGGGCGATATCCAGGATCATCATCAGGATATCGATCACCAAGAACGGATTAATAAGTATTGTACCCATAGGTTTTCCTCCCGTCGCGAATTATATCATGGATACTCTCTGTTTTAAACACTAGACAAACCCTTTAAATCATGCTAGAATGCTTAAGTGCGTTTGATACGAAACGCGTCGGCGTGTGGCTCAGTTTGGTAGAGCGCTACGTTCGGGACGTAGAGGATAACAGAAAAAGCAGTGGTATCAAATTCCTGAAACCTTGATTTTATTGGTGTTTCAGGAATTTTTTGATTTTGTTGCGTTTGATGATTTTTGTCCGCTTTTGTCCGATCGGGCATAAAACGTACAAAAAAATTGCATTTTCTACAATAATGATGCCGTTGCAAAAAGAATGCTCTCTCATTGAGATAAAGAGAAATAAACGGTGGTAATGCCGGAAAGATCAGAGTATAATAATGTATGAAAATGAGGATACGGAGGAGATAAGCTTTTATGGCAGATATGGTTATTGAAAGAACTTCCCCCTATACAGCTCCGCAGGAGTTGAATGCAAGAAAAAAAGAAGCTCTGGATGCGCTAGTAGCTCATTTGAAAAAAGCGGAAGAGGAAGCGGACAGAGAGGGCTGGATCAGCGCAGATGATGCTGAACGTATGCTAGGGGTTCACAATTGAAAAAGATAATATACACCCCGGCTGCGATCCGGAGCCTGAAACGGCTCGAGAAATATCTGGAAGAGAATTTTGGGGAGCAGTTTTCGAAGAACACTTTGAAGAGGTTGACCAGTGAAATCAGAGACCTGGAGTTGTTTCCAGATATGGGAAGCCTTGTCAGAGACCGTTATCCAGTGGATACAGATTATCAGTTCTTTTATTTCCGTAAGAACTATGTGTTCTACAGAGTGGCAGGAAACGAGGTGCGAATTATTGATGTATTGGATGAGCGGGCAGATTTTATGAAGATACTGTTCGGGATAGACACGACTCCACCTGAGACTTTGGACTATTGGAAGGAATAAAAATTAAATTTGAATTTAATAACAGGATATACAAAATAGAAAAATTGCATACCTTAAAGAAAACTTGTGGTGCAGGGGGTAGTTGCCAAATTGCCATTTTTTGAAAACCTGTTTCATTGTAAACGTCCCTTACACTCACGAAAGACTGCGACTGGTTTTGACTTTTTAAAATCAGTGTACTCGCAAAAATTGCATTTTTGCTCGTATAGGGGTTCGTGCTTTGTGGCGTAAGTTGTATTATACTATATACTTTCCCCTCAGGGGAACTGTATGAGATCTGATCTCCTCCTCAGATACAGTTCTGGAAATAAGAGCCAATAAGAAATCGAGATGACAGAAGTGTGTGAAAAAGAAACACGCTTCTTTTTTTGTTGCAGAAATTTGAAAGTGCACTGGCAACCATAATAGCACCGGATGGAATAGAAAAATAAAAAGAGTTCTTTTGGGAGGTGGTCAGGATGCTTATGAATATGCAGAGTGTTCTTGAAAAAGGGTTCATGGTACTGAATGAAGTTTATTTTGAAGGTAGTCTGGTTATGCCTGTTATAACCATTATGACAAGCCCGAGAACCAATGGACATTTTACTCTTGGAAAAACGTGGAGGGCAGAGGATGACCATTTTCATGAGATCAATATTTCAGCTGAACACCTGAACAGGCCAATAGAGAATATTATGGCGACCCTTTGCCACGAAATGGTTCATTATTACTGTTTTGTAAATGGAATTAAAGATACAAGCCAGAATGGGCGTTATCATAACAGGCTTTTTAAGGAAGAGGCTGAAAAAAGAGGTTTACAGATTTCTTATGTAAAGGGCATTGGATATTCAGAAACGGAACCGGGGAAAGAGTTTGTAGAGGTATTAAGGACGTACGGTATAGAAAAGACGCTGGATATAAACAGGGAAGGTTCACCAGATTGGATTGAAGTAACTGGTGGTGGGGCAAATGGTTCTGGAAATAATGGAAGGGATCCTGCCAAACCAAAATCAAGTACGCGGAAATATCAATGTCCATGCTGTAAAAACAGTTTCAGGGCTACAAAAGACATCCATGTTATCTGTGGTGACTGTTGGGAGGAGTTTATAAAAAATATGAAATGATTATGCACATTCAAAATTGCCAAATTGCCATTTTTTAAAATAGGTGGTTGTTTTTGGTTTGTGCAGAAGAGATTTTTTGATGGATGCCTGTCGGTCTGATGCGTGAGTGGTATTTTTTGATGGAAAATTCAAATCTTGTTACATTGACAAAAATTTCAATGTTGCAGATGTGAAAAAATGCTTGCAAAATAAGGGAATCCTGACCATTTGAAAAAATGGTAATGAAGAATAGAAATGTTTTCTGCACCTGAAAAAATAAACTTGGAGATATGGATTTTGGGCGTGCATTATTAAAAAAATGTATAGTTTGGATGGTATAAACGAAAAAGTGTTCATTATATTGGAAAAGGATTCTAATTAGACAGTTTACAGGGATATCTGAGGTGTTCAGTATAAGTATAGCCATAATGGAAAGATTGGAGGGAATTATTATGAATATAGCTTATGTTAGGGTCAGTACAGTGGATCAAAATCCAGAAAGACAAAAGGAGCAATTAAGCCAGCATAATATAGAAAAATGGTTCGAAGAGAAGGTGTCAGGAAAGGATACAAATAGAGTAGAATTGCAGGCTATGCTGGGTTATATGAGAGAGGGAGACAAAGTGTTTGTGAGTGACTTTTCCAGACTTAGCAGAAGTGTATCAGATCTATTGCAAATAACTGAAATGATGCAAACAAAGGGAGTCCAGCTTATAAGCATAAAAGAAAATATAGATACTGGCACAAGTACAGGAAAACTCATGTTGACTATGATAGGAGCTATTGCAGAATTTGAGAGAATGAATATTCTGGAGAGACAAAAGGAAGGGATAGCAATAGCAAAAAGAGAAGGAAAGTATAAGGGCAGAAAACCAAAGACCCATGAGAATTTTGATGAAGTATATGAAAAGTGGAAAAATAAAGAGATTACAGCCGCCTGTGCATCAGAGATGCTGGGAGTAAGTAGGGGTACATTTTATAATCTTGTAAAGAACAATCATAGAATTGATAATAAATTAATATCACAAAAGTGATAAATTGATTGAAAATCAAATATTGAGTATCACTTTCTCTGCTGTTTGTGATATAGTTGACATAGGGTGAACTAAACGACTTATTATGTTGGGGGGCCGTAATGAAGAAATTATATAGAGCTGGATTTACTACTATAATATCAATATGTCTTATGATATTGACAGGTTGTGGTTCACCAGAGAAAATTGATAGTTTTAAGAGAGCTTCATATGATGAATATACAAATACAACATCAAAGGAATATAGTAATTGGTCAAGTATATATATTACTGGAACACTTAAAAATACAGAGGTCATGAAAATAGATGATATAGACTATTTGGTTGCAAATGTTGAAGAAGCAAAAGACAAAAACTGGATATGTATCATAGGCCAAGCAGGCGTTTATAGTGATGAAATTTTGGGTGATTATATTGGGAAAAAACTTAGATTTTTTGGAGAATATCAAAGTCCCATAGAAAATAAACAAGTTATGAAGTTTTATAATACATCTAAGTATTGTATTAAAACAACTAATGATAAAGTAGTTGCTGATCCTACAGGACTGATGGCATCAAGAGAATATGCAACAAATTGGATTGATAAAAATGGAATAGAGTCTAGATATGATGTTATAAAGGATCTCTCTGATAAAATACCAGGAGTTTATGTAAGCAGAGGATTATGCATATTAGATGGGAATGATAATCTTTTTAAATTTGTACAAAAAGGAGAAGATGGATTATATCATGATTGTTATGTTTCATATGATTGTGAACACGATGATGGAACTATTAGTGAAGCAGGCATTCAAACCGGAGAAGGTATTTCGATCTATTATTATGTAAATGAGAACGGATTCTTAAAAAATTTATTTTTTTCAAAATACTCTGGGGTGGGTTTTAATTTAGATGATTTTGAAAATCAAACAGAAAAAGAAATAATCTTGACAAAGGATTATCAATGGAAAGAAGAGGGGAATGTAAAATTATCTGCATATTATCCAAGCAGACAGGATAAATCAAATTATGCATTTGATGTTGTTATAGATGCTTCTACAGAAAAAGATGCAATTTCAGCAACCAATTTATTCCTGAACTTTTTTGATAAACTGAAACTTGAGGAAAGCTCACTTGTAGTAAAAATTCATGGAACAAATGCTAATATAATATATTACAGAACTCCAAAAATAACTATTATTACTGGAGAAGAGTATGATGGAACTGTGGTTGATACTATTCCATCATGGCTAGATTTGGAGAAGGTAAATCAGGAAGAATACACCGATATTATATCAGGTCTATCTAGTATAATGAATGATTTTTTGGATAATTTATAATATTAATCAACATATTCACGATTTGATTGCTTAAAAAAATGAAAATTGACATAAAATAAGACCTAACAATTTTTATTGTTAGGTCTTATTTTTTATTCCTATCTATTTTGTCTTTATGTTCATTAAACTACCATTGAATGGCATATAAATCTATAGAGTCATAATCTTCAATGTAGCTATTACCTGATACTTCAAATATATTTGTGGATCCTGCTCTTACATCATGGACATATCCAGCTTTTCCACCTACATACTCACCATCTTTTGAGTACAATACACATACAGCAACAGAACTAAAGTCTGTATCAGAATTATTTGTTAATTCACCAGTGATTTTCTTGCTTCTCTCACCCTGTTCTGAAGCATTATTAAACTCAAATACTTCTTGTTTTACATATGAATCATCATGTGGATAACATCTGTCTGTCTGGCTGCTTACTGTTATTTCAACACTATCTGCAACTGGGCCTTCATATTGTTCTTCATTACCATATATTATTGTATCCCCTGCTGCTATTCCACTTAAAGTTAGGTCTTTACTTGCTAAAATACTACCATCAGCTGCCTTTGCAACAAATTGAATTGTTGGCCATAATACATCATAGTTTTCATTCGGGTTTTTGATTTCCACCACATAATTTATATGACTATAATCTGATCCCTCTCTTGTGGTGCATGTATTCCAGCAATTAATTAATTCAACCTCTTTCTTATCTTCTTCTGGCTCACCAGTTTCCTCATTTACACTCTGTTTCAATGTAACAGAATTACCTGTATTGTTTGTTCCTGATGCTGGTTCTTCTTCTACCGCTGGCTCTGCTGCTTCTTCAACAGTTTCAGCTGCTGTCTGGCTTGCGTCAGCAATTGCACTTTGAGCCTCTTCTAATTGTTTTTTCAATGCATCATAATCTTCTTGGGATACTCCTGATGAATTACCACACCCAGATAAACATAAAACAGATGCTATTACTATACCAAATACTCTCTTTTTCATATTTACCTCCATGTATATTTGACTTAAATCATTGATGATTTTATCATGTTTTATTAAATATGTCCATAAATGGAATCTTGTATTATGAATTTAATCTATATGTTCCTACCCCATCTAAATTATAAAATGTATGAAATAAGCTTTTTGAAAACGCATCAAATATCATAATTCTATATTACGGATTTCGTGCAGAATCAAGTCTTGCATCACCCCACCCCAGCGTTATGATTGATAGGCAACAGGGCAGAAAGCCCATAAAATGAAACGATGGAGGCAAGGAAAATGTGTAGAATGAAAGTGGCTGTAAACAAGCTGATGCTTGGAAACAGAGAATTGGGTTGGGAGTTGTTTGATGGAAAAGGAGTATTGGAACTTACGAGCAGGCAGATCAAGGATGCTATCAAAAACGGAGAAAGAGTTTATGGGTTGATAATTGGAAAATCCGGTGAGCTGGAGCTGGATACAGATGGATTTTACACCAGAGACCTGATGAAACATAGTCACATCGGAAGCTATGTTGCTATTAACAACGAAGACAATCTTACAAATCAGGCTTTCATATGCCTGGGGAAAATCAAAAATGGTGGGAAAATTGTTTATCGGTGCATTTCCTCTCGGTTTGAGCAATTGTGTGTTTCTGAAGAGGAGATGAAAATATATCTGAAAATGGGATTATGTACCTCCGGGGCAAAGCTGGCTGGGGATGAGATTGAAACTGCTCCGATGGGACTGGAGGAACCAAAGAAGAGTAAGGCTGATAGCAGGAAGAAAGAAAAACAGAATAGCACTACAAAGCAGGAGGAGACACCGTCTACAATTGACGAAGTCTTTGAAAATTAGCAAGGAGGCAAGAAGATGTGTACGGAAAGCATGATACAGACGTTGTGGTTTATGACAACAGGATTTGTGTTTATACTGATAGGAATCGTATGCGTTATATGGATAGGAAAGGAATTTGTGAAATGTATTGCTGCAGTTAGCAGATCAACGATAAATGATATAGTAGCAGAAGCCAGGGAACAGAGCAGGGATCCAGATAATCCCTGCTCTGGAAAAAATAATAAGCCAGACACAGAGTCGAATATTCTTTGAAATGAGCAATCCCCTGAAGTAAAAGAAAAAAGAAAGGTGGGATTTCTTATGAGAAACGGGAAAAAGAATTATAAGCTGGCCAGTAAATATGATGGTGATTTTGGCAGGGTCATTGTGCAGTATCCAAACGGAGAGTTCTATCTGGTGTTGGAGGTGAGATTTCCACACGATGGGCAATTAAATGATAACTTTGAAAGCATGAAAGTATTTGAAAAGGAGTATGATAGAAGATTAAGGAAAAGCATCTAACAGAGGTAATGGAAATTAGATTTGTCACAGACACAAATTTTGATTAGAAAGAGTTTTTCTCAAAAGATCAAAAATGAAATAATGAAAAAATTTTCCCATTGTTTTATTTTTTGATAAAAGAGAGTGAGAGAATTTTGGCATATTTCATGCTGAAAATTTGAAAAAGTATAGGTTCAGGAGAAGTGGATAATGAAGGAGATGTGTTTCCTTCTGCTGAATCAGTGTACAGAAATCGGTCTGGTTGTGAAATCCGATATACAAGCCGAAAGAGAAATGTGCTTGTTGTATGTGCACTTACAAGACGGGCTGTAGAAGGAGGTGATCATTGTTTACATAGATGATTGGATGTGCTAATATTCTGAAAAGAGAAATGACACATATAGCTGAACATATGGGGTTATAATATGGATAATGGCACACCTTCAAAAGATAATTTAGTTAAGTTTAGAAATGGAAATAGGGAAGCAATAGTGGGGGAAGCACCTGGTGGAGAAAAATTGATATTGGAAGCTCTTCTCGATAAGAAGCTAGGTATTAGAAAGTATAGATTGTACGAAGAACTTCCTGATTCTTCACGACTAGGGGAATTCTCTGAAGAAGCAGTATTTGAACCAAATGAAATTGCAGAAGCAAATTATAGCCAGAAGATTGACAGAAGAATCCGAGCAGCGGTTGGAAAATATTCTAAAACAGATGTAAAAAAACGGATTGCAATCATTGAAAAAAACCATAGCATGAAGCATGAGAAGGAAATCAATGCAGAGGTGTTATCTGAAAAACAGATCGTTGAGACCCTTATAAAATTTTTTAAAGACAATATGGATGATGAACGACTGCTTTTTCGTGAGATCCATAGCGACCCCATTGTTGGGATTGTCGGACGAGAAGATAAAACAGCACGAGAAAATTTCAATGATATTATGCTGGAATTGTTCCGTGGCATGAATCCCAAGGACATTAAGGACAGGCTAAGAATAGATGGTTATTTCAAAACTGATTACAATCGGGATTGCAATGACTGTCAATATACTTTACCGTCAGGCGTCAGGAAATTATATAATATACGAGGGGACAAAGCATATGCGTTTGATTTTGGGGAAGATAATAAAAGCTTGTTAAAGCTGTACCATCAAAGAAAAGAGTTAGAGGAAAACTGGGACGAATTCGATAAGCAACTGGATGAAATTGAGTTTGAGATTTACAGTGAAGAAAAACATACAAAGGATAGCAACCGTTGATTGAAATAAAAACAGTTCCTGTTTATGGAAACAAAAATTGTAATAATTACTGCCGAGACCTTTTTCCATTTCTTCCTTATGGAAAGATAACTTCTTTTGTGGAGGCCTGTACAGGTGGTGGAGCAGTGGCAGCCATACTTGCTTCTGAAATGGAAAATGTGAATATCAGATGCTATGAGCTGAATAATGGAATGTATAATCTGCTACGTGTGATACAGACACACGACAAGGATCTTATAGAGGAAATTGAAAAAAGAAAGTACAGCTTGGAAGAGTTTGAACAGGATAAAGAAAGAATACAAGAATATGATCTGCTTGAAGATATAGGTGAAATCAATATTGAAAGAGCCGCTGATGAATTAATGCTTGTTATGTTGAGCAGAAATGGAGGACGGACGGACTATAGAAATCCTGTTCCAAAACGTATAGGGAAATCCTTGGATCAGTGGAAGAAATCTAGATGTATTTTGAAAAAGAGAGCGGAAAAAGTAATCGAAAGGTGTAATCAGATTATTATAGATTCTCACTTTGCTTTTCCTATCATAAAATTTATTCATGAGAGTTTTTTGGAGCATGAAAATGAGCTGAAGCAAGGAACAGATACATTAGTTTTTATTGATCCACCGTACGAGTCCAACAAGAGAGGGACAAAAAAAGATTGTAAGGAGTATGGAACCACAGATTGGAATGATAGTATTCATGACCGGTTCCTTGAAATGGTTTGTGAGGCAAATAAAGATGCAAACCGTTCAAGGATGATGATTTGCACGAACATGAAGGCAAATGAAGACGGATCCATTGATAAGAAGGCATTGACCAATGATAAATACGCAAAAAAGCTTCTTGAAGCTGGCTTTACTTTATGTGTTGTGCAAAAGAAAAGGGCAAACACAGCAGGAAAAGATAAAAAGAAAAAGCTGAAATTGGAAGTAATATACATCAATTATGAGGATATATTGCTTGATTGGGAAGATGTGAAAAGCTACAGAAAAGAAGACATTGCTTTTGATTGACAGGGGGATCGTGTGAGAGAGACAAAAGGCTATGTTTCAGAAAAAAATGGAAAATACTATGCTCAAGTTACGTATTATGAAAATGATGAGCGAAAGAAGTTTACTGTAGCGTTAAATGAGACAAACCGCAAGAAAGCACAGAGAATGGCAGATGATCTTGCGAGAGAAAAGGACGCAGAGCTTAAGGAGTTAGAAAAAAGAAAGAAATATCATCTGTTTGTTAAAACCTTAAAAACGTGGCTGAAGTATAAAAGAAATAATCATTTAGCAGAAAATACAGCAGATGCTTATGATAGCAGGGCAAAGTATATCACAGATTGGTTTTTGCTTAATCGTCCAGGAATATGTGTAGAAGAAGTGACGCCAAAGGATATCAGTGATTTTTTCTTTTACCTGCAAGAAGAAGGGCGGTATCATGTTGGGAAAAATGGTAAGGAGGGGTTAAGCAAAAGGACAGTATCTGATATTGGAGCTGTGCTTCGGGCATTTTTTAAAGATGCTGTTTCACAAAACTGTATCAAAACAAATCCTGCAGCGGAAGTAACGCCTCAGAAAGAGAAAAAGAACAATGTGGAAAATGATGATAGAATAAGATATATGGAAAAAGACGAGGCAAAGGCATTTCTTACTTTTTTAAGAAATCAGCCAGGAGAAAAGAAATGCAGTTACCTGACACCTCGATTTTATCTTTTATATCCTATTGTATCTATGTGCTTGTGTTACGGCTTTCGACGGAGCGAGTTACTGGGACTGAGATGGGACGTGATAAGTGAAAATGAAATAGAAATAAGGCGCACAGTGGTAAGAACGACAAAGGTTTATCACAAAGACGATGTGAAAACAAAGGCTTCACATCGAGTGGTTGAGATAACAGAAGCAGTCAGAAAGGTGCTTGATGAAGTAAAAAGAGACCAGAAGAAAAATGGGAGATACAAAGAGGATGGATATGTATTTCTGAATGGGGATAAAGAATTAGAACCAGATTATCTTTCAAAATTATTTAAAAAAGCAGTAATTGCCTGCCCGGATGTTTCAAACGACCTGACTTTTCATAATTTACGTTACACCTGTGCTTCCCTGCTTTTTGAAAAAGGCTGGATGATAGATGAGGTGGCAGCATGGATCGGTCATTCTGATATTGAGGTCACAAGAAAGATTTATACGCAAGTCACAAGGGGCTGGAAAAAGAAAAAGGCAGGTGAAATTGACGATCTTTTTAGTTGAGCGGACAGAAGTCGTACAAAAGACTTCTCACTTGAAAGATAATGCTTTCTCACTAAAAAATCAGCTGAGGCATCAAAAAAATACAAATAAAACATCTGAAATGCTGGACAAATAATGAAAAATGTGGTAAAAATAGATGGTTCGCAGGTCGAGATCAGGATTTTGACCATGCGAAATCGGCGTGTGGCTCAGCTTGGTAGAGCGCTACGTTCGGGACGTAGAGGCCGCTGGTTCGAATCCAGTCACGCCGATGCAAGAAAAAAGTCATCCAAAGGATGGCTTTTTTCTTGCACAAAACGTCTTGAAATCGAACCAGCGGCCTTTGATCGTACCGAACGGATCGGGACGGAGAGGGTCGCAGGCGCCGGTGGCGCCTTCTTGCGACGGACCGAGCGGCGCCCCTCGCGCCGCGAGAACGCTGGTTCGAATCCACGCCAAAAGTGCATATTTTTGCCGCTTGCTGAAGATTTGTTGAAAAAAGGACCCCGAAGGAAAAGTATGAGACCGGAATAGAACTGGCAGGAAAGAGCGAGGCCCGTGAGCTGAAGAAGGAGTACTGCATGTGGAAATGGAACTTCCCCAAAGCCCTGGTGGATGAAACCCGAAAGGAACGTCAGAAGACCCGCCTGCAGAATAAGATCCAGGAGCTGGAAGCCGAGCTGAAGAAGCTGGAGGAGGAGTGAGCATAGATTATTAGCGCATCCCGTAATTCAACCTGTCCCCTAAATAATCATAAAAATCCCCCTGCGAGATCTTTCAATCCGCAGAGGGGACAGCTTTTCATCAATTATGTTTTCATAGCTCTGATCGCCTTACAGTTTCCCATTTTCCCTTTCATGTTGCATAATGGCCTGTCGAATAAGGTACAGCACCTCACCATTAATGGATCTGCCGTCATATTCTGACATCTTTTTCAACTTCTCATGTGTCTCTTTATCTATTCGTAATCCCAAGTGTTTTTCTTTTTCCATTTTTCCACACCTCAAACACAGATATAAGTACATTTTAAGTTCATAATGTGCTATTATGTTCGAAATGGACTTATTTTAAGTACGCTATATTTCGCGAGGAGGTGCGAAGGAACGAGTTTCTCACTGTCTGCCTTATATTGAATTAAAATAATATAAGGGAGGCGATGCCATGAAGAAATATGGATATATCCGAGTTTCAGCAAAAGATCAGAATCCGAACCGGCAGATTGATGCCCTTCAAAAGTACGGTCTTATAAAAAGCCGGATCTATGTGGACACTCTCTCCGGGAAGGATTTCAAACGCCCGGAATATCAAAAGCTGCTCCGGAAGCTGAAACAAAAAGATGTGCTTGTCGTGAAGAGCATAGACCGCCTTGGTCGAAATTATACAGAAATTCTGGAACAGTGGCGGATCATCACCAAAATCAAAGGAGCGGATATTGAAGTTTTGGATATGCCGCTTCTGAACACAAACGCTACCATTGAAGGCTTGACCGGAGTGTTTATTGCAGATATGGTTCTACAAATCCTTGCCTATGTCGCGGAAACGGAACGGGAGTTTATCCGTCAGCGCCAGGCGGAAGGAATTGCGGCAGCGATTGAACGCGGGGTGCATTTCGGGAGAACGCGTAAAGAGCTTCCGAATGATTTTCGCTCCGTCGCCGGCGAGTGGCATTCCGGAATCATTACCGTGCGGGAGGCTGCGGCAAAGCTGGGTATCAGCGCCGCTACCTTCTGCCGAAGATGTCACGAAATGGAACAGATGAATCAGGCGTCTTGTTTCAAAGGGTAGACAATGAGAAACAACCCATTTCTCTTTTTTATTTCTTCTCACAATCCCATGTTTTCAAGCTTTTCCATTATACACCACCCTGTTTCAAAAAGTCTACTTTATGAAACAGTAGATCTTTTATCCGAACCACAAATCAAAAAAAGCATGTGAATATATTGGACTTTGAAATCTGGGAGGTAGGATTCAAATGGCAGAAAACAATATCAAAACAGGTTATCCTTCTGTAGATAAGCCATGGCTTAAGTATTATCCAGAAGAAATTATTAACATCCAACAAACGGAGTGTACAATCTATGATTTTCTCTGGGAGAGTAATAAGGATTATTTAAACGATGTAGCAATAGATTATTTTGATCAGAAAATAACTTATGGGAATCTATTCTCACGTATTGAAGATGCTGAGAAAGCATTTGCCGCTATCGGTATAAAATCAGGAGATGTCGTGATATTAGCATCAGTAACGACGCCTGAGACAATTTACGCAGTATATGCTTTGAACCACCTGGGAGCAATATCAAATATGGTTGATCCGCGCACCAACGTGGAGGGCATTCATAACTATATCAATGAAGTGTCATCAAAATTTGTGTTGGCAATTGACGTAACATTACCCAAAATCCTTGAGGCGATTAGAGATACCGGAGTCGAAACAATAATCATTACATCCGTATCTGATTCTATGCCGAATAATAACTCCAATTCAAATGAGATTAATAACAAATTTTCGCAAGATAGTTCTTGCATTACATGGGATAGTTTCATAAACAAAGGAAAAGAAACCAGACCGATTTATACAACGTTTTCACCATCTGTTTGCTGTACTATTGTCCATACTGGCGGGACAACAGGAACACCAAAGGGAGTTATGTTAAGCAATGAGAATTTCAATGAGATGGTTATCAGTTTTACATATAATGGGCTTTCTTTTGAACGAGGGAATATATTGCTTTCAATCATGCCTCCATTCATCGCTTATGGCATTGTAAACGGTATTCACGTGGTTCTTTGCCGTGGCATGAAAATTGTATTGTATCCAACAGTAGATCCTTCAATCATAGATAAATTGGTTTTAAAGCATCATCCTTCACACATGCTTGCAACACCAACACATTACGACGTTCTTCTTTCCAGTCAAATCTTTGATGAATCAACGGATTTGTCGTTTATCAAAATGATGGGAATAGGTGGGGATGGACTGCTTGAAACAACCGAAAATCGATTAAACAGCTTTCTTAAAGAACACAACTGCGAAAATGGAGTGATAAAGGGATATGGCATGACCGAAGTAAGCGCTGCCGCATGTGCAAATCGTCCTGAAAATAATGCATTGGGAAGTGTGGGATTGCCTTTCTACCGGGTTGTCATTTCGGCTTTTGAGCAAAATACCGATAAAGAATTGAAAACTGGCGAAATGGGAGAGTTATGTATTTACTCTCCTTCTACTATGATTGGATATTATAATCGCCCAGAAGAAACAGATGCAATATTATGGACTCATTCTGACGGGATGAAATGGGTTCATTCTGGTGACATGGGTTACATTGCGGAAGATGGAAATGTATATATTAAGGGAAGAATAAAGCGTATGATTATTCGCCATGACGGTTTTAAAGTGTTTCCAGTGCAGATAGAAAGCATAATTACTTCCTGCCAGAAGATAAGCGCCTGCTGTGTTATCGCAGTTCAAGATCAAGAACATAGTCAAGGTAGTCTACCTTTTGTTTTTGCAGTGCCTTACGAAGAATATTTCGATTTGGATCAAGTTCTTGTCAATGAATTATCAGAGTTGTGCTACAGAAAGCTACCAGAGTATGCTCAACCACATGGATATAGTTTCATCAAGTCATTGCCACTAACGCCTATTGGTAAAATTGATTATCGCAAATTAGAAGAAATGCATAAAGAAATGTAATCTGCTTTGCAAGGAGAATATAGTTTATGGAACGAAACAATGCGGATATTCTGAACCATCAATTAGAAGAATGGAAGTATCTCAACGATTACATAAACCGGATCGATATAGGCTATCAGAAGTCTTTTGCAACCGTGATAGCAATTTTTACAATCGTCACGGCTCTTCTCTCAATAAACAATAGCCAGATGCAGTATGCAGTAGTGTTTGTTGTACCTCCAGGAATTCTTGTTGCCTTTGCTTTTTTGAGTTATCAGTTTCGTATTGTTGCAATTCTGCGAGGTCGTTTGTCAGCCATTGAAAAATCTATGAATTCGGAGCTTGGAGAAAATGTTCATTTATGGAATTCATTCTTGGTAGATGAATACATGGCAAAGAAGAATCTCATTAACCGTTGGATGATGGCGCCATTTATTTTTCTTGTTTTTGTAATCACCGCTATTTGCGTATACTTTTCTTGTAAGTGGTTTTCCGGCTCATATATGGTCATATTAATCATATACTGGCTGATCATCCTTGTTTTTGCCATAGTTGTTCTTGTCCCCTTCTTACGCAATGAAATAGTAAGAAAAGAAGTGGATGAAGTGTTGCGCAATAAAGAAAAGGAAGAAAAACTGGGCTCTTCAGGGGTGATGGTGGGTGAAAATCACCCACAACCCCAGTATTTATGCTGATTATGCAGTTTTAGGTTTTCGGTTAGGAAGCGGGACCCTTAAATCCGAGCAAACAAGGTATACCATATCCAGCATATTTTGTA
>JAEEGL010919378.1_pt1 | contig 15118 bp, 11 predicted proteins | sample 9134231 | NCBI WGS metagenome assembly JAEEGL01 (sample SAMN16246548, study PRJNA631951) | gut metagenome | biome: gut microbiome; feature: rumen; material: fiber-attached | host: Bos | place: Iran: Karaj | collected 2018-10 | reverse complement strand
TACAAGACCATCATCATCATGCCCGATTCCGTCAGTGAAGAAAGAAGAAAGCTCGTCAAGCATTATGGTGCTGAAGTCATTCTGATCCACGACGACGGCAATATCGGCGAAGCCATTGCGGAATGTGCCCGTACTGCCAAGAGAATGGCCGCCGAGAACCCCAACGTCTATATTCCCGAGCAATTTTCGAACCCCAACAATCCGATGGTCCACAAACATTACACCGCGCTCGAGATCCTCGAGCAGGTCGCCGGCCCCATCCACGGTTTTTGTTCTGGCATAGGCACGGGAGGGACGATTTCCGGCATCGGCGAGATTTTAAAATCCATTTATCCGTTCGTGGAAATCTGGGCCGTCGAACCGCAGAATGCCGCGATTCTGGCTGGCGGAACGATCGGCACGCATCTGCAGATGGGCATCGGCGACGGTCTGATTCCCGCAAACCTGAACACCAAAATTTATGATGATATCTATGTCGTCAGCGACGATGAAGCCATCCAGACCGCACAAAATCTGGCCCGCATGGAAGGTTTGATGTGCGGCATTTCGAGTGGAACCAACGTCGCAGCCGCGCTGGCTCTGGCCGAAAAACTCGGTCCGGGCAAAACCGTCGTCACGATTCTGCCCGATACTGCCGAACGTTACTTCAGCACGCCGCTCTTTAAGGAATAGAGTTCTTTTTTCGGCGCAGGATCATGCCTGCGCCCAGCAAAATGCACCATAATACGGCCAGCCCGGGCGTTCCGGTTCCATACATCTGAATGGCGCAATCACCGCCGCCGGATCCTCCCTGATCCGATTCCTCACCGGGACCGGGTTGTGCCGGCTTGGGTTCGGGCTTGTCCGGGGCATCGGGGTCTTCGGGGCCCTGCGGTTTATCCTTGCATAATTCTTGATCTGCACAATCCGGATCGTCGCAGTCACTCAGGCCATTGGCATTGTCATCCTTGTCGTTGTCGCAGATTTCCTTCTGGCAATGCGGATCTTTTGCGCAATCCGGATCATTGCAGTCCGTATAGCCGTTTTCATTATCGTCGACCTCGTTGTCGCAGATTTCCTTTTTGCATGCGACATCATCTGCGCATCCAGGATCCTCGCAGTCTATATAGCCATTCTCATTGTCGTCGATTTTGTTATTACAAATCTCATTCTGACAAATGACTTCATCTGAGCAGGCGATATCATCGCAGTCCTTGCTGCCGTCCTTATCATCGTCGATGTTGTTGTCGCAGATTTCCTTTCTGCATCCGGGTTCTTTGCTGCATTGCGGATCATCGCAGTCCATGAGCCCATTGAGGTTGTCATCGAACAGGTTGTCGCAAATTTCCTTCTGGCAATGAACATCCTCAGAACAGGCTGCATCATCGCAATCCTTATATCCATTATTATTATCATCGATATGATTGCTGCAGTCTTCGGGAAGACATTCGGTGATTGCAAAACACCAGGGATCTTCACAATCGATCCGTTTGTCATTGTTGTCATCCTTGCCATTGGTACAGTCTTCGGGCTGATCCGAGATAACATCGGGGACGATACCGACGATAAAATCATAATACTCGCTGACATCCGTCATCGCCGAAACATGCTGACAATTCTCCTGTCCAAAGCTCGTCACACCTGCCACGAATTTGTTGCCGTTTTTCGTAATGAATGACGGCCCTCCGGAATCCCCTTCGCAGGTTCCCGTTTTGTGGGTCGTGACATCATAATAGAAGAAGCCCTTTGATTTCGTATACTGATTACCGCAATTCTTGCTTCCGGTGCCTTCGAGCGGACACAGGGCATAAATCGGCAGACTCGTTTTGTATTTGGAACCTTTGGAATCCTTCTGTGCAGGTTCCGTTCGCCCGAACCCCACGACAGTCATGGTGATTCCTTTTTCGGAATCGACATCCTTTGTCGTCAAAGCCAGGGAAGGCGGCAGCGGAGGTGTAGGGACGACGTAGGGCACATCGACTTTCTCTTTAAGTTTGAGGATTGCGATATCATTTTTGAGGTAAGTGGATTCGCAGACGAACTGCGGATGCGGATGGAAAGACTCGATTTCGTAATTTGCGCGAAAAGTTGCACGGGACTGTCCGATGGAAATGCGCATTTTATCGCGCTGTCCGGCCATGGATTCACCCCCGTCATTGCATTCCGAAATACAATGCGCAGCCGTCAGGACGTATTCCGGCGCGATCAGCGTTCCCGTGCAGAAAGGAGCAAAGCCATCGACGACTTCAACCGTCAGTCCGACCGTCGAAAGCTCATTATTGCCGGTTACGCGTTCACCATTGAATATCGGGAGCGTCTGCGCCGAGAATGCATTCGAATCCGCATCGTGCGATACCGGCATGCTTTCGGTGCTGCATCCCATCCCGGTACCCAGTCCAGCCAACAGCGATAAAACTAAAAAACAATACCGTCGTTTTTTCAGGTTCATGATGACAGGACCTCATATTCAGATAATAGGATGAAGATGATCAGGAATCCAGAAATAATTTTGCATAATCGCCGGGAAACAAGTCCGGCAGTACCGGCCCGCGCAAAACTGTTTTCATGATTTCCGGGCACGGAACGTTCCATTCCATTGCCCTATCCTTCCATACGAAAGCCAGTTTTGAGGCATGCAGCAATTGTCTGTACGGGGTAAAGCCTGGTGTCTTTTCCCCATCCAGATAATCCTTATAGAAGTTTTCACCGAATAAATACAGTTTATCACCCAAAATAGGTGTTCCATTGAGTGCCAGATGCACGCGGATCTGATGCTGACGTCCGGAGTGCAGATCTGCCTTGAGCCATGCGAAACACCCATGAATTTCGACGCATTCGAAGTGTGTATGGGCTTCGAGTTCTCCGACACCCATGGTAATTCTCGGCAAAACGACACCCGCAAACCCGAGGGGAATATCGATGTCAAATACACATCCGGGATAATACCTGGATTTTGCATTATATACGACAGCATCATATTGTTTTTGGACATCCCGGGACTGGAACAGACCGTCGAGCTCCCTGCTGACCTCGGGCGTCTTTGCCATAATCAGAATACCGGATGTCTCCTTATCGAGCCGATGCACGACATAAACCGGCCGTCCGATGATCGTTTCGACATAGCGCGTCATCGTATTGTGATAGATATTGGCCGTAGGATGGACAGCCATTCCCGCCGGTTTATTAAAGACCCAAAAATCCTGCGTTTCATCGATAAGCTGCACTTCATCGTACATCGGGACATCGCCGGACATCGTCTGCGCGAGAGAAATCACGTCACCAGTATGGATCCTGAGTGCAGGCTTGACCGGCCGGTAGGGTTCGATCCCCACGGCACCGGCCTTGATGCAATGACTGGCCTGAGTTCTTGAAAAACGACCTATTTTATAGGACAGAAACTCATCCAGCCGCATGCCGTCTTCATTGATTAGGACCGTATATTGGCGAATTCTTTTTTCCATACCCGCATTATGCATACAAAAAAGGACGTCCCTCCGGGCGTCCCTTTTCCCTTTGCAAAAAAATGATTATTTCAGCTTGAAGACCTTTTCGACGGTTCCGAAACGAATCAGATCGCCGTCGCGCAGGAACTTGCGATCGACCTTTTCATTATTGATATAAAGTCCGTTGGACGATCCGAAGTCGCGGATTTCGTAGCGTTTGCCTTCATCCGTTTTGATGGCGGCATGTTTTCGGGACACGGATTTGTCGGCCAGATAGATATCATTTTCGGGATATGCGCCGATTGTCGTCAGGTCTTTCTTGATAAAGAACGTCGTATCGGCCATGGGTCCGCGAGTAATCTGAATCTTTCCGCGATCCGGCATCTGATAATAGGGGCAGTCCGGCAACCCACCCGACAGACAGAACTCGCCGTTAAACCCGAACAACTGCTTCGGAATGACCTTGCCGCAATTGGCGCAGCAGACTTCCTGCGGTCCTTCGTCCACAAACTCCTCTTCTTCATCATCCCGACGGCGAATGATAATAAATATTGCCACGGCAATGCCCAGAATGAAGACGCCGCCGATGGTGAACCACAGCCATGCGCGATTCTTCTTGAGCTGCGGCCACTTAATCTTATAGGCCGCCTTATCCTCGCTGTTGCTCGTCTTGACGACCAGCTGAAGGTTATACTTTCCGGGTTCGAGGTAATTGTCACCCGACATATCCAGCGTTACGCGATATATATACTGTTTAAAGATATAATTATATACATCACTCTGAATGATTTGCTGGAACCTCGAAAGATTCTCGGCCTGAAAATAGGGACCGCCGACGTTGGTAGCGAGTCGCTTGAGCAAACCGACATTGCCCATGGCCCCCAGACCATCGGGGCTGTAACCGACGACAATGGGCGTAATATTGTTCTTTTTGAGCTGATTGGTAAATTCACCGATGAACTGATTGGCACGTTCAGGATTACCGACGACAGCACCTTCGGCATCGCTGATGATCACGACGTATTTCTGCGAAACGTTCTGCAGGTTCGAAAGGACGGAAATTGCCGGCGAAAATGCTGTAAACAGGTTGGGTTCAAGAACATCCGACGTCTGCATCTCACCAAGCCTGCGGCTCAGCTCACCATCCGAAGCCTTTGACCATCCCGTGGGCGTTGCACCAACATCATAGGGAATGGCATTGACCATATCGATGTTGCGGTTAAAGAGCTGAACGAGCGTCGTCAGTGTCGTTCGGATTCCGAAACTGTCTTCTGTATAGTTCTTGGCAATCGGAAAAATGAAGAGCACGCCGACGCCCTTATTGCCGTCAGAAAACTCGACCATCTCGGATTTAACGACTTTCGGCTTTTTGCCATCGATCAGTACGCTGCAATTATCGGTATTGATACCGGTAACAGGCGACATGCTTTCGCCATGACGCAGATCAAAATATACCGAAAGCTCGGCTTCTTCGGTGAATGAACCCTCTTTGGGAGAATCGACATCGACAATCGTCAGACTATTTGCCCAGGCATAAGCCGGTACCAGTGTAATTATTAAAACAAACAACCAACACAGTATACATGAATGCTTGTACATCAACGAGCCTCCATAAAAACTTTGCAAATCAGACCCACAGATCAGATAAATGCGCGAAACCTTTACCACATCACATAAAAACAAACAATATTCGGGTGCATATACGAATCATTCCATTTTTGTTCGCAGGCTATTGCCCTGCGGGCAATACGCCCTGCGTCCCGGGCTATTTCATACGCCCGGGCTTGTTTTATGATTCCTCTGATTTCCGGGGACGACCAGCCATGCGCGATATCCAAATCGATACGCCATAAAGCAGGCACATCGGCAACCCAAGCGCGATCTGCGTAATAACGTCCGGCGGAGTCAGCATTGCCGCGATCAAAAAGATAATCACGACGGCGATGCGCCAGTGTTTGAGCAGGGAATGGTAGGTAATGACGCCGAGTTTCGTCATGAAATAACTGAATATGGGCATTTCGAAGACGATGCCGAATGCGACGATGAGCCGTATGACGAGGTCATAATATGCAGCCATGGAAATCTGCGCCATCGCTGCAAAGTCATCCGTCATGCCAGCCCCGATGAGCGCCTGCAATCCCAGCGGCAGCACGATCTTAAAGCAAAAGGCCGCTCCCAGTACAAACACGATACACGAACTTGCGACGAGCGGAACAATCGCTTTTTTTTCGTGCGCATAAAGGCCCGGGGCAATGAAACGCCACACCTGAAAAAAGACAAACGGCGATGTCAGCATGAACCCGGCCAGTACACTCAGTTTAAGGTAAACAAAGAAAGGCTCGACGGGATTGAGGAAGATGAGCTGTCGGGCCTGTTCGGGAAGCGCCTCATAAATCGGCGCAGCCAGAAAAGCGTACAGTCTGGGGGCAAATGAAAAACTGGCGAGTGTCCCGACAGCTACCGCAGCAATCGACTTGATCAATCGGGAACGAAGTTCGACAAAATGCGCATAAAACGGCATTTCGCGGGAGTTTTCGTCTGTAGTGGATGGCAGCTGTTCTTGTGACATAGATTATTTATTATTTGCAGGCAGCGCTAGCCTGACCTTACGCAAATCCCCAAAGGAAGTTTTTCCGGCCTTTGGCAGCACACGTATTCTGCAAAACGGCATGGAAGGACAAACCGCAGCCACCGCAACGCTTCGATGTTTCGTGGCCGGACATGCAGGAACCTGCAATTCGACGCGTCTGCGCGATACCTGGCGCGAAATCTCTCCGCTGAGTAATTTGGGAAAGGATAGACGAACCGACTTCTGACCATCCCTTCCTTCATCCACTGAAGCTGAGATTTTGCCGAGGGGCTGCGACATAAATGGAGATGGTTCGGGTACTTGATCCAATTTTGCTTCAGATTCTGCATCCGTTCCGGCATCGCGCCCCGTTTTGGCCTGAAACAGAGTGAGTTCTTCCCTGGCTTTCTGAAATGCCTGATGTGTTTCCTCCGAAACATCGGTCACTTCATTTCTGGCAGAAACCATCTCGTTTCTGGCGGCCTTCAGTTCAGATTTTATCTCGTGGAGATCGTTTTTAACCTCGCGAAAGTCCTCATCCTCCGTGAGCGCAGTCTCAAAACTCGTCGCCGCACTCCGCAGTTTGGCACTCCACCGTCCGATCGCACGTGCCGCTCGCGGCATGTGCTCCGGTCCGAGAATGATCGTCGCTACGATCAGGATAAAAATAATTTCGGGGAATCCTAAACCAAACACGGGATCACAGAATAACAGTCAGTGAATGACATACCCTATTCATAACGCAATCCTTCGATCGGCGACATCTGAGTTGCCCACCAGGAAGGATAAAGCGTCGCCAGAAAACTGATAAAAAGCGTCGCCAATCCGACGCCGCAGAAAACGGAAAACTCGAGTTTGACCGGAAGCGTACCGATCAGATAAACCGTCGAATCCAGTTCAAAATCATACAAACTGAGCAATTCACAGGCAATGAGTCCACCGATAAGCCCCAGAACCGTTCCCATACCGCCGATAAACATCCCCTGATAAATGAACGACCGCATGATCATGCCGTCGCTGGCCCCCATCGACTTCATGATTGAGATATCCCGCTGCTTGTCCAGAACCATCATAATCAGCGTACCGACGATGTTAAAGCTGGCCACAATCACGATGAACAGCATGATGATCGTCAGCGTGATTTTCTGCAGATGCAGACTCGTAAACAGGTTGCGGTTCAAATCCTGCCAATCGATAACTTTGAACCGGTCGATAGCAGGATTGGTATTCAATATCGGCGTGACGGCATCCCGAAGCTCACCCGTTTTGGTGATATCCTTCACGCGCACTTCGACCCCGGTCACGACATCATCCAGATTGAAGAAATCCTGCAATGCCTTGTAATCACAAATCAGGAGGCGATTATCGTAATCATAAAACCCCGAATCGTACAAGGCTATGATACGAAAACGCTTTTGCGTCGGTTCCATCTGGCTCGGTCCGTACCGATGTTCCCCAACGATTCCGCGCCGCGGCGATATTACCCGCACCTCATCTCCAATACCTGCCTTGAGTTTTTCTGCCAGGACGCGACCGATGATTACCGGCGGTACTTCTCCATCCCTGGCTGGCAGATAATGGAGTTCCTTGAGCAGTTCAGCGCGCGCATCGTCATCATCCGCAATAATATACTTGGCCAGATCACTGACCCCCATCATGGTTTCGGGTTCGACGCCCTTGATGAGAATTCCCGACACCTTGGAGCCAATGGCAATCATCATTTCATGAAAGATAAACGGTGCAGTCTCGAGAATTTCGGGAGAAAACTCTTCAAGCGTCTTCTGCACATCGCGATATTCCCGAAAATCATCCTGCTTGTAGGTCATCACCAGGACGTGACTGTTGACGCCCAGAACCTTGTCGCGAAAGACGTCTTCGAAACCGCTGGCTACCGAAATCACCGATACAAGCGCCATAACCCCCAGACATACGCCAAGGATCGAGATGACGGAAATAATGGAAAGACTGACCCTTGCGCGATTCAGCAGGTAGCGCAAGCCAACGAAATACTCAAACATGAATGAACCAGGCCGATTTTGGAATAATGATACCGATACCCTCACCGCAGAGGCAGGCATAAAAAATCCTGCGGTCTTTAACGCGTTCTTTATTCAGATTCAATATTCAAGCGAATCCAAAATAAAAAACATTCCCAAAATCAAGAAAAATTCCCAGGAAATATTTGCAATGCCAGGTTCCATGAATTAGATCAGAATACTGTGTGTCATTGGTTTTCTGCATTTTCCATCCTCCCCACAAGGAAACTTCAAATGAAAGCAAAATACCATCGCCCTGGTCTTATTCTGGGGGCAATTCTGTCGGCAGCGCTGTGTTTTTACGGATGTGACGAAGACGCATCTTATACCCCCGAATCGGAACCGGGAACAGGTCAGCCCCAGGATTCGGGAAATGGATCTGAATCCGGCAATTCTGCTGGTAATGAGAATCAGAATACCGGAGATGAGAATCAGAATACCGGAGATGAGAATCAGGGAACCGGCGGCGAGAATCAGGGAACCGGCGACGAGAATCAGGGAACCGGCGACGAGAATCAGGGAACCGGCGACGAGAATCAGAATACCGGAGATGAGAATCAGAATACCGGAGATGAGAATCAGAATACCGGAGATGAGAATCAGAATACCGGAGATGAAAATCAGGGGACTGGAGTGGAGGACGAAGATGATCCTCCCATTCCACCTGATGATGATGAACTGGAAAAGCCAGAAGACCAGACTCCGGAACCGGATCCTCCGACAACCGAGGAGGAAGTGTTCACCGTCATCAAAGCTCTGGAAAACATCGTCGAATCGACCGAAGTCAAACCTCTGTCCCTGAAAGGCAAAAATATCCTTTTTATCGGCAATTCTCAGATCTATTTTGGTGAGGTTGTTAAAAAAGGAAATGCCGGCAAAAAAGATCCAGATGGACAATTCTTCAAATTGGCCAAATTGGTGGAAAATAGTGACGAAATCAATGTCTACGACTGCACCTATGGCGGCGTCACCATCAGCAAAGCATTTAGCTATTGCAAAAAAGATCTCAAGATAGCCAAAAACGAGGTCGACTATGTTCTTGTAAGCAATGGAGCCACACAGAGCTATCACAAAATCAAAGATTCCCTCAAAAGTATTAAAGATTATTATTCAAAAGCCAAGAAATATATATATTTATTGCAGGAATATGCCTATCACCCCGGAGCCACTGGCAAGGGCAAGAGTTATGCAGAAAAAGACCGCAAAGACGCCAAAGATGCCAAATACACGGTTGCGGACTGGGGCGGCGTCGTCCATGCCTTTATCCAAAAGAAAGACTACACACTCTGGGACTTCAGAGTTCATCAAAAGAAAGATAGTAACGGAGATGAAATCCGACGTCACCCGAATCTGCTCTCAGGTTACATTACAGCTGCATCAGCCTATTCCATCATAACCAATACCCCTGCGACAAAGCTGCCGCATAATTTATATACAAAAGCTCAGCTGAATGATTATAAAAACAAAAAGTACAAATCAGGCGTCAAGACCAATTTTGTGAGCATTATGCAAAACGCCCAAAAGATGTCTGACATCAAGAAAAAAATTGAGGAGCTGACAAAGATCAAGCCAACGACAACGACCAAAACCTGCGAACATGAATTTGGTGAACCGCACGATATCAGCCTGGCAGCATCCCAGAATACGGATGGCGTTGCCAAAGCGACCTGTTCAAAATGCGGCCATGATATGAGGGTTTTGTTTACGTCGAGTATCCTTCACGATACCAACGTGATGCAGATCAGCAGCGAAACGCTTAAAGCTTCCGGAAAAGCCAGTGTCGAAGAATATATGCAGGCCGGTCTGGGCAATGTCTTTCGCCAGACGGGAGATCGTACCTGGGGTCGTCAGGGATACAGCAGCATTTCGGGTTCAAAAATGGCATCCCTGTGTGACGGCAATCGAGCCAAAAGCGAAACGAATGACATGATCTGGAAGATCGACCCGAAACGTTCGACCTATGATGCCGCCGGCAATGCCAGTACGAATGATAAATATATTACCCTCATCGGCTATTCCTATCAGACGCCGGTAACAGTCAGTCGTTTTGCGCTGTTTACGGGCAGCAAGGATTTGAGCGGCTTTGATATTCTGGGCGGAACGAAACAGGATGACGGAACCTATACCTGGTCAGTTCTTTGGAGTGGCTCCGAACTCTCATACAATGCCTATGATGATAATACCCAGTTTATCACCGGCAGCTTCGAGAACCCGGCAAAAATTGATGCCATCCAGATTGGTGTCATTTCAACCGCCAACAATGCCGAAGCGATTCACATCACAGAATTTGAAGTTTACGGTGAATAACCAATACTCAATTACGTTTTTTCACGGTTCATGACTGGAGCCATCTTAAGTCATGAACTTTTTTTCGACCATTGACAGACATTTGCGTTTAATCAATGGTCAGGCATACCACAGTTATTTGATACCTACAGAAGAAAGTGCTAAAAGACGCCTCTGTCACTATCTTGTAACTGAACGGGCTACAGGAAAAAATTTGTTTCTATCCTCCATTTGGGAGGCATTTTCACAGGAGAATAAATCATATGTTGAATGGTTTTAAAACCCTGACGACAACACTGGGTGCCCTTTGTATGGCAGGTCTGTGCACGACAGCGCTGGCACAGGACAATTCACAGGTCCAGGGCGATTCCAGCATTACAATCGATGCAGAAAATGCGGTCATCAAGGATGCAGCACTCGAAAAAACCGTTAAAGACGGATTTACGAGAGAGACCGGCTGGTATCCCAAACTTCACATTGGTGGTTCCGCACAGCTCGGTTACAACAAAGACGTCGATGGTGTGACAGACGGTTTGAACTTCACATTCGGTCTGCTTTTAAACGGTGAACTGGATGCTGTACGCAATTTCGGCAACAGTGGTGCCATTGAATGGCAGAACAAACTCGATATTGAAGATCAGATGACCAAGACACCGACGATCGACAGCTTTGTCAAATCCAAAGATAAACTGGATTTCCAGACGATGCTTCTGTATCGTATTCCGAACGCCGAATGGCTCGGTCCTTTCGCCCGTTTCCAGCTCACGACATCGATTTTCCCGGGCAACTACATTACCGATAAGGACACGACAGTTCGTTTCTATAACGAAGACACCAAGATCGACGAGAAATCGAATGACAAGCTTCGCAGAACGCAGGTCCTGAAATCACAGGAAGCAGTCAAACTGGCGAGTGCCGGTATTCCTCTGACGCTGAAAGAATCCGTTGGTCTTTTCATGGATCCGTATCAGAGTGTTCCTCTGAACATTTCGTTCAAAGTCGGTGTTGCCGGTCAGGAACTTTATTCAGATGGCGAAAGCTACACCTCGTTTGACGATGATGACAGCGACGAATTCTACGATGTCCGTTACCTCGGCGATGGGTGGACAACCTCCCTCGGTGTCGAGGGCAGCCTGGACTTCAAGGGTGTTCTCGTCGAACGCTTCAACTGGGAAGTCTTCGGACGTATTTACTATCCGTTCGAAGGTAACTTCGATAAGGAAATGTACGACAAAGTTGATCGCATCCATGCCGAAATCATGGCAAAGATCAGCGTCAAAATCGCCAGCTGGGCAAGCTTCGACTACAGCCTGGAAGTCAAACGTGATCCGTTCGTTACGCTCGACTGGCAGATCACGAACAACCTCCTCTTCACGGTTGGTTTCGACGTATTTTGATCTGACATAAATCCAGCAAAATCATTTCAGAAGCCTCATTCCCCTCATTGAATGAGGCTTTTTTTATGGGGATGCCGCGATTATTTTTTGAACAAAAAAAAGAAAATCGCGTTTATGGCGCTCTGAACATGTCGATTGCTGCCTGCAATCCGACATTCCTCCATACTCATGCAAATTGAGGGTATTATGACGAAACACCATCTGTATATCGGTCTGGCTCTGGGTGCGTTGTTGTTCTGCGGTGCCTGTGATGACGGCGACGATGACAATAACGGAGACGCCACCAAAACCGGCAACAACGGCACAGAAAACAGCAAGATTGTCAAACTCGACAAATGGATCGGATCTCCCTGCACCTGCGAAGGAGATGGCTGCACGACAGGAATCATTCCCATGCCCTATCCCAAAGAAGGAAAAGGCACAATCAAGGGCTGCGAAAACATCGACATGACCGGCATCGAAGGCGGTGTCATAGCCTGCCTTAAAACTATTTCCGACGACCAGGCAAGCATTGCACCTCCGACATATTTTCCAAAGGGATATTGTGCCATTTCGGCAGTGTCTGCATCCAATAGTACAGTATGCACCATGGGCGCATGCTACGGCGAACCCGAAAAAATGACCAAGTGTCCGGCAGGCAGCACGATGATTGCATCTGATTTCGAATATACCATTGCAGGAATGTTTGATGGCATAATCACGGACAAAGTCTGTGCCAAAACCTGCAATTCCGACGAAGACTGCAACAAAGACGGCGAAATGTCCTGCATCACCAAGAATAATCACAAGTTCTGTTATCACGAAAAGAACTTTGCGTTCCTCGGTGACAACATCACCTATACGGATTTCTAGTTTTTTAGTTCATCGGTTTGAATTGTCACTTCAATGTGACTATGAATACATCGTTTGCTGATTGCAAATCGGCCTCAACAGGCCGTTTCCCATTACATCTGATAAAGGATAAAAAAATGACATTTACCCGTAAGCTTCTCACTCTTTCAGCCATTACCGCCCTTTCACTGAGCCTCGCTGCATGCGGCGACGACGGCGATAGCAACAGCAACAACAATAATAACAATACCACTCCGGGTACCCAACAGACACCCGCTGATGGAACAACATGTACTGCTGCAGACGCCAAATGCATCGGCAACATTGCCATCACATGCAATAACGGCAAATCCGAAAAAATTGACTGCCAGAAAGAAGGCAAAATCTGCGACCAAGCCACAGCCACCTGCAAGGTTAGCAATGAACCGCAGCCCCCGACCCCAACCGGTGAATGCCCCAAAGGTACATTTAAATGTGATGGCAATACCCTGATGGGTTGCCCGGAGAATGCGTGGACAGAAGTTCAGAAATGCGCAGATGGCACGACCTGCAATGCAACTACCGGTAAATGTGATGCCGCAGCTTCAACACCAGCTAAATGCGACGAAGCAACATTCCCGGTAACATGCCCCAAATCAACTCAACGCCGCTATTGCGCCGGAGGTCAGGTCAAGACAGAAGACTGTCCTGCTGGTCAAATCTGCAAAGGTGGAGCTTGCATCGTTTGCCAGGACAATGAGGTTCGCTGCAATCAGAACAAAGTTGAAACCTGCAAGAACAATGCCTGGACGGTTACCGCAGAATGCAAGGACAAGACCCCGATATGCAACGCGGCTACAGCCAAATGTGATGCCGAAGCCGAAGTCGTCAATGATGACAGTCTCGTCGTGGGTTCAAAATGCTCATGTGACGACAAAGATGCATGCAACTTCACTATCACGGGAAAAGACTTGAGCGATGCGATCAATAAAGATCAGCTTAATACAGTCATTCCCGAAGGCTTGCTTCTTGCTGCTTCAGCCATAGGTATTGACATTAATGCTGTTCTTGGTGGATTAAATGAGAATGTTACGATTACAGCTCCGAACTTCTTCTCGGATAAAAATGTTGGCTGCGATAATCTGAAAGTCGACGGCATGACGACCGGATGTCTGCGCGATGCCACAATAACATTTAACGGTCTCAATGACCTTGTTAAAGATATTTTGGATAAAATATCGACACTGGGTATCCTTACACCGGCAATGAGAGCTACATTGGACAAGGTCCTGGTTGAGGGAATTAAATTTGGAGCCAAAGACGGCTACTGCCTGACCGCAGCCATCAATATCGTCGGCGATAAAGAAGGCTTGCTCGGTAAAATCGCGCCGAAACTCATCACTGCCGATCCCGATTCACTCGTCAATAAACATATCAACACCGGCAATCATGAAATAGCCAAAAAGGCTGCATGTCCCAAAGGTGCAGAACACTTCAGCTATACAGTTCATGATGAAACCGTCGGTGCCGTTGATGTCGGCTTCGATATGTGCCTGAAAGCCTGTAAACAGGACTCGGATTGCCGCGAGGGTTATACTTGCTACCCGATCCCCAACGGCGTTCCCAGTGAAGGTCAGACATCGGCAGATCTTCCCACCAAGAAAGCCTGCTTCGATAAAGCAACGATTACATACTTTACAGACATGACCAACGCGTTCAAAAAAGAATAATCGTCACCCATGCTTTTGTGGGGGAACGCATTCCCTCACTCAAAATGCGCATTTGTAAAAAGCCAGTACCTTTCGGTGCTGGCTTTTTTTTATTGGTCGAAGTATTCCTTGGGCGTTGGCTCGACAAATCGGAATTTTCAGAGGATGTGGAGATTATGCGCATAGATTTCAATGATATAGATTCAATGACGTTTCCGGGAATGAATAACGGCACCGGTATGATGAGTGCCCGCATGTACAATGATGATTCCTATCGGATCATTCCAACATCGATCCACCCAGGCGGAAGCATCGGCTGCCATAAGCAGGAGTCCGGCGATGACATGAACTATATCATCAGCGGAAACGGCAAAGCTTTTTGTGACGGCACAGAAGAAGCTCTGAAACCAGGAGTCATGCACATCTGTCCCAAAGGTTCAGTGCATTCTATTGTCAATACTGGAGAAGAAGATCTGGTCATGCTGACCATCGTGGTGAAGAAATGAGAACGTATTTATTTGAGGAGCCTCTGATCAGGGGGACGATGCTAAAAAGGATAAGCCAATTCACCGCTTTGGTAGATATAGATGGTGAAGAATTGGTCGCTCACATTCCGACGACAAACCGTATCGGTGACGTGGAGAACAAGAATCTGCCGTGTCTCCTGTCCCGGCATGACGACCCGAAGCGCAAGCTGAAATACGATATTGAGGCGGTGCTTCTTTCCGATGACGATAACTGGGTGGGCATCAATCAGATCCTTTCCAACAAACTGGTCGAGTACTTCTTTCATGAGCATGGGCTGGACGAGATTGTTTCGGATTTTGACACTGTGCAGCGCGAAGTGAATCTGGGAGTATCCAAGCTGGATTTCAAGATCGGAGACATC
>JAEEGL010869089.1_pt1 | contig 15118 bp, 15 predicted proteins | sample 9134231 | NCBI WGS metagenome assembly JAEEGL01 (sample SAMN16246548, study PRJNA631951) | gut metagenome | biome: gut microbiome; feature: rumen; material: fiber-attached | host: Bos | place: Iran: Karaj | collected 2018-10 | reverse complement strand
GCTGATCTTCTTATAATCGGGGGCACGTCTCTGGAGGTCGGCTCAGCAGCGCAACTTGCTCATATATATCATGGTAAATACCTTGTAATCATCAATAAAGGCAAAACAAAAATGGAAGGGAAGGCAGATCTTGTCTTTCATGACAGCATAGGAAAGATAATGAATCAGATTCGGATATGAATTAAAGATTGCAGTCGGGTCTGCAGACACAGGTTCCGGCTGTTTTGACTATGTAGAAAGTGTATAGATGTGCATTCTGGTCAACAACCCTGTAAGGTCAGTGAATAAGCAGTATTTCAGGATTAGTATATAAGCAAAAGTGCAAGGAGAGTCTGCCTATGAGAGGCTGGATGAGTCAGATCGGTTTTCAGGAAAGAGTACAGAAAAAGGTATATCCAAATGATCCCTGCCGATGTGGTTCGGGATAAAATACAAGAAGTGTTGCGACCGATAATGCCGAAAATTTTACGCATGCCATAAGATGATTGCGGTAGAGGAGTACATACATGAAGATATATATAGTTCGACATGGTGAGACAAAGCTTAATAGCGAAGGAAGGCTTCAAGGCTGGATAGATGAACCGCTTATCGAAAACGGAAGGGAGCTTGCCAGGATAACGGGACAGAAACTCTCGGATATCTGTTTTCATGTGGCATATTCAAGTCCGCTGATTAGGGCTTATGAAACTGGGCAGATTATTCTGAAAGAGAATGCAGCCGGTTCTACAAAGCACATCATCAAAGATGACAGGATAAAAGAGATAAACTTCGGCGAATGGGATGGCCTTGGCTGTACAAAGAAAAACTTCGAGATTGGTAATGAGGATTTCTGGAAGTTTTATTCTGATCCGTTTGGGTTTGAAGGAGCGCCAGGAGGCGAATCCATACCAGCAGTATGTAAACGGACGGGAGAGTTCCTGGATGAGATACTTGCTGACAGCGCCTTGGAAGATAAGAATGTAATTGTGTTCATGCATGGCGGGTCACTGAGAGCTTTGCTGAGAAAGGTCTACCCGGAAAATGAACCATTTTGGCACGGGCAAACTCCTCCTAACTGCTGTGTCAATATAATAGAGGCACATGGAGGAGTCCCAAAACTAATTGCAGATGACAAGGTATATTATGATCCGGAATTGATAAGAAATATGTATTCGTACTAAAAACGATGAGAGGCATACGTGTAGATAAGAAACAAAAACTATTTTTTTTTCAAAGGGTGTGCGTGAATCCGGAATGTATCTTGAAGAAAGCAGGAAGGAAGAGACATTATATTAAAAATATAATAGGTTTTTTGTTATGAAACAGGTCAAGGATATGGAAAAAAGGAAAAATATACCTGCAGTTTCTAACGCAGATATAACACTAAAAGAAAGTCCCAGGACTACCGCTATGAAGAATATACCTGATGATGTAATAATCAGGGCAATAAGAGAAGTCCTTCATAAGAATAAAGAAAAGAAATGAGCTTTGATGATATAAGCAGGGATATTGCCCTAATCCTTAGGCACAAGTCGGAGACAATAGGCATCACACTTGATGAACACGGTTGGGCAATAGAGCAGATTCTATATTTTAGGAGTAAATCAAAATGAAAAAACGAAGCGTAGTTATTGTTCTAATTGCAGCAATTGCGGTGATAAGTGCTGGTTGCAGTATGAGAAATATGGAGAATAAGGTCGAAGAACACACCGGTGAGGAGCTGATAAGTGAGGGAGTAAACACACGGTGCGAGGTGACATACAGGCCTTATACTGGAGAATTCAGTTCAGTGTTTTTATCGGAAGGTGACAGGATTGCTGTGATTTCACCATCTGCGCTTCCCAGCAGAGAGCAGACAGATGCGGTTATTGATGGTCTGAAAAAATGGGGATATGAACCGGTTGAAGGTAAATATGTGTGCACCGAAACGCGTACAATTGATGATATTTTGGAAGATCTTGAATGGGCGCTTAATGATCCTGATATAAAAGCAATATTCTGTGTCAGGGGAGGATATGGAGCATCAGAAGTGGCCGACCGCTTATCGGGTGACCTCATAAAAACATCTGAGAAGCTAATCATTGGTTATAGTGATATCACTATATATCATTCAGCCTGGACTATGAATGGGCTGCCTTCTATACATGCATGTATGAGCGGGACATTTAATGATTTCCCAGAAGGCTGTTTTGAGGCAGAAGAAAGAATTCTAAAAGGAGAAATTCCCTCATATACTTGCGAGAGTAACAGTTACTGTAAGCAGGGAGAAGCCAAAGGGAAACTAATTGGTGGAAATCTGTCCACATTTACAACGGTGCTCGGAACTGCCTATGACTGTACAAAGACAGGAGAGCCATATATCCTGTTTCTGGAAGAGGTTGGCGAAGATATTCAGCATATTCATAGATTTCTCACAATCCTTAAACATGCTGGTGTGTTAGATAACGCTGCGGGTATTGTATTTGGTGAATGGACGGAGCTTCCAGCTGATCTTGGCGATTATTACGGAATCAACCGCGGAGGAAAGTTTGAATCAATCTCAGAAATGATTTTCAGACAGTTTCTGTCTGATCTTGATATTCCTGTTGCATTTGGATTTCCGGCCGGACATGGCGACATCAATTACCCGCTTCTTATGGGAGAGAATGCAGAACTTAAGGTGGGAGATGAAAGCTTCACGTTGACTTATGTGGATACGTACTGAAGAGTTAACGCTGGTTATTGTACTTGAAAATAACAGCATGATGAGACTAAGACTTCTTGGCTGTTTCCATGTACATTAGAGTAGAGTCTGTACAAAGGAGCATGATCTGTTTTGACAAAAAGAAGAAGTAAAAAGAAATCCTACCTGATTGCAACGATTTCTACTGTAACAGCTCTGCTTATCATCTACATTGTGTTTGTCATTGTTAAAACGGCGGTAAGTAAGAGAGGCTCGGAACTTGATGGGCCATATGATGTGATACGGGTAGTGGATGGAGATACATTTATCGCCGGCATTAATGGTGCAGATACATATATCAGGCTCATAGGCATCGATGCCCCGGAAAGCGTTGCAGACGAGAGTTTTAAGGAAAACACGGAAGAGGGCAGATTGGCAGGGGAATATCTTACCAATCTCTTAGAGGGAAACAGGGTTTATCTCGAATATGATGAGGAACTGACTGATAATTACGGAAGAACGCTGTGCTATGTTTATCTGCATGATGCGGAGGTAATGGTGAACGAGCTTTTGCTACGGAATGGATACGCACAGACCATGACTATAGAGCCAAATGTGAGATACAGGGAAAGATTTATTTCAGCAGAAATTAGAGCGAAGCATGAGAATAAAGGTTTTTGGGGCACTGGATTCTACCAGTGAACAATGGGATGACGCATACATATGTATACAAGAAAATCCATGGCCCATGAGAACATGAAGACTTGGAACAGCATCCTTGAGGGAATCACAAAATGAGATACAAATACTGCCCAAACTGCGGAAAGAAACTGACAAAAATACATGCAGGAGACGATGGAATGGTACCGTACTGCGAACCATGCGACAAACGCTGGTTTGACAGCTTTCAGAGCTGCGTTATTGTTCTTGTATACAACGAATTTGACGAGATTGTCCTCTCAAAACAGTGGTATCTGTCTGATGAATACACAGCATTTACATCCGGATTCATCAAGCCCGGTGAAAACGCTGAAGAATGCGCTGTCCGTGAAGTAAAGGAAGAGATTGGACAGGATATAGAGAACCTTGAATATGCAGGCACTTATTGGCTTGGTATGGCCGATCAGCTGATGCATGGTTTTATTGCTTATACAAAAAAGAATGACCTTGTTCTTTCAGAAGAGATCAGCGCTGCCGACTGGGTTCCGGCACTTGATGCGCCAAAAACCATGTTTCCAGACAAGCCGGGCGGACCGCTGTATGAAGTGTACCACAAATTTCTTAAAATGCGCGGATTGGAAGAGTCATGAACCCTCACCGACTCTGCATCGGAAAGGGTAGTTCATATAGTATTATATAAGGAAATAAAATTATCGATGTAGAAACTCGAGGAATTGTATCGATTAAGCTTCCAAGAGTTAAAGAATTTGTAGATGAACAGATTGCTCTTGAAAGATAAGCTTGTAATGATTGGCTTTCGATTAAAGGAATATGTTGCTAATGAGATGGGATGTCAGTAGATTATCTTTGGGGGCAGTCGTGTGTTCTTTTTTTGAATTATATCTTTTACGAAGCAAAAACTGTTACGAGGTAATACTGTTATAAGAAAGAGGCGAATGACGTGATATGGATCATTTTTACTTTATAAGACATGGAGAAACCATATGGAATGTTGAAAATAAAATATGCGGCGCCACAGATATAGAGCTTACAGAAAAAGGACATGTGCAGGCTATCGAGACAGGCAGGAAAGTGATAGAGATGGGGATACATCCCGATGTCATTCTTACATCGCCTCTGGTAAGAGCTAAAGAAACGGCCAGACATATCTCAGAAATTACAGGCATACCTATGGAGGTAGAGATGAGACTTAAGGAGCAGAACTTTGGAAGATATGAGTCTACTCCAAGAGACGGAAAAGAATTCCATGAGGCAAAAAAAGACATGGCAAGCAGATTTGGGACAGGAGAGTCCATGCTGCAGCTGGCGCAGAGGATATACAACCTTCTGGATGATATCAAAAATGGTGACAGGGAGGTAATCCTTGTTGCGCACAACGGCATTGTCAGGATTGTTGAGTCGTATTTCAGGGAGATGGATAACGAGGAGTTCTCTTCCTGTGGGATAAAGAACTGTGAAATAAAGCGATATAACTTTTTGCAGGAGGGAGGTTCTATATGATGAGAACACTTTTTATAGGCAACAGCCACACATACTACAATGATATGCCCAAAATGTTTAAGGACATATGCGCAGAAAATGGAATAGGAATGCAGGTGACAATGCTGACAAAAGGCGGTATGGGGCTTGACTATCATGCTGAAAATGAACAGACGAGGTTCAATATACTTTTTGGCGATTATGACTTTGTAGTCCTTCAGCATGTCGCTCATCCAATGGGCGATTTTTCGGTCATGGAAGCGGCTGCTGACAGGATAATGGAATGGATCCGGCAGACTGATTCAAAACCATGTTTTTTTATGACATGGACAGAAGAGGATAATGAAGCTTTTCAGGCGGAAATGTCCGTAAGATACAGGAAACTAGCGGATAAATACGGCTGTTTAGTTGCTCCGGTTGGAGAAATATGGTGGAGGCACATTCATGAGTCTCCGCAAACAGATCTGTATTTTGAGGACAGAAGGCATGCTTCAAAAGAGGGATCAATGCTTGCAGCCAGAACTATATTTGAAACGCTTAAGGACGGTATGAGGGAGCGCAACAGATGAATATAGAAAAAAGGCATTGGTTTTTTATTGGCCAATGCCTTTTTATAGGGGGTAAAGGTTTACGCCTTTGCCAGCTGCCTTCCAAGATCCTCACATTGTGAAACAGCATCATCATCCGGAGCATTGTTGGCAATTACGCCTTCTCCGCCAATGATTGTTGTACCTGCCGCGGTGAGCCTGTCCTGCCAGTCCCTCATCCACTGGCCGTCTCCCCAACCATAGGAACCAAAAAGCGCAACTTTCTTTCCATTACACTTTGTCTCATAATCAGCCATGAAAGGTTCAACGGTCCCTTCTTCAAGGACTTCTGCTCCCATCGCCGGACATCCGAAAGCAATCACTGATTCATTAGTTGCATCTGATGGGCTGAGGGAATCAAACGTAGTAACCTCAGCTTCAGCACCGGCACTCTTGATGCCATTCGCAACAGCATCAGCCATGGCCTGTGTATTTCCACTTCCACTCCAATAAACAACTTTAACTTTACTCATACTTTTACTCTTCCTTTCTGGGTATAATGTTATTTTTTTAAAGATTACGAAGAATAAGTTAGCATAAGCTAACATCTTTTTTCAAGATATATCGTTGATAAGATTTCTCACGTTTACGAAGGAAAATGTGGAGTGCTCTTGAAAGAAAAGTTAGCAAATGCTAACATATAATGCAACTGATAATGATTTTCGTGATATAAAATATCTGTTGAAAAGACCCGGATTTCTGGGGGCAGATGATGGTCAATGGCATGAACAGTGGTCACGCCAAGATGCGGTCCTGGGTTCGCAGGGATGGTGTCCTATTACCTCTTTGGATTCAGCAGATGAGGCATATGAGTGGATGATGGGAACAACAAGATCAGGTCTGTCCGATGAAGAACAGAGCATATCTGATGGACTTACAGCAGCTTATGCCGAATACATAAACAGTCTGGGGCTTACTGATTCCGAAGGAAATGCACTGACTCTGGAAGCTGGAGAAGATGGCAGATATCAGTCAGGAAGCTATTATGAGTATATAGTAAGCATCATAGAAGAATCTCTCAACAACTTCCTTGCAGATACTGCATTCCCCTATGATGCAGATTCTTCAAGCCAGGGACATCAAGCCGGAATGGGCCAGGGTGGCAAGGGCGGCTTTGGTGGAGGACCGGGTGGAAACAAGGAAGGTTTTGAAGGCCAAAAGCCGGATGGAGCACCGGGCCAAACAGAAGGTGGAGAGATTTCTGAGAATGATGATTCAAAGGCGGGTGAAGTTGACTTTACTGCGATAGATGATATTGCCAGAACTGAAAATAATTCAGGTGTGTCTATTTCCGGTACATATGAGACTGCTCAGGATTACATCGATGCGCTTAACGCGAACGGAACCTGGGTAACATATGATGCATCCACTAACACTGCCAGGATTACCAGCATTTCAGATTTTGCGGAAGCAGTGAAAACAGCATCCAAGGGAATAGCTGCTTTTGATCAGCTGGATGAGTCTCAGGGAGAGAATATTCTTTTCGGCTATGGAGATGGTCAGGGCGCACACTTTGATTCCATGCTTGCTGAAGTATTAAGTGAACTTGGATCAGATTATGCATCTGCATTTGCTGAAGACCTTAGTACAGAGGATGCTGTCGGGCATACTGTAGAATACAGGCTTAATATGTATTCACCGCTGTATTACCTTCTTTCCGGTTCGGAAGGTTATCAGTCTTCAAATGTAGCCAAGTATTTCCGCATCAACACAGGACTATGGCAGAGCGACACCGCAGTTAATACAGAAGCGAACCTGGTACTTACTCTGCAGAATTACGGATCAAACGTTGATTACAGTTTTGTCTGGGGCCAGGAACATACAATGGCAGAAAGAAGCGGGGACTCTACAAATAACTTCATCGAATGGGTAAATGAGTGCGTTAAAGCAGAAGCGTAAAAGTCTCATTAATAATTATTAAGACTGCCAATTGGCAGTCTTATTTTGATCCCGGTATACTTTAGGTGAAACGCCCATATATTTTTTGAAAACCTTACCGAAATAACTCTGAGATGGGAAGTTAACATACTGGGCGATGAGTGGGAGCGGTTCATCTGAATACTTAAGAAGGTTTGCAGCTCTTTCTATACGAACTTCCACAAGATAGTCCTGAATGTTTTTTCCGCTTTCTGATTTAAACAGTTTTGACAGATAACTGGGACTTATGCCCAGAGTATCAGCAATATCGTCAAGATATATCTTTGTTCTGTAGTTCTTTTCAATATAATCCATACACTGTTTGGTGTATATAGAATATTTCTTTTGAGAAAGCCGCGCCTCGACATTACTGGTTAGATCTCTTATTGCCATATCACGCATTTCAAGAAGATCTTCGGGATTCTTGTAATTGTCTGTCTTGGATATGTAGTAGCCGCTTATCCTGTAGGCATCTTTTGGAGGTAGTCCGCCCTCAATGGCAGCTCTTGTGGAAAGAGATATTCCGATAATGGTAAGTCTTTTCCAGTGCTCCAGTTCGTTTTTGGACAGTCTCCCGGAATCCTTATCCATTAGTCTTGTCTGTCTCACAGCGTCATCCGTGCGGCCGCTTTTTATGGCTTCCATCAGGTCCTGCTCCTGTTTGTAGGTGTGCCGCCAGGTATCATCAAGATCATCTACTTCCTCTTCGTTTAGAAGGAATCTGCTTTTGTCCTTAGACAGTTGGTCTTTAGAATCTTTTGAAAAACGCATTCCCATGAAACAAGCCCTCTCTTATTTGCATCTTACCACAAAATAAATACAAAATGAACAATAAAAAGATATAACGAGTTGATGTTTTTGCCTATCTTATTATCAGAATCATTCAAAAAGAAGGGAATATGAAATGACAAAGGATTTTTTTTATGGAGTGGGAGAACCTCTGATCCAGAGAGAACTGGATCAGGGAATAAATGCTCCTGAATATCTGGAACTTATAAAGGGGATGGGATGTAATGCCTACCGATCCTGGATGCATATAACTGAAATATTAAAGGACTATAAGACTCCTGATGAAGATATGGTAAAGCGGCACACAAGGCTTTTGGATAAGGCAGTCAGTCTTGGTATGGAAGTTACAGGTATGAGCCATGAGTGGTTTTTGCCTGAAGGCTGCAAGCAGAAAAAAGGTCATGCCATGCCGGAAAGGGACCTGTCTGATGGAAGTCTTTATATGCAGACACTACGGATGCTAGAAAAGTCCTGGGAAATAATTGCATCTCTTTTCCCACAGGTGAAGATCTGGGAGGTTGGAAATGAGTGGAATCTCAACGCTTTTCTACATCCCGACGGCTTCCTTGATTCAGATATGAGTAATCCGTTTTCTCCTGATGAAAAAATTGATATTGCTATTGACCTCATGTATTTTTCTGCAAAGGGAATCAGAAAAGGAAACCCTGACGCACGAGTAGCATCTTTTTCTCCGGCGCTTTCAACCATATCTCTTGGAGGAGATATGCCTGAATTTCTGCCAGTTATGTATGGGGTTGCATGGACTCTTGAAAAAGTATATTCCAGGATAAAGTCAGGAAAATTCTGGTCTGATAATCCGGATGATTATTTCGACATTGTTTCATGGCATCCATATGTTTTTACCACCAAAGAGGTACCGGACAATGAGCTGTTCATAGATGTGGATGAGCCGGATGGACTCTGGAGAGACTATAACATGGCAGCCTACAGAGTTATGAAGAAATATGGAGATGGCAATAAAGAGGTCATACTTACAGAGAGCGGATTTACTGATCTTGGAGATAAAGAGCGCGAAAAGAAGTATGCCGGATACAATAAAAAAATATTACAGATGGCCTATGAAATGCCATTTGTGAGGACACTCCATAATTTCAGGCTCCTCAATGAAAACGCAATGCTTAAGAGAGAGGGAATCGAAAATAATCAGATTGGTGGCCTGACGGAAGTGTACTTTGGTCTGTTTACTGATCCGGAGGAGGGCTTAAGGCCAAGAGAAAGAGCCTTTGCAATTACTGAGATGACAGGAAGCAGTGAAAACCTGCAGGAGATATGTGACAGAATTATAGAGAAGGGAGCATGATTATGGATCTTAACATAGTGACAACAACAAGCGGTAAAGTTCAGGGGTATGAGAGAAACGGGATAATGCAGTATCTGGGTATCCCATACGCAGAGGAACCTGTTGGCAATCTGAGATTAAAAAGAGCCGTCAAAAAAACTCCATGGAAGGGAGTGTATGATGCAAAAGAATATGGGAATGCTCCTATTCAGCTTAACAATGGAAGAGTAATGGGAGATGAGGACTGCCTGAGTATAAATATCGAAAGGCCTCTTACAGGAGAAAAGCTTCCGGTATTCGTCTGGATATATGGAGGAGGATATAACACTGGTTTCAGCGCAGATGAGATGTATCACGGAGAAGCATTTGCAAATGAGGGAATAGTTTTTGTGTCCTTCAATTACAGACTTAATGTACTTGGGTTTTATGATTTCACAACATATGTAGGATGCAGTGACCTTGACTCAAATTGCGGACTTTCGGATCAGATCATGGCGCTGAACTGGATCCACGATAATATCGAAGCCTTTGGCGGAGACCCTGACCGGATAACTATTGGTGGCGAGTCTGCCGGGGGAGCATCGGTTGTTAATATGCTGGCCTGCCCGTCTGTAAAGGGAACCTTTTCACAGGCGATAGTCCAGAGTGGCCTCCCAAATTGCATGATGACCCACACCATGGCTAGGGAAAACATAGATCTTTTTCTTGAAGGAATGCACTGGACCGAAAAAGACCTTGGAAGGCTTATGACTGATGACCCAAGGTTATTCCTCCTGGGTAATGAGTTTGTTGCTGCAAAGCATCAGTATAAAAATCCCGGAATGTTTCTTCCCGGACCCATTCAGGATGATCTTATGCCTGTCCGTCCGATTGATGCAATAAGGGGCGGATCTGCCGATGGAATAAAACTGATAATAGGCACAAACAAGCATGAGGGAACAATGTTTGTACATCCTGAAAATACAGGGTTCCCTAACAGCTGGACAATGATAACGCAGATGCTTGAAAAGAACTCAAACCAGGGTGCACTGCCCAGGATGATAGATTTTTATCATCCATCCGCAGATGATGCTTACAAGGTGTTTAAAGATACGGCATCTTCAATGTCTTCATCAACACCGCCACTTACAAAAGATGCAAAACAGATGGGAGGGGATCCTTTTATTGATTTTGCAACTCATTATGCCTTTGAGGTTCCGGCAATAAAAGTTGCAGTTGCTCAGAAGAAATACACCGATGATGTTTGGATGTACAGGTATGAGCTTATTACCAAATCCGGTGAAGCAACGGGCTGGAAGGCTTCTCATGCATTCGAACTGCCGGCAGTATTTGTAAAGCCGGATCATGAATTTGCCCACTTCGTATATGACGGTGAGGTGGATGGAGTATTTGACCAGATATCTTCAGAAATGCATGGCGAATGGATTTCTTTCATCAAAAGCGGTAGTCCGTCAGAAGACTGGAGCAGATTTGAAGGGCCAAAGTCACCTGTGAGGATTTTTGACAGGATTACAAGAACAGAAGAACTGGATCGAACACATCTTATGCAGGTGTGGGGAGACCTTCGTTTCTATGAAGGATGAAGAAAAAAGAACAACAGAAGGATAAAAACAACAAAATAAGAATATTATACAGAGCTCTTAAATAATAGAATTGACATACGTAAAGGGGAGGCAAGTCAAAAAGCATGCATTTGATAAGCCAAAGAAACAAATATTTCAATTATCAAAGTGGAGGATAACATGATCAACTTAGCTACTAAACATAATGACCCGGAAAAGACTCTGGGCTGGAACGAACGAATCGGTTATGCTTCAGCTGCTTTTGGCTGGAACATGATAAATGGTATCATAGGAACATTCCTGTCTGTCTATTTCACAAACGTTGCATTTCTGGATATTGCAATCATTTCAACGATCATAGCAATATCAAAAGTGTTTGACGGAGTATCGGATCTTGTTGTGGGTAGGATTGTAGACCAGACAAAATCAAAAATGGGCAAGGCCCGTCCCTGGATAATGAGGATGTGCATACCTTTTGCAATTTCTACAACGCTCCTTTTCACAGTGCCACAGAATTTTCCGGATGCAGCGAAATATGTATATGTGTTCGTGATGTATAACCTCGTAAATGCTGTTTTCCTGACATTCATGCAGGTTCCGTTTTATTCACTCATTTCGCTTCTCACAAGAAATTCCTATGAAAGAGGATTCCTTGGAAATATCCAGCAGATATTCCAGACCCTTGGAAATGTATTTGTAAATTCTGTTTTCACAGTACTTCTTGTAAAGTTCTCAAGTAGCGCAGAGACATACTATACACAGCAGTCATTCACTCTCACAGTAGGCTTTCTGTCCCTGATAATGGTTGTTGCATCATTTATCACAGTGATCTTTACTAAGGAAAGAGTTACGGATACTGATGCCAGGGAGAACGATAAAAAGAATGATGATACAGTTGGGGTTTGGACAGCGATCAAGTCACTTCTTTCAAATAAGTACTGGGTAATGATGTTTTTCGCAATGCTGGTGGTATTCTTTGTGATCATCTTCTATTCAATCGGCGGCGTTTATTATGCAATCTATATTTTCGGTGATATGGGACAGATCGGATGGATGAACAACGCTATCTCAATTGCGCAGTTTGCCATTATGTTTGCAACACCGTTCTTCATGAAAAAATTTGGGAAAAGACCCATCTACGCTTTGGGAATGCTGCTTCTTGCAATCGGATTTCTTGGATTTGGATTTGTGGATACCAGCAAGCCTCTCATGATTGCCTGTAACGCACTTAAAGGAATTGGCCTTGGAATGAGTGGCGGAATGGCAATGGGAATTGTCGCTGATACAATCCTGTATGGTCAGCTAAAGACTGGTGTCAATGCAGTAGGTATGGGAAATGCAGGAACAAGTGCAGCTCAGAAGCTGGGACTTGGACTTGGCCAGGCGATTTTTGGTTGGGTGATGTCGGGAGCAGGATTTGACCCATCACTTGATGCTCAGGGCCTTCCCCAGGCTGAGTCAGTGATTACGGCGATCAAGTTCATGTACAACTACATTCCGATGATTATGTGCGGAGTTATTTTTATCATGATGTTACTGTTCTTTAACCTTGACAGGGATTTAAACAACTTAAAAGCGGAGAAAGGCATTGAATAATTGGATTTGGATACCATCCTGGAAGCATAAGGATAAAAAGAAACCCAGACTGGTATATTTCAGAAGAGTATTTGTATTAAATGAAAAACCTGTATCAGCGGAGATAAAAATCTCCGCTGATACCAGATACAAGCTGTATGTCAACGGGAAGCTGGTTGAAGTAGGGCCATCAAAGGGGGATAGGGAAGTGTGGTATAAAGACATTCTTGATATCGCCCCTTTTTTACATGTTGGCAGCAATGTTATTGCTGTCATTGTACTAAGATACCCTGTGGAACGAAAGCTTGGAAACCATGGCATGTTCAGAACGGAGATACCCGGTCTTTTCCTTGAAGGAATAATCAGGGACAGTCTTGGCAGTGTCATCGATATTTCTGCAGATAGGTATTATCGATGCAGGATAAACAGGGATATCAAGTTCCCTCCGGAAGAGAAAAGGTTTGCACCGCTTCTGATACATGAGATATCAGAAGGGGATCCGGAGCTTCATGGATGGATGGATCCTTCCTATGATGACAGCGCCTGGGAACAGGCTCTGCCCTACGAAACAGGCTTTATTGACGAGGCTGTATCACCTGGAAATCTCAATAACAGAACCATTCCATATATGTACAGAAAGAAAAAATCATTTATAGGGCTTCTTGAGAATGAATCGGATCTTGAAGAGGCAGTATGGAAAGATCTGTTTGATGGAAAAAATGAAGTGATGATACCTGCCAATTCCAGGATACGAATTGTAGCAGATGCCGGAGAGGAGATGACAGGATATCTGCATTTCGCGTTTTCCGGCGGTACAGGAGCAGAGATTCAAATCCTGGAATCGGAAGCCTATGAGCAGAGTGAGAAATCACTCACTTCCAAAATGCCCATTAAAAAGGACAGGCTGGATGTAAGAGGAGGTCACCTTAGCGGATACACGGATATTTATACTGTAGGCGGTTTTGGAGATAAGTCCAACCCTGAATTATATGAACCATTCTTTTTCAGGACCTTCAGGATGATTGAAATGGTTATCAATACATCGGAAGAGCCACTCGTGCTCCATACATTTAATTATGATGAAACAGGGTATCCACTAGAGGTAAAAACCAGTGTAGATACATCTGATAATTCTTTTGATCCTATCTGGGATATAAGTGAAAGAACCTTAAGGCGGTGTATGCATGAGACCTATGAGGACTGTCCTTTCTATGAGCAGCTCCAGTACGTGATGGATACACGGTCACAGATTTTATATACATATACAGTATCCGCAGACGACAGGCTTGCGAGGAAAGCCATTGATGATTTTGCAAGAAGCCAGAGATCCAATGGCCTTTTGAACAGCTGCTATCCCAATATGAATCCAAATGTTATTCCGGGATTTTCAATCTATTATATCCTTATGCTTCATGATCATATGATGTACTTTGGAGATAAAAAACTGATCAGACGCTATATTTCTGTGGTTGATAAGATCCTGAATTATTTTGACAGACACCTTGATGAGAACGGACTCGTGGAGAAAATCGGTGGAGTCCTCGATAAAGCAAGATATTGGTCGTTCATTGACTGGGCGACAGAATGGAACCTTACACAGGGCATGCCACCTGCTGGCCTGAAGGGACCAATTACAATGGAAAGTCTTTTATATATGCTGGGGCTTCAAAAGGCAGCTGAGTTAGTTAGATTTTTAGGCAGAAATGACACCGCAGATGAATATGAAACAAGGGCAGAGCTGGTCAAAAAAGCGGTTATAAATCATTGTAAGCGCAGTGATGGGATGATAACTGATGGACCGGGGTGTGAGGATGTAAGCCAGCATGGACAGGTTTTTGGTGTTCTTACAGGAGTATTAGATACCAAAGAGGGAAAAAAGAATCTACTTCGCACAATAGAGGAGCCGGGATTTGCCCAGTGTACAGTCGCAATGCGGTTTTATCTGTTCAGGGCGCTGGAAGAGACCGGACTATATGAATATACTAACAGGTACTGGGATACCTGGCGCACTATGGTAAAGAACAACTGCACAACCTGCATAGAATCCGAGGATTATTCACGATCTGAGTGCCACGCATGGGGAGCCCTTGCATTATACGAAATTCCAAGCGTGATTCTTGGAGTCCGTCCCGCAGAGCCCGGATGCAAAAAGATATATGTCAGACCTCATGCCGAGTATTTGCAATATGCATCGGGGACAGTGCATCTTCTTGTTGGAGATATAAAAGTAAGCTGGAAACGCGTGGGAGATAATCTTAATCTGAAAGTCGAAGCTCCTGAAGGGATAACAGTTGTATGAAAACCAGAGGTCTGCGGATTACATCACCAGCAAAGGCTTTAAGCTCTATGATTGTCAGACGGCACATTATGGGAGGCGGTAACGGCTGATTTTTTTGGCTAGAATGCACGTATTTTGTCTTTTTATGGCTTTGGAGAAATTTACGCACGGCAATAAAAATGATCTGCTTTTGAAAAAGGGAATAAGAAAGTGATGTGCCTAAAAAGGTACATCACTTTTTTTATTGTAATGCTGATAGAACTATAAACAATGCATTAAATAACGTTAACAATAAACAGTATATGGGTT
>JAEEGL010458854.1_pt1 | contig 15118 bp, 13 predicted proteins | sample 9134231 | NCBI WGS metagenome assembly JAEEGL01 (sample SAMN16246548, study PRJNA631951) | gut metagenome | biome: gut microbiome; feature: rumen; material: fiber-attached | host: Bos | place: Iran: Karaj | collected 2018-10 | reverse complement strand
CCGCAATTACCAGGCGGGCTATGCCCAGGTCCGCCAGCTCCAGTTCGGCCTGCTCGACATGGCCTGGCATACCCTGGCCGACGCGGATCTGGTGACCGACGTCGAGGCATTTGAGAAAAAGGTCCTTGCCCCGTATCTGACCCTCCCGGCCGTGGACGGTACCGCCGTCTGTCCTTCTTTCGGTCATATTTTCTCCGGAGGATACAGCGCCGGCTATTACAGTTACAAATGGGCGGAAGTGCTTGAGGCCGACGCCTTTGCACTTTTCCAGGAGCATGGCGTCTTCGACCGGGAGACGGTAGACCGGTTCAGAAAAAACATCCTCGAACGGGGATCGTCCGAGGATGAAGGAATCTTGTACCGGAATTTCCGGGGCCATGATCCCGAGCCGGAAGCCCTGCTTCGCAAGCTCGGAATCGTGTAAGTCTTATTTCACCGCTTTTTTCTGCGGATCCTTGAACAGGATCATGAAGAGGACGCCGACGACGAAAGCGTAGGCGGCGAAGATGTACCATGCCCTGCTCCAGGAAGGATTGGCGGCGTTATAGACGGTGGCGTCCACGACCGCGCCGGCGGCGAGGGTTCCGATGGTCGCACCCAGACCGTTGGTCATCAGCATGAAGAGTCCCTGCGCGCTGGAACGGATGTCCGTGGAGGTGTTCTGCTCGACATACAGGGAACCGGAAATGTTGAAGAAGTCGAAGGCGACGCCGTAGACGATGCAGCTCAGGACGAAGAGGATGACGCCCGGCATGTCAGGGGAGCCCGCGCCGAAGAAGCCGAACCGGAATACCCACGCGAACATGGCGATGAGCATGACCTTCTTGATGCCGAATTTCTTCATGAAGAACGGAATCAGCAGGATGCAGAGGGTCTCGGACATCTGGCTGATGGAAATCAGGGCGTTGGAGTTCTTGACGGCGAAGGTGTCGGCCAGGGCCGGATTCTCGGCGAAGGAGCCGAGGAAGGTGTTGGCGTAGCCGTTGGTGATCTGCAGGGAAGCGCCGAGCAGCATCGAGAAGATGAAGAAGATCGCGAACTGGCCGTCCTTGAACAGGGTGAAGGCCTTGAGGCCGAAGGCTTCGGCCAGGGACTGCTCACCGGTGCCCTTGTTGGTCTCGCAGGCCGGCATGGTCAGCGCGTAGCCGCAGAGGACGAGGGACAGGATGCCGGAGGAGATCAGCTGGGTGTAGGAGTCCTGCATGGCGGTGCCGCCGATTTTCAGGAAGTTGGTGACGAGCATGCTGCAGATGAAACCCACCGTACCGAAGACGCGGATCGGCGGGAAATCCTTGACCGGATCCATGCCCGCCTTTGTCAGGGCGTTGTAAGCCACGGAGTTGGCAATGGCGATCGTCGGCATGAAGAAGGCGACGCTGATGCTGTAGAGGATGAAGAGGGGACCGAAGGAGAGTCCGGCGCCTGCGTTCATGCAATACACGCCTGCCGCGATCATGAAGAGACCGGCAAGGCCGTGGCAGAGGGAAAGGACCTTCTGCGCCTGGATGTGGCGGTCGGCGACGATGCCCATGAGGGTCGGCATGAAGATGGAAACGATGCCCTGCATCGCGAAGAACCACTTGATCTGCGGGCCGAGGCCGGCGTTGCCCAGGTAGCGGCCGAGGGAGGTCAGGTAGGCACCCCAGACTGCGAACTCCAGGAAGTTCATCACGATGAGCTTGAAAGTAAGCTGTTTGTTTTGCATATCGTTGGATTGTTTATTGATTTCAGTGCATATGGTAACTCACAAATATAGGTTAAATTGGTGGAAATTGCTACATTTGTAGGTTGAAAAGATGCAGTGAATGAAATTTGAGAAGATAGCGACGGATCCCGGAAGTGCGGCCCGTGCCGGCGTTTTCACGACGGACCACGGCAGCGTCGAAACCCCGATTTTCATGCCGGTCGGCACGGTCGGCTCGGTCAAGGGCGTGTATCACAGGGATCTGGAGAATGATATCAAGGCCCGGATCATCCTGGGAAATACCTATCATCTCTATCTCCGTCCCGGTCTGGATACCCTGTATCAGGCGGGCGGCCTGCACAAGTTCATCGGCTGGGACCGGCCCATCCTGACGGACAGCGGCGGCTTCCAGGTCTTTTCCCTGACCGGCATCCGGAAACTGACCCCGGACGGCTGCACGTTCTCCTCCCACATCGACGGCTCCCGGCATACGTTCACGCCGGAGAACAATGTCGATACGCAGCGCAAGATCGGCGCAGACATCATCATGGCCTTCGACGAGTGCTGTCCGGGCGATGCGGACGAGCGGTATGCCGCCCGTTCGCTGCAGTTGACCCAGTCCTGGCTGGAACGGTTCTGCCGGCGCTTCGATACCACGGAACCGCTCTACGGATATTCCCAGACCATGTTCCCGATCATCCAGGGGTGCGTCTATCCCGGGCTGCGCCGCCAGGCGGTCGAGCATGCGCTCTCCCTGGACGGACCGAACCGCGGCGGCTACGCCATCGGCGGCCTTGCCGTCGGCGAACCGACTGAGAAGATGTACGAGATGCTGGAACTGGTCAATCCGCTCCTGCCCGACGACAAGCCCCGCTACCTGATGGGCGTCGGTACGCCGGCCAACATCCTGGAAGGCATTGCCCGCGGGGTGGACATGTTCGACTGCGTCATGCCGACCCGCAACGGCCGCAACGGCATGCTCTTCACCTGGAACGGCATCATGAACATGCGCAACCGCAAGTGGGCGGACGATTTCAGCCCGCTGGACGGGCAGGGTACCTCTTTCGTGGACCGGCAGTACAGCAAGGCGTACCTCCGCCACCTGTTCATCTCCGGGGAAATGTTCGCCGCCATGATCGCTTCCGAACACAACCTGGCCTTCTACCTGGACCTCGTCCGCACCGCCCGCGCCCACATCATCGCCGGAGATTTCGCGGCGTGGAAAGATGCGACCGTCCCGAAACTCATGACTAGACTGTAACGCCATGGACTGGAGACCCAAGAAACTGGATGTCTATATCACGAAGAAGTTCCTCTCGACCTTCTTCGTCGCGATCCTGCTCATCATCGGCATCGTGATCATCTTCGACATCAGCGAGAAGGTGGATGACTTCGTGCAGCACCAGGCTCCGCTGAAGGCGATCATCTTCGACTATTACGTCAATTTCATCCCGTATTTCATGAACATGTTCAGCCCGCTGTTCGTGTTCATCTCGGTCATCTTCTTCACTTCCCGCATGGCGGCCAATTCGGAGATCGTGGCCATCCTGTCCTGCGGCGTGAATTTCCACCGGATGATGGTGCCGTACATTTTCTCCGCCGCCTTGATCGCCCTGCTGTCCCTCTCGCTCAACCTGTGGGTGATCCCGCATTCCAACGTGGACCGGCTCAAGTTCGAGAATACCTATATCTCCCGTCGCCACGACCATACGGGACGCCTGCACAACATCCATTACCAGATTTCTCCGGGCCAGTTCGTGTTCGTGGAATCTTTCAGCCGCTGGAACAACACGGCGTACAAGTTCACCCTGGAGCGGATGGAAGATAACGAACTGGTTTCCAAACTCTCGGCAGAAACCGCCGCCTGGGACAGCCTGAAAGGGTGCTGGACCCTGAAAAAGTATTTCATCCGCGACTATGAGAAAGGCATCATGCAGGACAAGGTCCGCACAGGCGCCCAGATGGACACCGTCATCCAACTGACGGTCGAGGATTTCTACCGCAACGACGAGACCGTCGAAGAGATGGACTTCAGCGAACTCAACCGGTATATCAAGACCCAGCGGATGCGCGGTGACGCCGACGTCAAGTTCTCGCTGATCGAAAAGAACAACCGCTTCGCCCTGCCGTTCTCGGCCTTTATCCTGACCATCATGGGCGTGGCCCTTTCTTCGAAGAAAAAACGTGGCGGCATCGGCTGGAACCTGGCCGTGGGCATCGCCTTGAGTTTCTCCTATATCCTCTTCCTGCGGTTCGCCCAGATGTTCGTCTATACCGGCTCCATGACGCCGTGGCTAGCCTTGTGGCTCCCGAACATCATCTATGCGGTCATCGCGGCCGTCCTGTACCGAATAGCTCCGAAATAACATGCAAGTCAAGATCGTCAACCAGTCTCCCTATCCGCTTCCGTCCTATGCTACGGCCTTGTCGGCCGGCATGGACCTGCGGGCCAATCTTACGGAACCGGTCGTCCTCCGTCCCTTGGACCGCGCCATGGTCCCGACCGGCCTGTACATCGCCCTTCCCGCGGGCTACGAGGCCCAGGTCAGGCCCCGCAGCGGGCTGGCGGCCAAGAAGGGGATCACGGTGCTGAATTCTCCGGGTACCGTGGACGCGGACTACCGCGGCGAGATCCGTGTCATCCTGGTCAACCTGTCCCACGAGGATTTCATCGTCGAACCGGGGGAACGGATCGCCCAGATGGTGATCGCCCGGCACGAACGGGTGGAATGGGATGCGGTCGAAGCGCTGGATGAAACGGAACGGGGCGCCGGCGGTTTCGGCTCCACGGGTGTTAAATAGTCTCCACTATGGATATCAAAGAGTTATATAGCATTTACCGCTCCTGCGGCGGTCACGTGACCACGGACAGCCGCACCGTCAAGGGCGGTGAACTTTTCTTTGCCTTGAAGGGCGAGAATTTCGACGGGAACCAATATGCCCTGAAGGCCCTGGAAGCCGGGGCGGCGTATGCGGTCGTGGACGAGCGTGCCGGCGTGGAAGGGGAGAAGGTCATCCCGGTCCCGGATTCACTCGAGGCCCTGCGGGACCTGGCCCGGTACCACCGGGAGAATACCTTCGTCGACGGCGAACGTCTTACGGTGATCGGCCTGACCGGCACCAACGGCAAGACGACGACCAAGGAACTGATCCGGAGCGTCCTGGCGACGAAGTACAAGGTCACGGCGACGGAGGGCAACCTCAACAATGACATCGGCGTGCCGCTGTCCCTGCTCAAGATCGATGCCTCCACGCAACTGGCCGTCATCGAGATGGGTGCCAGCCATCCGGACGATATCCGGCATCTGGTCACGGTCGCCGAACCGGATTTCGGCCTGATCACGAACGTCGGCAAGGCACACCTGCTGGGCTTCGGCAGTTTCGAGGGCGTCAAGAAAGCGAAAGGACAGTTATATGACTATATCGCCGAAAACGGCAAGGCGATCTTCCTGAATGCCGACGACCCGGACCTGTCTGCCATGGCGGAGGGCCGCGGCCTGTCCACGATCCCGTACGGCATCGGGACCTGGGGCGTGGAAGTCCTTCCTTCCGACGCGGCCCATCCCTACCTTCGGATGGCGGTCCCTTCCGAAGAGGATCCCGACACCCTTCTCGGACTCGAGACCCATCTGGTCGGCGCGTACAATGCGGCGAATGTCCTGGCCGCCCTTGCCGTCGGCCGGTATTTCGACGTGCCGCTGGAAGATGCGATGCTGGCCGTCGCGGACTATGTCCCGGCGAACAGCCGGTCCCAGATGACCCGGACGGAGCGCAATACCCTGATCCTGGATGCTTACAACGCCAATCCGACCAGCATGGCGGCGGCTTTGGACAACTTCGCCTCCGTGCTGGATGCGAATAAGGTCGCTTTGCTCGGTGACATGCGGGAACTGGGAGCGGATTCCGTCGCGGAACATGTCGCCATCGTCCGCAAGCTCGGGGAGCAACCCGCCTGCCTGGTGGGGGAGGAATTCCGCAAGGCCCTGGAGATTACGGGGAAGCCGGATACGGTTTCGTGGTTCGCCACTTCGGAGGACCTGGCCGCCTGGCTGAAGGACCATCCGCTTTCGGGTGCCACGGTCCTGGTCAAGGGCTCGCGAGGCATCCAGATGGAAAAAGTCGTTCCCGCCCTGTAAAGAAAAAGAAAACCGGTCGCTTCAGGCGGCCGGTTTTTCTATGTATCGGTGGATGACCCATCGGGCTGCACGCCCCAGAAGCCATCCGAACAGGCATCCGATGCAGATGCCGACCAGTACGTCGCCCAGGTAGTGCTTTCCGGCAAAAACCCGGCTGACGGAGACCAGCGCGGCCCAGACCAGGATCATCCGGGTATAGTTGCGATAGGAGAGCCGGCTGTCGTTGCGGAAAGCCATGATCGAACAGACCGCCAGTCCGAAGGCGTTGGCAGAATGGGCGGAGAAGAACCCGAAATGGTTGCCACGTCCTTCGAGCATGTGCAGGCCGCCCTCGAGCATCCGGCTGCTGTAGCAGGGACGCAGCCGCGCCACGCCGTCCTTGATCAGGTTGGCGAACTGGTCGCAGGCCACGATGGTCAGCACGATGGAAACGATGGTGATAAGGGCTTTCTTCCAGCCGAGCCGGTAGAACAGCCAGCCGACGATCAGGCCATACAGCGGCACCCAGAACCATTTCTTCGACAGGAACAGGAAGAAGTTGTCCGTGATGAAGGAATGGAAACTGTTGATCAGGAGGGTGATATCCTGATCCCAGTGGTGGACGGTATGGATTACGTCGGTCACGGTCCTAGCGGTTAAGCGCCTCCCAGAGCAAGTCTTTCAGTTCGGGAAGTCCTTCTCCCGTAATGGAGGAAATCAGCACGGACGGGATGCTTTTCGGCAGGTGCCTGCGGACCCGTTTGAGCATGTATTCGTCGGCGATGTCGCACTTGGTGATCGCCAGGACGCGGTCCTTTGCGAGCAGTTCCGGGTTGTACATCTTCAGTTCCTTGAGGAGGATCTTGTAACTTTCGTTGACGTTTTCCTCTTCGGCGCTGACCATGAACAGCAGGACCGAATTCCGCTCGATGTGGCGGAGAAAGCGCAGGCCGATGCCTTTACCCTCATGTGCCCCTTCGATGATGCCCGGAATGTCGGCCATCACGAAAGACCGGTCGTCGTAATAGCGGACGATGCCCAGGTTCGGCTCCAGGGTGGTGAAAGCGTAATTGGCGATTTTCGGCTTGGCGGAAGTGACGGCGGCGAGCAGGGTCGATTTCCCGGCATTCGGGAATCCGACCAGGCCGACGTCGGCCAATACTTTCAGTTCCAGGATGAACCAGCCTTCCTGTCCCTCTTCTCCCGGTTGGGCATAGCGGGGCGTCTGGTTGGTCGCGCTCTTGAAGTTGTTGTTGCCCAGGCCACCCTTTCCGCCCCGGCAGAGGATGTACTCGCGTCCGTCCTCCACCAGTTCGGTCAGGACCTCGCCGGTCTCGGCGTCCTTGACGACCGTTCCGACCGGAACGTCCAGATAGATGTCCGTTCCCTGTTTTCCCTTGCAAAGTCCGCCGCTTCCCGGGGCTCCGTTCTCGGCACGGACCACCTTGCGGTATTTCAGGTGGATCAGCGTCCAGAACTGCGTGTTGGCCCGGAGGATGACATGCCCGCCCCGGCCGCCGTCACCGCCGTCCGGACCGCCTTTCGGGATGTATTTCGCCCGATACAGGTGCGTCGATCCGGATCCGCCGTGTCCCGACGAACAGAAGATCTTGACGTAGTCTATGAAGTTGGAGTCTGCCATCCTGCCTTAAAAGCGGTCCATCTCGGCGAAGATCTTCGCACGGACCTCCTCGATGGTGCCGGTGCCGTCGATCTCGACATACTTGCCGGCCTTGCGGTAGAAGTCGATGAGCGGTTCGGTCTTCTCGTGATAGGTGCGGATCCGGGTGTTGATGGTCTCTTCGGAGGCGTCGTCCGCACGGCCTTCGATGGCGGCACGGTGCTGGATGCGCTCCTTGATCATTTCGTCCGGAATCATGATGGAGACGACGGAGGTGACGCCTTCGCCGCGGCCGCCGAGGATCTTGTCAAGCGCCTCGGCCTGCGCGATCGTGCGCGGAAAACCGTCCAGCAGGAAGCCGTCCACACCCTGGACGGTGTCGAATTCGTGCTCGATCATGCCTTCGACCACTTCGTCGGGGACGAGTTCGCCGGCATCGATGAGGCTCTTGGCCTTGAGACCGAGTTTGGTGTTGGCGGCAATCTCCTTGCGGAGGAGCGCACCGGTGGAAATGTGGCAGAGGTTGTATTTCTCCACCATGGCGGATGCCTGGGTGCCTTTGCCCGCACCCGGAGGACCGAAGAGAATGTAGTACTTCATCTTATGATCGATAACATGATAATCCGGATCGGGGTCGAGGACATAGATGTCCCTGAGGTTGCGGCCGATTTCGTCATAGTCCAGTCCGAATCCGACGATGAAGTCGTTCGGAATCTCCATGGCGACATAGTCCAGCTTGATGTCCTTGTCGTAAACGGCGGGTTTGAGCAGCATGGTGCAGATCCTGACCTCCCGGGCCCCTCTTTCGCGGACGATGCGGGACAGGTCCTGGATCGTGTTGCCGGTGTCCACGATGTCTTCCACGATGATGACGCGGCGGTCCTTGAGACTGCCCGTGACGCCCATGACCTCGCGTACCTGTCCTGTCGAACGGGTGCCGACATAGGAGGAGAGTTTCATGGAGACGAGTTCGCAGTTGAAGGTCAGCCGCTTCATGAGTTCGGCAGTGAACATGATGGAGCCGTTCAGGATGCAGAGGAGAACGGGGATGTCAGTGCAGCCTTCGAAATCCGCATTGATGCGGACGGCTACCTGGTCGATGGCCTTTTCAATCTCTTCGTGGGAGAGGAACGGCTTGAACGTCTTGTCGAGGAGTCTGACTTTTTTGTCCATGGTGCGGCCTGTGTTGCTTAACGTTTATGAATTCACAAATTTAACCAAATTTCTATAAAAAACGTAAAAAACCGCGCGTGTGTGCTATCCCGAGCAACATGTCGAACGGAAAGGATGCCTAACTTGCGTCCCATGAGAAGAGAATTTGCCATCGGAACGGTCCTGTGGCTCTTTTGCACGGGACCGGCATGGGCCCAGGAGGACATCCTTCCGGCCGTCATGGCCCTGACCGGGGAAACCCAGGCGGAGGGCCTGGACGCCTCGCTGGTCGAGCGGTTCGCGTTTTACCGGTCGCATCCGTTACAGGTCAATGAGCTGTCCCGGAGCCGGCTGCTCTCTTCCGGCCTGCTGTCCCGCTACCAGGTGGCGACGCTGCTGGACTGGCGGGAACATGACGGGGATATCCTGTCCCTGGAAGAATTGTCCCTGGTCGATGGATTCGGGACCGCCCGGGCGGAAGCCCTGGCGCCGTTCCTCTCGTTCGCTTCCGCACGAGCGCCGGGCAGTACGGACCAGCGCGCTTCCCTCGACGGGGAAGTGACCCTGCGGAGTGCATGGCGGAGCGGAATGGCAAATGGCGGGGGACGTCTGTTCCTGGCGCGGCCGGACCGTTGGGAAGCGGGCGGATCCGTGCAGGCGGAATACCGCGCAGACAACCGCGTGGACCTGACCGGAAGTTCTGTTTTCCTTGCGCGTTACGGCAGGCGTTATCGGCTGATTCTCGGCCATTTCAACGCCCGTTTCGGCCAGGGGCTCGCCCTGTGGAGCGGGTTTTCGCTGAGCGGGGTGGCGTCGCCGGCCGCTGCCATCCGCCGGCCCTCCGGACTGTCGGTGAGCCGGTCTTACGCCGGGACCGGATACCGGGGAGCGGCGGTGGACTGGGAAGCGGGACGCTGGACCTTTTCCGCTTTTGCGGCGCTGCAGGGGCCGGCCGGAGGGAATGTCGCCTGGTACGGACGGTACGGCCAACTCTCCGCGACAGCTTTCCGACGTTCGGACGGGACCGCCCGGATCGCCGCGGACGGGCGGTTCTGCTGGAAGGGAACGGACCTGTATGCGGAAATCGCTGTCGATCTTCCATCCGGAGAGACGGCCTTCGTCGGCGGGGTGTCCGTGCCGGCAAGGTCCGGAGCCAGATGGGCCCTGCTGGTCCGCCATTATCCGGCCGGTTATCTTTCGCGGGATGCCGGGGCGGTGCGGAGCAGTACGAAAGTGGCGGACGAAGAAGGCATTGCCCTGGCTTTCAGCAACTCCTTCCTGTCGGCCGGGCTGGATGCGGCCTGGCATCCGTCGAAGGGAGAGGGCCAGGTCAAACTGGTGTCGGCCGGGACGATCTGGACGCACGGGCCCTGGACGTGGCGGTACCGGCTGGTGGAGCGGTACCGGCGTGCGGCTCCCCGAAACCGTTCGGATCTGCGCTTCGACCTGTCCTGGCAGCGGGGCGGCTGGCTCTTGACGGGGAGGATGGAGGCGGTACGGTCCCGGAAAGTGGGACTGCTGGCCTACGGGGAAGCCGGGTGGAAAGGGACGCGGGGGCAGGTCTGGCTGCGGGGCACGGCATTCCGGATCGACGACTGGGAAGACCGGATCTATGCGTATGAACGCAATGCACCGGGGTATTTTTCTGTCCCGTCCTATTATGGCCGTGGGTGCGAGGCGGCGGTCTATGCGGGCTGGAAGGGCCGGCGTTGGTCTGCCTGGCTGCAGGCTTCGCTGCTCCGGAGAAAGGAAAAGCCCGGCAGAACCGGGCTCAAAGTGCAGTTGCAGCGCAACTGGTAGGGATCATTTGTGCGGGATCTTGATCTTCTGTCCGGCCTTGATGTTGTCCCCGATGCCATTGTATTTCTTGATGTCGGCGGCGGAAACGCCGGGATACCGTTGGGCGATCTTGAACAAGGTGTCACCTCTCTTGACCGTATAGGTCGTGTATCCGGACGCGGAGGCGTCCGTGGTTCCGGACGAGGCCGCGGAGGAGGAAGCCGTTGAAGCCGTGGCGGCGGGAGCACCGCCACCCTTGTAGAGGACGAGCCGCTGACCGACACGTACCGTGTTGCTCCTCAAGTTGTTCCAACTCTTGATCTGGGCAACGGTGACATGGTTCCGGGCCGCGATCTTGCCCAGGTAGTCACCCTTCTTGACAACATAGGTGGTGCGGGTCGAGGAGGAGGAACTGCCAGCCGCCCGGAGGTTCTCCAGGGTCGCCGGGGAGAAGAGTTCCTTCGCCTTGTACGTATAGAGGGAGTCCTGGTGGTCGATGAAAGCCGTGGTATACTGGGACGGCAGGCGGAGGACATACGGGGCTTCGTTGCCGGGGATCATGTCATGGATGTACTGCGGATTGAGTTCACGGATCATGTCCATCGGGACGCCGACCAGTTCGGAAATCTGTGCGAAATGCAGGTTGCGGCGGATTTCGAAGGTGTCCACGTGGGCCGGCATGTCCACATCCTGCGGCACGAGACCGTGCTCCTTGTAGTAGCGGAAGGCATACATGGCGCCGACGAAGGCGGGGACATAGCCGCGGGTCTCGCGGGGCAGGTATTCATAGATCGCCCAGAAATTATCGTTTCCGCCGGCGCGGCGGATGGCCTTGTTGACGTTCCCGGATCCGCAGTTGTAGGAGGAGATGGCGAGATTCCAGTCGCCGAAGATGCGGTAGGCATCCTTGAGGTAGCGGGCGGTCGCGTCGGTGGCCTTGACCGGGTCAAGCCGTTCATCGACATAGGAGTTGATCCTCAGTCCATAACTCTTCGCGGTCGTGTGCATGAACTGCCACATGCCCTTGGCACCGGCACGGGAGACGGCGACGGGGTTGAGGGCGGATTCGATGATCGCCATGTATTTCAACTCCTCGGGCATGTCATATTTGTTCAGGGTTTCCTCGAAGATCGGCATGTAGTAGTCGGCCAGGCCGAGCATGAGGCGCATCTTGGTCGGCATTTTCTCCGAATAGAGGATCATGTAGTTGCGGACCGTCTCGTTGTAGGGCAGGGTGATGTAGGCGTTCATCCGGGCGAGACGCTGCAGGAAGACGGAATCCGGCACGTTGGAGGTGAAGTGGACCGAATCCATGTTGTATTCGATTTCGGGACTCAGGTCCATGTTGGCCCGGCGGACCCGGCGGCTCTGGTACCACAGATTGAGCAGGCTGTCGGTCACTTCCGGGGTGTAGTCCTCGGGAGCGATCCCGGTGCCGAGACGGTCTTCATTCTCCTCGAAGATCTCGATCATTTCCCCGGCGATGCTGTCCGTGGCGCGATACTGCTCCTGCATGTCCTCGAGCTGCTGGCGGAGGGCCTCCAGCTCGGCCTTCATCTGGTCGTTCTCTTTCTGGAGCTGTTTCTTGGTCTTGATCGGAAGCTTGATGATGGGGTTGCCCGACTGCTTGCCGGTCGTACGGTCCGGAATCTGGCCGGAGGCAGGGACGGTGGAAACGGCGGCTGCCAGCAGGAGGGGAAGGAGGATCGTTCGTATCTTCATGTTGTCAGAATCTCAGGCCCAGGCTCATGCCGAAGGCGGGTTGGTTATTGCCGAAAGCGTAGGTCCGCTCCGGAGCGATGACCGCCGGAGCGAGATGCAGGGAGATGTCGTCGGTGACTTCGAAGTCCTGCATGTATGCAAAGACATTCGCATCAATGACTTGCAACAGGTAGAAACCTGCGAGCGCCACGATCGAATAGTCGCGGTAGCGTCGGAAGACATTCCGGTAGTACAGGGCTGCCTGCGCGGAAACCGGACCGTCATAGGTCCCGTCTCCGGAGGTGGCTTCGTTGTGGATCCGCTTGTACCGGTGGTAGTTGGTGTTGTTGGTAACCAGCAGGCTGGCGGAAACGACCATGCCGGTGTAGTAGAGCGGAATCTTCCAGTATTCCCCGTTGTAGGCCTGTCCGAGTCCGGGCAGGAGGAGGGAATAGATGGTGGCGCGGCCGGGAAGGTGCGGGTTGTCATTCTTGTAGAAGGCGGCTCCGTCGAGCAACGTGCCCCAGTAGATGAGGCCCGTTCCGGCGAAGAACAGGCTGCTCAGGAGCTTGTCATGGCTGTCGCCGCTTTCGTTGTACTGCCTGCGGTAATGGATGCCGAGTCCGGCCGTCGCAGCCAGGCCGCCGTAGATGACGGGCAGTTTCCAGTATTGCCGGTTGTAGATCTGCTGGCCTCCGATGAAGACCGTGGAACCGGCGAACATGGTGCCGATCTGGGGCGTACGCTTGTGGCGCAGGCCGCCGAAATATTCCTTGAAGGAAAACATGACATCCGTCGAGTCGCGGCCGAGGGAGTCCGCGTCATCGTTGTACTGCTGCGAGAAGGCTTCTTCACGGAACTGGCCCCGGGCCGGGTGGCCTGCCAGCAGGAAGAGTCCGATGCAGAGAAGGATGCCGATTACTTTCCTCATAGGCTACAAGTTGTTTTGATCCAATGCCTTGAGGAAGCGTTCCATCTCTTCGTCAGAGTTGAACCGGATGGTCATGGAACCTTTCCCGCTGGCGGAACGGCGGAGACTGATGTTGTCGCCGAACCAGCGGCCCATGTGCTCGAGCACCTTGTAGTAGGTGTCCGGCAGTTCATGCGGCGTGTCTTCCGCCGGGGAGGAACCTTCCTTTTCCATCTTGCGGATCTTTTCCTCGAGCTGGCGGACGCTCAGGTCGCCGCGGACAACCAGGTCGCAGAGCTGTTCCTGCAGCACAGGGTCGTCCACGCTGAGCAGGACCTTGGCGTGTCCTACGCTGAGGATGCCCACCTTCAGGTCGTGCTGGACCTTGGCGGGAAGCTTGAGCAGGCGCAGGTAGTTGGTGACGGACGCGCGTTTCTTGCCGACCCGTTCGGCCATCTGCTCCTGGGTGAGGTTGCATTCCTCGATCAGGCGCTGGTAACTCATGGCCACTTCGATGGGGTCGAGGTTCTCGCGCTGGATGTTCTCGACGATGGCCATCTCGAGCATGCCCTGGTCATTGGCGTCGCGGATGTAGGCGGGCACCATTTCCAGGCCGGCCAGACGGCAGGCGCGGAAACGGCGTTCACCGCTGATGATCTGGTATTTGCCGTTCTCTTTCTTGCGGACGGTGACGGGCTGGATGAGGCCGAAAGTCCGGATGGACTCGGCCAGTTCCTTGAGCGCGTCCTGGTCGAAGGACTGGCGGGGCTGGAAGGGGTTCGGCTCGATCAGGTCCACCGGGATCCGGAGGATGTCCGCCGTATCCTGCGGCTCCTTGGCGCCGACGACTTCCTTGTTGACATATCCGACAGGTTTGCGGAAGGTGCTCAGGTCACCGGCTTCGCCGAGAAGGGCGCCCAGGCCCTTTCCCAATCCGCGTGCGGGAGTTTTGCTGCTCATGTGCTGCTACATTTGGGGGGCCATGCCGTTCCGCTCGAGAACTTCCTTGGCCAGGTTGAGGTAGTTGGCTGTACCGTTGTTCATCACGTCGTACAGGATGATCGGCTTTCCGTGGGAAGGGGCTTCGCTCAGGCGGATGCTCCGCTGGATGATGGTCTTGAAAACCATGTCCTTGAAATGCTCGCGAAGCTGGCCGACAACCTGGGAATGGACCTTGGTGCGACCGTCGAACATCGTGACCACGAAGCCTTCGATCTGCAGGTCGGCGTTGACGCCCTCCTGGACCAGGCGGATCGTCTGGAGGAGTTTGCCGAGGCCTTCCAGGGCGAAGAATTCCGGCTGGACGGGAATGATGACCGAATCGGCCGCCGTCAGGGAATTGACGGTGATCAGGCCGAGGGAAGGGGAGCAGTCGATGATGATGAAGTCATAGTCGTTCCGGATGGGAGCGAGGGCTTCCTTCAGGATCGATTCACGGTTCTCGCTGTCCAGCATCTCGATTTCCGCACCCACGAGGTTGATATGGGAGGGAATCATGTGCAGGTTCTGCATCTCAGTCTGGATCAGGGCGTCCCGGATGTCCAGGGCACCGATCATGACCTCGTACAGGGTACGTTTCTGGTCATCTTCCGGAGAGAAGTTGAGACCGGAGGTCGTGTTGGCCTGCGGATCCGCATCGATGATGAGGACCTTCTTTTCCAGGACGGCCAGGGAGGCTGCCAGGTTGATGGCGGTGGTGGTTTTTCCGACGCCGCCTTTCTGGTTGGCGATGGCGATGACTTTTCCCATAGTTCGTGGTACTGCTTAATCATGCAAATTTACGAAATATATTCGATAGATTTCGTGAACTTGCAGACTTTTGTTCCACACTTTTGAAAAAATGTTCCACGGTACGTTTTTTTCGCTCTCAGTTCCTGGGGATTACCTGCCTCCGGACCGGTACGTCCCTTCGGGGCTTTCCCTCCCACGTAGCTTTGCTCGCGGGCCCTCCCGTTCACGGAGCCACGGGCGGCTACGCCGTCCGGAGCCAGGTAACTACCAGGAACGGTGCAGGGATTAAACGGGATCGACGTCGGGGAAGATGTGGCCCGGATAACGGGCGTCGTGCTCGAACTGGGCGAGGGTGCGTGCAGGGAGCTGCGTGTTGGCGGAAAGGGAATCGTCGTTGCGTAGGGTCAGGCGGATGTGGCGGATGT
>JAEEGL016801136.1_pt1 | contig 15119 bp, 11 predicted proteins | sample 9134231 | NCBI WGS metagenome assembly JAEEGL01 (sample SAMN16246548, study PRJNA631951) | gut metagenome | biome: gut microbiome; feature: rumen; material: fiber-attached | host: Bos | place: Iran: Karaj | collected 2018-10 | reverse complement strand
GAGCCTGGAGAAGTTTGGCCATGAGGGTGTGGAAACATTCCTCGGCTGGGCTGAGCGCTTCGAATAGACTGGCCGTCAGCCGGAGAATCGGCAGAAAGGCTCATCGCAGGCGAAAGTGGTCAAGAAATGCTGGACGGACTAACGTTAAACTATGGTAAAGGGCGCTTTTTTCGGGAATTTTGATGTAATTTTGCAGCCGTGAAACAAAAAACGGGCACACTACTCTTTGTCCTGGCCTTCATCTTGCTGTGGGCCTGTTCGCCTGCGTCGCTCATTAAAGAGCGAGGCAAGGGCCCCGTGAAGGGTGTGACCGTCAAGACTGGCACTAAGCAGGCCAAGGCTATTGACAGCACCGGCACGATGGCGCCTGTTGCCGACACCACGGTATTGGCACTGGCCGACTCGCTCCTGGTTGCCGACAGCGCATTCATCGCACAGGTAGCCGACACGCTTCAGGCCGTCATTGCCGACAGCACTTCCGTCCCCGCTGACAGCACCGCCCTATTGGCCGTGCCCGACAGCCTGCCCATAGACCCCAGCCAGCCGGCACATGCTGCCCTGAAACGCGACACCACGCTGATGGACTCGCTCGAACTGGCCATCTACAAATATAATAAGGTGATTGACGACTCGCTGCGCATGGACTCGCTGAACCGTCAGAAGAAGAATGGCATCGACGCACCCGTGAAGTTCTCGGCCAACGACTCTATCATCTACGAGGCTGCCACGGGAAAGGCCAACCTCTATGGCGAGTCGCATGTGGAGTATATCAACATGGACCTGCAGAGCGACAAGATTTACATGGTGCTCGACTCTTCGTTGGTACACGCCACCGGCTCGGTCGATTCGCTCGGAGTCAAACACGGCACACCCATATTCAAGATGGGCAGCGACACCTATGAGAACGACACGATGGCCTTCAACTTCAAGACGAAGAAAGGCCTCATCCAGCAGGTGTACACCCAGCAGGAGGACGGCTACCTGACGGCTGAGATAGCCAAGCGTGGCGCCAACGGCGAGCTGTTCCTCGGTCATGGCAAGTACACCACCTGCGACGACCCACACCCCGATTTCTACATTGCCATGAGCCGTGCCAAGGTGCGTCCCGGCAAGGACGTGGTGTTCGGTCCGTCCTACCTGGTGGTTTGCGACGTGCCCATCCCGCTGGCCATCCCCTACGGCTTCTTCCCCTTTACCAAGAGTTACTCCTCGGGCTTCATCATGCCTACCTATGGCGACGAGACGGAACGCGGCTTCTACCTGCGCGACGGTGGCTATTACTTTGCCGTGAGCGACAAAATGGACCTGAAGCTTTTGGGCGAAATCTACACCAAGGGTTCGTGGGGCGCCAGCGTGGCCAGCAACTACCGCAAGCGCTACCGCTACAGCGGCTCGGTTTATGCCAGCTACCAGAACTCGGTGACAGGCGAGAAGAACATGCCCGACTATGCGAAGCAGACCAGTTTCAAGGTACAGTGGAGCCACCGTCAGGACGCGAAGGCCAACCCCTTCAGCACCCTTTCGGCATCGGTGAACTTTGCCACGTCGAGCTATGAGCGCAACAACCTCACTTCGATGTACAACCCGCAGACGCTGACACAGTCGACGCGCACATCGTCGGTGAACTACAGCACGGGGTTCTCAAGCATCGGACTGTCGCTGAGCACCACGATGAACCTCAGCCAGAACATGAAGGACTCGACCATTGCCATGACGCTGCCCGACCTGAACATCAGCATCTCACGCTTCTATCCCTTCAAGCGCAAGAAAATGGTTGGCAAGGAGCGCTGGTACGAGAAGATATCGATGAGCTATACGGGCCACTTCTCCAACTCCATTTCGACAAAGGAGGACAAGCTGATGCACTCGAACCTCATCAAGGACTGGCGCAACGGCATGCAGCACAGCATACCCATCAGCGCCAACTTCACGGTGCTGAACTACATCAATGTCAACCCCTCGTTCAACTTCACCGACCGTACCTATACCAACAAGGTGATGAAGTCGTGGGACGACGCTACCAACAAGGAGATGAACGACACGGTGTACGGACTGTACAACGTTTTCAACTGGAACCTCTCGCTGTCAGCCTCCACCAAGCTCTACGGCATGTACATCCCCTCGCGCAAGCTCTTTGGCAACAAGATTGACCGCATCCGCCACGTCTTCACACCATCGGTGAGTTTCAGTTATGCCCCAGACTTCAGCGCCTCGCGCTATGGCTACTACAAGACCTACCAGAAGACGGACGCCGAGGGCAACGTGACGCTGGTGGAGTACTCGCCCTACACAGGTTCGCTCTATGGCGTGCCAGGAAGGGGCAAGACAGGAAGCATCTCCTTCGACGTGTCGAACAACATCGAGATGCGCGTGGCCAGCGAAGCCGATACCGTCAGCGGATTCAAGAAGGTGAGCATCATCGACGAGCTGGGTGCCAGCATGTCGTACAACCTGGCAGCCAAGATAAGGCCGTGGAGCGACCTCAACACCCGCATACGCCTGAAGCTGACGAAGAGCTACACCTTTAACCTTAACGCCGTCTTCGCCAGCTATGTCTATGAGGCTGATAGTGTGGGCGCCACACCGAGGGTGAGCGAGCACCAGACCTATTGGGGACTGGGTAAGATAGGCCGCTTCCAGGGCATGTCGCAGAACCTGAGCTACACCATCAGCAACGAAAAGGTGGCCAAGATCATCAGGTGGCTGAAGGGCGAGCGTAGCGAGGATGACAAGAAGAAAGACCGTCGCACCAACCTTGATGAGGACGACGAGGATGACAACGAGGTGGAGACCAACGTGGACCGCGACCTGGAGAAAGGCAAACGTGGCGCCAAGCGCGAGAGCGCCGGCAAGGCTGAGACCGACGAGGACGGATACATGGCCTTCTCACTGCCTTGGAGCCTCAGCTTCGGCTACGGCATCAGCATGCGCGAGGACAACGACGTGAAGCGCTTCAACTACAACACCATGCGCTATCCCTATAAGTTCACGCAGAACCTGAACGTGAGCGGCAACATACGCATCAGCGACGGATGGAACATCAGCTTCTCGTCGGGCTATGACTTCGACTACAAGAAGATATCGATGACCACGGCATCGCTCAGCCGTGACCTGCATTGCTTTAACATGTCATGTTCGGTGGTGCTGGCTCCTTACACCAGCTATAACTTTAGTTTCCGGTGCAATGCCTCCACGCTGACCGACGCCCTGAAGTATGACAAGCGGTCGAGCTATTCCAACTCCGTGCAGTGGTATTAAAAAAGCCTCCCCAAGCCCCTCCGAAGGAGGGGATGTCTATATAGATAAAGCAAAACCACCCAAGAATAAGGCCTACCCAAGCCCTCCCAAAGGGACGGATGTTAATAATGATAATGACATGAATGACAACAATAAAAATTACGATAACGATAACATGGCAACAAATAAGGCTGATAATCTAACCAAACATCCCTCCCTTCGGGAGGGCTTGGGAGGGCTTTCTGCCCTTTCTGGACTCCCCATCACCACCGACAGCCGCGACTGTCCGAAGGGTGGTGTGTTCATCGCCTTGAAGGGCGAAAACTTCAATGGTAACCAGTTCGCCCTGCAAGCCTTAGAGAAGGGCTGCGCCTATGCCATCATAGATGAGATTCCCCACAATCTCCCCGAAGAGGGTAAGACTTCCCAACCCCATTTCCTCACTTCGCCCGATGGGAGGAAACAATACCCCGTCTATACTGCTGACAATCTTCCCCCCTTCGGGGGAACTGAGGGAGGTCATAGTCTTCCCCCCTTTGGGGGGACTGAGGGGGGGCTCATCCTTGTCGACTCCTGCCTCCAGACCCTCAAGGATATCGCACGCGAACACCGCCGACAGTTCGACATTCCCGTCATTGCCATCACGGGAACGAACGGAAAGACCACCACAAAAGAACTCATCAAGGCTGTGCTGTCAGAGAAATACAACGTACTGGCTACGGAGGGCAACTACAACAACGACGTAGGCGTGCCCAAGACGCTGCTGCGCCTGAACAAGGAGCATGAGATAGCCATCATTGAGATGGGTGCCAGCCATCCGGGCGACATCAAGACGCTGGTGGAGACGGCCGAGCCTACCTGCGGACTCATCACCAACGTGGGGCGCGCTCACCTGCAGGGCTTCGGCTCCTTCGAGGGTGTCATCAAGACCAAGGGCGAGCTGTACGACTATCTGAAAGCACACACCGAGGGACCTATCTTCCTCAATGCCGACAATGAATATCTGGTAGACCTCATCGGCGACGATGACAACATCTACATCACGCCTTATAGCACTGACCCTGAAAAGCAGTACATGTGCATCTCAGGCGAGGTGGTGAGCTGTGACCCGCTGCTGAAGTTCCGCTGGCGCAAGCCGCTGATGGAGCTTGAGGAGACGGGGGCATCGCAGAAATGGCACAAGGTGCAGACACATCTGATAGGGGCCTATAACATCGACAACCTGTTGGCTGCCATCGCCGTGGGCATCAACTTCGGCGTGGACCGCAAGCAGATTTGCCATGCCCTGGAGAACTATGTGCCCACGAACAGTAGGTCGCAGCTGTTGCAGACGGCGCACAACCGTCTCATCGTGGATGCCTACAACGCCAATCCGTCGAGCATGGCAGCAGCACTGGAGAACTTCCAGATGACGGCAACCGCTGAGGGCGAGACGAAGATGGCCATACTGGGCGACATGCGCGAGCTGGGTGAGGCCAGTGCTGAGGAACACCAGCGCGTGGTGGACATCCTCCAGGCTACGGGTATGGAGGACGTATGGCTGGTGGGCGAAGAGTTTGGGAAGACTGCCTGCAGCTACCGCAAGTTTGGCAATGTAGAGGAGGTGAAGGACGAACTTCGCAAGAACTGCCCGCAAGGCCGCCTCATCTTGGTCAAAGGCTCAAACGGCACCAAGCTGCATCAGTTGCCTGAGCTGCTATAGCCATTCTTTCTCGCCATGCGTTGGCATTGCTTCTCCAGCTTTCGCACCAACAGGTCAGGCCGCCACAGCGGGAATACGCCGGCAACGGTGAAACGACTGGCAGAGTCGGCCGCAAGAGTGGTCTGCACCGTCTTGGTTCCAGTCTTGCCTTTTAGGGTAATGACGTTTGAAGCAGGGGTGAGACTGTTGCCCTGCAGGTCCGTGGTGCCATATTCACCAAACTCACAATCTTCCGAGCGGATGCTCTGAGGCTCGAAGCGCTCCTTTTCTAATTTCTCGGGCGACTCCAGCACCGTGTTCACCCATGTGCAGCGCGGACGGGTGTGCCATCCACGGGCAAAGTGGAAGGTGGACATGTCGTTCCGGATGGTACAGTTGCTGAACACAAAGCCCCAGTTGGTGGTTGAGGTGCGCGGTGCCGCAATGACATTGACGCCACTGCCGTCGGAATTGCGCTTCTCGGTAACGATGAGGCAACGGTTGAAGAACACGTCGCCGGCACCGCAGATGAAGTCCACGGTACCGTGTATCTCGCTATCCTCGAAGTAATGCTGACTCTCCTCGCCATTGCTGTAGTATGTGTCCTGATAGGACAGCATGCGCACGCGCTTGAACATGGTGCGCTGCCCCTTGTCCTGCCAGCAGACAGCACGGCCGGCAGCCCCAGAGTGATAGTAGTCGAGGTCGTTCTTCAGCGTCAGGTCCTGGACGTAGTTGTTTGACCCGTGGTTCAACAGCACGGCGGTCTTGCTAATGCCCTCGTTCTCCACCTTTGGAGCGTTGACGATGACGGTGCCCTCGGTGCTCTGTCCTACCAGCGCCACATTGTGCCCCAGAATAGGGGTCAGCACGATGTCGCCCAAGTCATACACACCATCGGGAATAAGGATAAAGAGACGCTTTGACAGCGAGTCGGCATTGATGTCGTTGGCCTGCTTGATGGCCGCCAGCAGACTGCTGGCATCGCCAGCCTTCACCTGAATGCAACGCTTGCTGAAACATGAGGCAACAGCCAGGGCCATCATGCACACCAATAGGATAGTAGATAGTTTCTTGTTCATCTTAGTGACAGGTCGTTAGTTTGTAGTCACTTAATAAAAAAAAAGCCCCGGTCACGGTATTGGCGCGTGGCCGGGGCTTGTTATGCGAATGCAGTGTCAACTGCCTTCAGGTCAGCTTATTTCTTCTCAATCTCAGCTTTCTCCTCCTTGCTATGCTTGCGGTTCAGGATGAGGTAAGCCGTAGGAGCAGCAATGAAGATGGATGACAGGGTGCCGAAGATGACGCCCAGAATCATGGCAAACGAGAACGGACGGATGCTGTCGCCACCGAGCACGAAGATGGTGAGCAGCACGATGAGCGTGGTCACTGACGTGTTGATGGTACGTGCCAGCGTCTGGTTGATTGAGTTGTTGAACAGTTCCTTCTTGTCGTGCTTGGGATAGAGACGGAGGTTCTCACGAATACGGTCGAAGACCACCACCTTATCGTTGATGGAGTAACCAATCACCGTCAGGATAGCACCGATAAACGTCTGGTCGACCTCCAACGACATGGGCACCCAACCCCACAGCACTGAGAAGAAGCCAATGACCACGAGGGCATCGAAGAACAGTGCAACGATGCTGCCCACGGAGAAGGCGACGTTGCGGAAGCGCAGCAGGATGTAGAGGAAGATGGCAATCAGGGCCAGCAGCACGCTGATGAAGGCGGCGCGGGTGATGGTCTTGGCAATCGACGGGCCAACCTTCATCGAGCTCTCGATGCGGCCCACCTTGCTGTCGTTGCCGACACCATTGGCGGCAGGAGCCTTGAACTGGTCAGCGGTAGCCTCAGTGATGAAGCCAGCAGCCTTCAGCTTCTCATAAAGGATGTCCTTGGCCTGCTCGTCAACGTTAGGATCGTTGTTCTCGTAGTCCCAGTTGGTCGAGATACGCACGGTGTTGGAACCCTCCAAGGCAATGACGGTGGTGTTGGCCACCTGTCCCTCGTTGCTGCCCGTAGTGTTGACGAAGGCTTCCTTCAGGGCACTGCGCACATCCTCCACAGGCACGTTCTTCTCAAGCACCACCACATAGTTGCGGCCACCGGTGAAGTCGATGCTGCGGCTCAGGCCACGCACGGCAAAGCTGATGACGAACAGCACGGCGGCAACGGCCCAGATGGTATACGACTTCTTGAACTGGCCCATGATGTTGAACTTGGTGTTCTGCATCAGGTTCTTCGAGAAGTTGGTGGTGAAGGTCAGGTTCTGCCACTTGTCCTTCTTCATCTGACGGTCGTAGATGAGGCGTGTCATGAACACGGCGGTGAAGAACGATATGCAGATACCGATGATAAGCGTGGTGGCGAAACCGCGGATAGGACCTGTACCGAAGACGTAGAGGATGATACCAGTGATGAGTGACGTCAGGTTGGAGTCGAAGATAGCCGAGAAGGCGTTCGAGTAAACGGCGTTCACAGCCTCGGCAATGTGCAGGCCCTTGCGCATCTCTTCTTTGATACGCTCATAGATCAGCACGTTGGCATCGACGGCAGTACCCAGGGTCAGCACGATACCTGCGATACCCGGCATGGTAAGTGCGGCCTGGAAGGAGGCCAGGATGCCGAGGGTGAAGAACAGGTTGAGCAGCAGGGCCATGTTGGCCAGCATACCGGGAATGAAGTTATAGAGCAGCACCATGACGCACATCAGCAGCACGAAGGCCACGATGAACGAGATGATACCCTGCTGTATGGACTTGGCACCGAGCGACGGTCCCACCATCTGGTGCGACAGGATGCGCATCGGGGCGGGCATCTTACCTGAGTTCAGCGTGTTAGCCAGGTCTTTGGTCTCCTCAATGGTGAAGTTACCCGAAATCTGCGAGTTACCACCGTTGATCTCGCTGTTCACGTTAGGAGCACTGTACACCTCGTCGTCAAGCACGATGGCAATCGACTTGTTGACGTTCTCGCGCGTGAGGCGCGCCCACTCGTACGTACCTTTACTATCCATCTGCATCGACACATCGGGCTTACCCATCTGGTCGTAGCCGTCGGAAGCGCTGACGATGACGTCACCTTCCATAGCAGGACGGCCCATGGGGTCGGTCACCTTGACGGCATAGAGGCGGAACTGCTCGCCAACCTCTCCCTCATAGATAGGACCGTCAGCCTTGGCTGCCCACAGCAGCTTCACCTTGTTCTCATGCTGCATGCGCTGGCCCAGTTCTGAACGCAGAATCTGGTTGACGGCAGCGGTGTCGTTCTTGCTGGCATGACCCACAATGGCGTTGCCACGAGGATAGAGGTTGAGGCGCGGCAGCTGATAGCCACCAGCGGCCTGCTGGCCACCCTGCTTGTTCAGGCGGGCTGCCAGGTCGGTGGCTGCCACATTGGCAGCAGTGTCGGCCACGGCCACGTTCAGTGAGTCGGCATTGGCAGTAGCGGCGGTGTCAGTCTTCTGGTCCTTACCCGACATCATGTTGGCATAGTCGGTCATGAGACGCTGGATGCTGCCAACGATCTCCTCAGCGCTGTAGGTCTCCCAGAACTCCAGGTTAGCACTACTGGCCAGCATCTTCAGGTAGCGGTTCTCGTCCTTGACGCCAGGCAGCTCAACCATGATGCGCGACTGTCCTTCCAGGCGCTGGATGTTGGGCTGCACCACGCCGAACTTATCGACACGGTTGCGGACGACGTTCTCAGCATTATCAATAGCGGAAGCAACCTCACTTGCCAGTACATCGCGTACCTCGTTGTCTTCCGATTGGCTTGTCACCTTGTCACGCAGCTGCGACGTGGCGAAGATTTCACGCAGTTTGCGGTTGGGCACATTCTTTTGCCACAGGTCGCAGAAGATTTCCACGAAGTCGCCATCGGCGGTCTGCTGCTCCTGCTGCTTGGCCATCTCGAAGACCTTCAAGTAGTCAGCGTCCTGCTTGTGGCCGGACAGCATGTCAACGATGTCGGGAACCGACACTTCCATGATCACGTTCAGACCACCCTTCAAGTCAAGGCCAAGGCCCATCTCCATCTCACGGCACTCCTTCAGGTTCCAAGTCCAGAGCCACACCTTGTTGGTCTCAAGGGAATCCTGATAGCGCACAGCTGCATCATTGCCCTCAGTGGCACGAATCTGGTCAATCTTCTTCTCATAGTGCGAAGTGACAAACGAGAAGGAAAGATAGAAGCAGCAAACGAGCACGAGTGCGATTGCAATAAACTTTACAATTCCTTTGTTTTGCATTTTGTTTTTTATTATTGTTGTTGCTTTATTTGCGCAATTTGACCTGCAAATATAGTGATTTTTTTACACTGAGAAAAATTTTCCGCCTTTTTTCATCTTTTTTTTAAGGATTATCCACTCTTCGATGCATTTTTTGCACGTTTTTCGCCAGTTGACATACTCTTTTGCCTACTTTTTGCCGTTGTGAATGAAACAGCGGAAAGCGGCCAATGAGGGGCAAAGAGTGCCTGAGTCGTAGTTTCTGAATATTTTACAAACAAAGGGGACGCACAGTCTTTCATTCAACTTCCGCAAGCTCAGCTTGCCTCAGTTGATAGAGGGGAGAGGTGAGAGGTAAGAGGTGAGAGAATAGCTTGCACGCCCAGATGCGAATGATGAAAAATGAAGTGGAAGAACTATCCTCTCACCTCTCACCTCTTACCTCTCACCTCTAAAACATGCGGAACTTAAATATTTCATTTCCGCTTCAGCCAGCACACGATGGGGTAGTGGTCGCTGGCCTCGATGCTTTTGTCGACGAAGCAGCTGTAGGGCTCAAAGTGGTCAGAGCACAAGATGTTGTCGATGCGGAAGTAGAAGCCCTTGGCACGAAATGAGAAGCCTAAACCGCAGCCGCTCTCCACAAAGCAGTCGGTGAGGCCCTGGGCTATGGTGCGCCGCACGTAGGAGATGGGGGTGTCGTTGAAGTCGCCACACACCACCATCGGATAGCGCCGGTGACGCTCAATGTAGTCGTGCACAGCCTCGGCCTGATGCGAGCGTATGCCCATTGATTTGGTCAGCTTGCCCATGAGCTTGCGCGTCTCAGCCTGGGCATCCTCGCTGTTCATGTCGCCACTGATTAAGTCGGCATAGCGCTTCTTGTCGTAAAACGTCAAGTGGTTGGTCTCCAGATGGTTGTTGATGACCAAGATGGTGTCGGCTCCCACTTTTACATAGAATGCCACCGAGCCGTTGGCCTTTGACTCATAGCTGATGACCTCCTTCCCTACGATGGGGTAGCGCGAATGGATGCCCATGGCATTGAAGCCGGGCGTTTGAATCTTGCCCAGATGGGCAGTGTCGTTGTAGGCATAGAGCTTCGTAAAGTCGCCCAGCGAGTCGCCCTTACGCGCAATATCCTCCTGCAAGCACACGATGTCGGCATTCTGCCGCTTGACATAGTTGTAGATTTCCCTTTCGTCAGGCGTCTGCTTCTTGTCAAGAGAGTAGCTGGCCACGTTATATGACAACACCTTCAGACTGCCAGGGGGCGGGTCGTGGTGGAAGTGCAAGGGCATGTAGACGCGGATGGCAGGCAAGGCCAGCAGGTAGGCCAGCAGCGGAATCCACGAGCGTCGCCAGTTGAAGATAACCCACAGGATGAGCACCACCAGGTTGAGCAACAGGAAGAAGGGGAAGGTCATGCCTATGCAGGCCAGGCGGGGATAGTCCTCAGGATGAAGACGGTCGCTATAGGCCACCAACACCAGCATCACCGACGTGGCGACGCTGGCGCCGGTGAACACGTTCTGCAAGATGCTCTTCACACTGGCCATGACGGGTAGTGATAAATAGTCTAACGCTCGTGACTGGCCTCGAAGAGACGCTGTTTCTCTTCTTTCGTCAGGCTGTCGTAGCCGCTCTTGCGAATCTTGTCGAGAAGGACATCCACCTCTGCCTGGCGCTGTTTCTTACGCGCATTATACTCCATGTCGTCTTCGCGCGTGGGACCATAGCCCGGCCGACGGGTGTCCGTTGTCTTTGGACTTTCGGGCTTGGCGCTGCGGTGGGCGTCGAAATTACGCTTCATGTTCTCGAAGAACTGCCGTCCGCTGCCTATGTTAAAGCTGCTGCCGGGGTGCCTGCGCCAGTAAAGGATGAGGAGCAGGCCAAAGAGCATGCCTCCGAGGTGAGCCACATGAGCCACGCCGTCGCGCGATGAGCTGTAGGCTGAGAACAGCTCAATGGCGGCATAGATGCACACGAACCACTTGGCCTTGATGGGCACAGGCAGGGGGAAGATGAAGATGCGCTCGTTGGGGAACGTCATGCCAAAGGCCAGCAGGATGCCGTAGACAGCACCCGAGGCGCCAATGGTGCATGCGTGGTTGAAGATTTGCCCGACGGTCATCACGCCGACACCAACGACGTTCACCCTGTCGTTGATATGAAGGGCGGTCAGTCCTTCGCTTGAGAACTCAATGTACTGCACCAGCTCTTGGCACAGACCGGCACCGATGCCGCAGATGAGGTAATAGACAAGGAACTTCTGTGGTCCCCACACCCGCTCGATGACGCAGCCGAACATCCACAGGGCAAACATGTTGAAGAACAGGTGCGTGAAATTGCCATGCAGGAACTGGTAGGTGATGAACTGCCATGGCTGGAAGTCTGGGGCAAGGAAGAAGTGCAGACCGCCCCAGTGCTCAGCGTTGAACTGATGCTGAAAGACAAGAGCTGCCAAAAACACTACGATGTTGATAAGCAGCAGATTCTTGGTTACTGTTGGAATGTTACGAAACATTGTTATACGCTCAAATTTCGCGCAAAATTACGAAAAATATCTGGTCCACGGCACAAAAAGCGCCTAAAACCAACTATTTTTTATGAAAAAAGTGATTTTTTCCGATTTTTTGTTTGTTTTATAAAAACTTTCACTTATATTTGCATCGAAATTAGGCACTTGAATCATAGAACTTTTATTTATAACTCATTTTTTAAACTTATTATTATGAACAAGACTGAATTAGTAGAGAAAATTGCAGCTGGTGCTGGTATCACCAAGGTTGATGCGAAGAAGGCTCTTGACGCTGCTGTTGCCGCTGTGAAAGACGCACTGGTAGCTGGTGACAAGGTTGCCCTGATTGGTTTTGGCACATTTGCTATTAATGAGCGTCCCGCTCGTGAAGGCATCAATCCCGCAACGAAGGAGAAGATTACTATCGCCGCTAAGAAGGTGGTGAAGTTCAAGGCAGGTGCCGAGCTGGCTGCCGCTTTATAAGCAGTCCATCCTTAACGACAAAAAGCTACCGCCATCCCCATGGGGAATGTGCGGTAGCATTTTTTTTCGGCCTCTCAATGCATCAGCCTTTCTCCCACTGGCTATAGGGATAGCAGCGCAGATGCGAGGTGTAGTATTTCCGGATGCCCGTCACCTCGTCGGCAATGAACGAGGGCTTGACAAAGGGCTCGTCGGCAGAGTGTAGCTCCACCTCAGCCACCACCAGCCCCTCATTGTCGCCGTGGAACTCGTCCACTTCGAAGGTATGGGCACCACTGCTCACCAGATAGCGGGTCTTGTCAATAATGCCTGGCTCGCAGAGCAGCATCAAGTGCTCGCCCTCCTCGAGGGTGATGGCTTTCTCAAACTCATAGCGGCTCAGACCGCCGTCCAGCGATGGACCCTTGATGGTGAGGAAGGCCTCGTCGTCGCGCAGCCGCACACGGATGGTGCACCGTCCGCCACTGCTGATGTAGCCCTGACGGATGTGACTGCTGGAACGCGCCTGGCGACGGTAGTCACTGCCGCGCACCAGGAACTTCCTCTCTATCTCCATTCCGCTCATCGTCAAACCTACGCGGTGATGGCTAAGTAAGCAACATAGAAGACAGCCATGGCGATGAAGCATCCGATGATCCATGCCACAACCTTCTTGCCCTTCTCTTCTTCCTTCTTCGCATAAGCCTGCTGCTTAGCGTTCAGTTTCTTCTCTTTTTCTTTTTTTGCCATAGTTTTAGCTTAATAGAATTGTTAATTGTTCTCTAATTTGCTGCAAAGGTACAAAGAAGCTGAGAAAAAAAAAAGAATTTCCGAATTTTTTTCCTAAATTTGCAGGCGATTAGCAACAACCCAAAAGAAAGACAATATGCGTTATACTGAATTAGGCAGAACTGGGATGATGATTTCCCACCTCAGCTTCGGTGCCTCGTCATTAGGCAGCGTGTTCCATGAGACCAACGAGAAGGACAGCTTCGAGGCAGTGGAAGCCGCCATCGAGGGCGGCATCAACTTCATCGACGTCAGTCCCTACTACGGCCACTACAAGGCAGAGACAGTGCTGGGTAAGGCACTGCGTAACATCCCGCGCGACAAATACTTCCTGAGCACGAAGGTGGGCCGCTACGGCAAGGATGGCAAGAACACCTGGGACTACTCAGCACAGCGCGTCACCGACAGCGTCTACGAGAGCATGGAGCGCCTGGGTATTGACCACATCGACCTGATAAACGTGCACGACATCGAGTTCCAGGGTGACCTGCCCGGCGGATTGCAGAAGGTGGTGGACGAGACACTGCCGGCACTCGTCGAGCTGAAGAAAAAGGGCGTGGTGAGCCATGTGGGCATCACCGACCTGCAGCTGCCCAACCTGAAATGGGTCATCGAGCACTGCGAGGAGGGCACGGTGGAGAGCGTACTGAACTTCTGCCACTATACGCTGAACGATGATGCGCTTGGCGACTACCTCGATTTCTTCGAGCAGCATGGTGTAGGCATCATCAATGCCTCGCCGCTGTCGATGGGCCTGCTGTCGCAGCGCGGTGTGCCAGCATGGCATCCTGCTTCGAAGGCCCTGGTGGAGGCATGCCAGCGTGCCGCCGAGCACTGCAAGGCTAAGGGCTACGCCATAGAGCGGCTGGCCGTGCAGTATTCCGTCAGCAACCCGCGCATCGCGTCGACGCTCTTCTCATCTGCCAACCCCGTCAATGTGCGCCGCAACATCCAGTGGGCTAACGAGGAGCCTGACTGGCAGCTCGTCCAGGAGGTGAAGGACATCATCGGCGACCAGCAGCGCGTCACCTGGCGTAACTCATAGCCGCTGTGCTTCGCGTTTCTCCGCGAAGCCACACTGCATGCGGCGCTTTTCCCGCCGCCATCTATTGTGTGCGGCGCTTTTCTCGCCGCCATCTACTGTGTGCGGCGGTTTTGCCGCCGCCTGTTTTCAAACACGAATAAAAATGAATGGATACACACAGCGTCTTGCTGACGGCAAGACCAAACGCTACGTTCAGTACCTGGAAATCAGCAACGACCCGGAGCTCATCGCCCAATACCGCAAATGGCACTCCGAAGAGTATAGCTGGAAGGAGATTCGCGACGGCATCCGTCAGGTAGGCATCCTTGAGATGGAGCTCTATATCATCGGCAACCATCTGGTGATGATTGTCGACGCTCCTGCCGATTTCGACTGGCAGGAGGCCATGGACCGCCTCGCCACGCTGCCCCGTCAGGCAGAGTGGGAGGCGTTTGTCTCACGATTCCAGGGGTGCGCCGCCGATGCGCGTAGCGACGAGAAGTGGAAACCCATGGAGCGCATCTTCCGTCTATACTAATCCTCGCCCTCTGAGGGAAACTCCATGAGGTAGGCCTTGATGAACCCGTCGATGCCGCCGTTCATCACGCTGTCCACGTCGTGGGTCTCAAAGTTGGTGCGGTGGTCCTTCACACGCTTGTCGTCGAAGACGTAGCTGCGTATCTGGCTACCCCATTCTATCTTCTTCTTCCCCGCCTCAATCTTGGCCTGAGCCTCCAGGCGTTTCTTCATGGCGCGGTCGTAGAGCTGGCTCTTCAGCAGCTTCAGGGCACGCTCCTTGTTCTTCGGCTGGTCGCGTGTCTCCGTGTTCTCAATGAGAATCTCTTCCTGCTCGCCAGTGTCAGGGTCGGTGTACCAGTAACGCAGGCGCACGCCTGACTCCACCTTGTTCACGTTCTGCCCACCAGCGCCGGAGGAGCGGAAGGTGTCCCAGGAGAGCTTGGCCGGGTCTACATAGACCTCGATGGTGTCGTCGACGAGGGGACTGACAAAGACGCTGGCGAAACTGGTCATGCGCTTGCCCTGCGCATTGAAGGGGCTGACGCGTACCAGACGGTGCACACCGTTCTCGCTCTTCAGGTAGCCATAGGCATACTCGCCGCCTTCAATCTGCATGGTGACGCTCTTAATGCCTGCATCGTCGCCGTCGAGGATG
>JAEEGL016731749.1_pt1 | contig 15119 bp, 14 predicted proteins | sample 9134231 | NCBI WGS metagenome assembly JAEEGL01 (sample SAMN16246548, study PRJNA631951) | gut metagenome | biome: gut microbiome; feature: rumen; material: fiber-attached | host: Bos | place: Iran: Karaj | collected 2018-10 | reverse complement strand
GTAAAAATGATTTAGCAAATTCCGCTTATTGAACAGCACACAATAAAACTTAATACCCACCCAAGAGGGCAGCCGAGAAAATCGACTGTCCTTTTTCTATGCCTATGAGCAGAAAGGAGCGACCAACCATGACAAAACCAAAAGAGAAAACCCGTGAGGAACTGTAAGCATAGATTGAGGACGGAAAGAAGAAAATCCGACAGTTTGAGAACCGGGAAAAGATGTTGCGTCAGAAGCTATCCAAAGGAACGCAGAACGCGCAGCCACCGCCTTATCGTCCGGGGCGCAGTCTTTGAAAGCATTTTGCCGCAGCTACTCCATGCCGGAATGATCTGATCTGCCATTCATCATCTTTCTTACAATGCCTGCCAGTGCAAGAAGGCTCTCGTCCCTGATCAGTGCAAGACCCTGACCTTCGTCCCCGAGCACTACCAGCTGATCGCCTGGAGAAATACCGAAAACTTTTCTGGCTTTCGCGGGTATCACTATCTGCCCCTTTTCCCCTACGGTCACCAGACCGAAAATGTGCTTGCCCTTGGGAGGGGCGGCCAGTCCCGAATTGTCCTCCGGATCATAGTTGGCCAGATCATCCAGCGAAACTCCGAAGATATCCGCGATCTGCCTGCATTTGTCCAGATCGGGAACGGTATCTCCGGATTCCCATTTGGCAACAGACTGTCTTGTGACTCCGAGCTTTTCAGCCATGTCCTCCTGAGTCATCTGCATCATTTTCCTGAGTTGGACCAAATTATCCTTGAACATCTGATTTCTCCTTCTTCTTTTTGATCCCGAGCACAGCCCACCTGTAGATCGGTATCCTTGATATGACGGCATACAGACCGTAGCCGAAAACGAATCCCGCGGCCAAGCTCAAGACATAGCACGCCGGTGCTGGCAGGAGACCCGGCTTTGCCAGGTATAGCGCAACGGTCGAGATCCCGAGATAATGGAACATGTAGAGCCCGAAGCTGTGGCCGGACATCCATTTGGTAAAAGGACTTGAAAAGTCTCCGAAACGTGCCATTCCCGCCAGTATGGCCAGTGATCCCACATAGGCGTCAACAGAATATATTAGTCCTCTGTTGATTGGCTTATCCGCATAGTTCTGCCCGAAATACAGAAAAGCAAACAATGCGCATACCGCTGTGGCAAGCAGTATCAAAGGAACTGCTGCCTTCTTCAGTCTTTCAATCACCTCGTCGTTGGAGAACACGAAGTAGCCAAGCATGAAGAACACGAAATAAAAGGTGAACCTGTAAACGGAAACTATGGGCATATTAAGGATCTGAGACGCACCCCAGATCGGGAAAAGAAACAGTACCATAAGCCATAAAGGCGTATTGGCCCCGGCTTTCAGAAGTCTGCCCTTTTCGATCTTTCTTATAAGCACGAGCATAAGGCAGTAGATCCACAAAAGGTGCATGTACCAGAGCACTCCGCTTCCGGAGGCAACCATGATCAGATATGTCACAGGCTTCGGAACGCCGGCGGATGCAAGACCGTCAAATGCTCCTCCGAGGGACATGCTCACATATCCCTGGATGAACTGAAAGGCAAACAGTCCTATGGTTGACGGAACAAGAAGCTTTAACGTTCTGATCCTTATGAACTCTTGATCCGAACGAGAATCCAGCGACAGTCTGGCGCTGATTCCCGATACGACAAAAAGGATCGGCATCAGCCAGGGATAGACCAGATACTGAAATGCGTCGTAGTACTGAACCGTAAGATCCGTGATCCTGCCCAATCCTCCCAGCACACCTTCAGCGTTATACATGTACAGCACGTGATAGATAACGACTATGACCACGGTCATCCAGCGGATGTTGTCCAAGTAGTGCTTTCTCATACTTGTCCCACCTTTGCAATCAATCTTAACATAAATTCTAGTTTATGCATAAGGCTTTATCCACCAACCAAACTTAACAATTACTGTTGTTCCATGTTTGAATCCGTTGCTTTAAAATAAATGGTCTGCATATGCCACAAAAACAAAAAACCCCGGAAACCATCGGGTTTTCGGGGTAATATGTAAAGTGATTATCTCTTTGAGAACTGTGGTGCTCTTCTTGCAGCCTTGAGACCGTACTTCTTTCTTTCCTTCATACGAGGGTCTCTGGTGAGGAATCCTGCCTTCTTGAGTGCAGGACGAAGGTTCTCGTCATACTGGAGAAGTGCTCTTGAGATACCGTGCCTGATAGCTCCGGCCTGTCCGGATACGCCACCGCCGACAACGTTTACAACGATGTCAAACTTGTCAAGTGTATCTGTGAGGTTCAGCGGCTGACGGGCGATCAGCTTAAGTGTCTCAAGTCCGAAATAATCGTCGATGTCTCTGCCGTTGATGGTGATGCTTCCGTTTCCGCTGTAAACTCTAACCCTTGCTACGGAAGACTTACGACGTCCTGTGCCGTAAAAATATGCTTTTGTCTCGTACATTTTTATATCCTCCTAACAATTACAGCTCGATAGCTTCCGGCTTCTGTGCGGCATTTGCATGCTCTGCTGTCTTGTAGACTTTGAGTCTTGTGAGTGCCTGTGCGCCGAGTGAGTTGTGTGGCAGCATGCCTCTGACAGCCTCTGTCATGGCGAAGTCGCTTCTCTTTGCCATCAGTGTGCGGTAGTTGACCTTCTTCATTCCGCCGATCCAGCCTGTGTGGTGGTAGTGGAACTTCTTGTCAAGCTTATGTCCTGTAAGTACAGCCTTATCGCTGTTGATAATGATTACATAATCGCCGCAGTCAACATTAGGTGTGAAAGTTACCTTTCCCTTTCCTCTGAGGAGATCGGCAGCCTTTACGGCTACACGTCCCATCGGCTTTCCTGCAGCATCTATAACATACCATTTGCGCTCAACTGTAAGTGGTTTCTGTAGATATGTGCTCATAGTTGCCTCCCTATAATATATCGTGTATCTTCTACAAAAATTAAAGACCCTTTTGGGGTGCGAATAGAATTATATTATCCACAGGGATAAAAGTCAACAAAAATCACGTTCTTTTTTAATTATTTAGAACTTATCTTTTGTTTTCTACTGTTTTCCTCTTGTTTTCTCTGTTTTTCTCAATAGTCAATTTACAAAAACAGTCCCTCTGCCTTGTCTTAACAGGTCAAAAAGAATATACTAAATTAAATATATGCGGAGTAAAATCAATGAAAAAGTATTATCAGAGACTGTGTGGCCTCGTGAGAAAGGCCATAACCGAATATGATATGATCCATGATGGAGACAGGGTAGCCGTAGGGGTTTCAGGAGGAAAGGACAGCGTTCTACTCGCTCTTGCTCTTAATGACCTTAAGGAGTACATGGGCATAGATTACTCGCTTGTCGCCATAACCCTAGATGCCCAGTTCACCGGTTCACAGACAGACTTTTCACCAATAGGTGACCTGTTCAGGGAGAAAGGCATCGAACACATCGTCAGGATAACAGATATCGGACCCATCATTTTCGAGGAAAGGCACGAGAGCAATCCCTGCAGTCTCTGTCGGAAGATGAGAAGGGGCGCTCTGCATGATACCGCTCTGGCAAATGGCTGCAATCTCATAGCCCTGGGGCACCATCTGGATGACGCGATAGAGACCTTCTACATGAATCTCTGGAACGAGGGAAGGATCGGCACGTTCGCTCCTGTCACCTATCTCTCCAGAAAGGACATCACGATGATCAGACCGCTGGTCCTTGCGGAGGAAAAGGATGTGATCAGAGCCGTACATGAGATCAGTCTGCCCACCGTTTCTTCAGGATGCCCCATGGATGGCAATACCAACCGAGAAACGATGAAACAGTATGTAATAGACAGATGCAGACAGGATCCTTCCTTCAGGAAGAAGCACCTGAATGCTTTTCAGAAAAGAGACCTTGACGGCTGGGGCCCGAAGGTCAAATAAAGGAGTACAGATATGGAACTTAAGGAAAGACACTGCTGGCGGGAAATAGATCTTGACGCCGTTAAGAACAACTACGAACTCATAAAGGAGATCTCTGACAAGCCTTTCTACACCGTAGTCAAGGCAAATGCCTACGGACACGGAGCCAAGTACATGGCAAAGGTATACTCGGATCTCGACACCTACGGATTCTGCGTTTCTTCCTTCGACGAAGCCATGGAATTAAGAAAGAGCGGGATCACGAAGCCTATACTCATCCTCGGATACACCGATCCTTCAAAGGCGGAAGAGCTGTTCAGGAACAACCTCACGCAGGTTCTGATAAGCCTGGACTACGCCACAAGGCTCAATGACGCTGCCCTGTATCCTGTAGACTGCCACGTAAAACTTGACACCGGTATGGGCAGGCTCGGATTTGACCTTGTCGGAAGCAAGGAGGAGTCTTTCGCAGACATAAGGAAGCTATTGAATCTGTCAAGCCTCAACATCAGCGGAATGTTCACGCATTTCCCTGCCGCAGACAGCCTCGGCGAAAAGGAGCTGTCCTACACACGGCAGCGGATCGATCTGTTCAATGAATGCGCGGAGATGATGAAGAAGCGGGGCTTCAACCTTAAGATACTTCATGCCCAGAATTCTGCCGGTATTGCCAGAAAGCTCAAGGGCGATTTTACAGCCATGAGGGCCGGCATAATCCTTTACGGACGGCAGCCTTCTGATGAGGTCATCCTTCCGGGACTCAAGCCTACCATCTCTCTCAAGGCGATCGTGACGCACATCAAGACGATAAAGGCCGGACAGTATGTTGGATACGGCATGAACTACCGCGCTGAAAAAGACACAAAGATCGCTACCGTCTGCGCCGGCTATGCGGACGGAGTTGTAAGACTTCTTTCCAGGACCGGACATACGGTACTCATCAACGGCAGCTATTATCCTGTCACAGGAAACATCTGCATGGATCAGATGATGGTCGATATCACCGGCGGAGACATAAACATCGGTGATGAAGTGACTGTCATCGGCGGAGACGGGGAATGCAGCTACACAAACGTTGCCCACAGAACTCTTACGATCGAACACGAACTGATGTGCAATGTTTCAAAGAGAGTGCCCAGAGTCTATGTAGAGGACGGAAAGATAAAGTACATTGAATATGGCATATGATATGAAGAAGACTCTGCTTTCGATATTTCTTGTTTTTGGTGTTCTGCTGTTCAGCTCGTGCTCTGAAAAAAGTGCCGCCGGCGGAACTTCGGAAAGTGTCCCTGTGAGACGGTCGGCTTCGGCAGAGACATCAGAAAAAGCGGGCGGAGAAGAGTTCTCTATGAAGTTGTATATTGACGGAAAAGCCGTGCCGGTCATATGGGAAGAGAATGACTCTGTCAATGAACTGATGAAGCTTGCCCGGGACGGGCTGATAGTAGACATGTCAATGTACGGCGGTTTTGAACAGGTCGGAAAGCTCGGTTCCTTCATATCAAGCGCGGATCTTCAAATGACGACCCGGCCGGGAGACATCGTACTGTATTCCGGAAACAGCATAGTGGTTTTCTACGGTTCAAATTCATGGTCATATACCAAGCTGGGCAGGCTGGACCTTTCCAAAGAAGAGATCGTTGATCTTCTGTCCGAAAAGGATGTGGTCATCGAACTTAAAATGGAGTAACCGGCAGCCGCAAGAGTCAACGGAAACCTCGATTTTGACTATATGCCCTGATTATGATATGATTTTTATTCAGCAATCCACTTTCATTTAGGAGGATCATGGACAAAAACATCCAGAGGTCTTCCGGGAACGTTGCCCGGGAAGCACCTCCAAGCCATCTCAATACTGACAGCCTTACTCTGCTGGACAGGATATATGACAGCCTGCCGAGGATACTATTCGTTTTCGCAGCACTGGTTGCGGCTCTTGCTCTCTCGGCATTCATCGGGCTTAGGTCAAACATATTCAGATTCAACTATAAAGAAGAATCAAAGGCAATTCTCACCACTGTTGGAGATTATGACAAAGTCCTTGACATACTTGGAGAATCTGTCGGAGAGGGTTCTCGACTGGTAACCACTCAGTTCAAGGGACATATAAGAGATATGACCGTTATCGACAGTTTCAATGTTCCTGTGACGAGCGATGGGAATACCATTGATGCGGTCTTTACTCAGGGAACGGTCTCGGATGCCCTTTCCCTGGCCGGCATTGAGCTGGACGACAATGATTTTACCAGCCCTTCACTTAATGCTATCCTCAAGGATGGTGATTCAGTCAGAGTATACCGTGTCGAGTACAAAGATACACAGTACAGGGAGACTGTCCCATACAAGACCAACTACAAGTATTCAAGCCTTCTCTACAGGAGAAAGGGCAAGACATATACTCTCCAGGAAGGTAGGAACGGTTCAAACCTTGTCACATACAGAGAAAGATATGTCGACGGGGAAAAAGTCCTGTCGTTGGTCAGCAAGATCGAAGTGGAGAAAGAACCTGTCGACCGGCTCGTGCTGGCATACGGGGATCAGCCTGTATCACCGCTTTCGGGGCCTGCGGGAGTCACGGTATCCAACGGAGTCCCGTCCGGCTACTCAAGGGTAATACGCAACGTCGGAGCAACGGGCTACTATTCGGCAAGAGGCAAAGGCTCCTCGGGAATAGGTCTTTTCTACGGGTCCTGCGCAGTAAACCCTAACATCATACCTTACGGAACAAAGATGTATATCGTATCCACTGACGGAAGGTTCACCTACGGCTGGGCGATCGCCACCGACACAGGCACTGCCGTCATGGAGGGCATCATCGGAGTTGACCTCTTCTATGAAACCTACCTGGAAAGCTATCTTAACGGAAAGATACCTGTAAACATATATATCTACGGCTGATGCCGCACCAAGAGAGCGTTCGATGCGCTCTCTTTTTTATTGAATGAACCTGCCCTTTTTGCTACAATTTGGATATACAATACTGATAAACAATGTAAAAGGAGTCGCGATATGAAGTATCCGGAAATCGTTTCCTCCCTCACTCTTGAAGAGAAAATCCGAATGGTCACCGGTGACGGTGCATGGCACACATATACCGTAGACAGACTGGGCGTCGAAGGCATAATGATGACAGACGGACCTATCGGTCTTAGGAAGGTGGATGAAGCCAGCAACAAGACATATATCTCTGTTGCCTTTCCTTCAGGTTGCCTCACGGCCTGTTCATTTGACCGAGAGCTTCTCAGGCAGATGGGAGATACCATTGGCAAGGAGTGCCAGAGCTATGATGTCGGCATGATCCTCGGACCCGCCATCAACATTAAGAGAAGTCCTCTGTGCGGCAGGAACTTCGAGTATCTATCAGAAGATCCTTACCTCACCGGCGAACTGGCCGCAAGCTATATAAACGGTGTCCAGTCAAACAACGTGGGAACCTCCCTGAAGCACTATGCTGCAAACAGCCAGGAATACAGAAGGATGTCCTACGATGCAAAAATAAGCGAAAGAGCCTTGAGAGAGATATATCTGGCCGGTTTCGAGACAGCTGTCAAGAAGAGCCAGCCGTATACCCTCATGTGCTCATACAATAAGATCAACGGTACACATGCATCCGAGAACAAGTGGCTCCTGACTGACGTACTAAGAGACGAATGGGGATTTGAAGGAGCTGTGATCAGTGACTGGGGCGCAGTCAACTACCGTGACAGGGCTCTTAAGGCTGGACTGGATCTGGAGATGCCCGGAAACAATATAGCCAACAAGGACTTCATCCTTAAGGCTCTCGCCGACGGATCTCTCACAATGGCAGAGCTGGACACGGCGGTCGACAGAGTCATAGACCTGTCACGAAAGTGCTCTGCAGGAAAGAAAGAAGTGCCGTTCGACTTCGAGAAAGACCATGAAACTGCGGCAAGGATCGCAGAGGGCTCCATGGTACTGTTAAAGAACGATGGCCGGATACTGCCTCTGAAAAAAGAAACAAAGGTTGCTCTGCTCGGCGAATTCGCGGTCAGGCCAAGGATTCAGGGCGGAGGAAGCGCGTTCATCAATACATATAAGGTCGATTCCATACTTGAATGCATGCAGGCTTACGGCAACGTTGAATATACAAAGGGCTTTGAGATCGATGATGATACTGTTAAGGAAGATCTGATAGAAGATGCTCTCAGGCTGTGTGCGTCTTGTGACACTGCCGTCGTCATAGCAGGTCTGCCTGACAATTATGAGTCTGAAGGTTATGACAGAAAACACATGCACATGCCTTCAAACCAGCTTGCTCTCATCTCTGCCCTGGCAAAGGCAGGTATCCCTACAGTCATTGTTCTTCAGAACGGTGCTGCAGTTGAAATGCCTTGGGCTGACGATGTCAGCGGGATCCTCGAGGCATATCTCGGAGGCGAAGCTGCCGGTACGGCTATTGCAAACATACTCTACGGCAAGGTCAATCCGAGCGGAAAACTTGCAGAGTCGGTTCCGTTCCAGCTTGAGGATAATCCTTCATTCCTCAATTTCCCTGGAAACGGTTACGAAGTGAACTATGCTGAAGATATATATGTCGGCTACAGATACTATGACAAAAAGAAGATGGCTGTGAGGTATCCGTTCGGATACGGACTCAGCTACACAACATTTGAATACTCCGATCTTAAGACTGAAGCGGTCGAGGATCCCAGCAACCTCATTAAGGTCTCGCTGAAGGTCAAAAACACCGGAGATGTTTTCGGAAAGGAAATAGTACAGCTGTACGTAGGCGATGTATCAGATAAAGCCGGAAGAGCAGACAGACCGGCCAAGGAGCTGAAAGGTTTTGAAAAGGTCAGCCTGGAAGCAGGAGAAGAAAAAACCGTAGAGTTCCTTCTTGACGAAAGGGCTTTCAGCTATTATGAAGAAAAGATAGGCGGCTGGATGATCCCGACTGCAGAGTACAGCATCATGGTGGGCTCTTCATCGAGAGACATACGACTTGAAAAGACCATTTACCTTGATCTCGGACAGTCCATTCCTCTTCACATTACCCAGAACACGACCTTCGGTGAACTGCTCAGAGACGAAAGGACCAGACAGTACACCATAGATAACCTTATGGGCAAGAAAGCAAGCGGCATCCTTTCATTCGGCATAGAAGCCGCAACTGCCATGATGGACCACAACCCCATAAGAGGTCTAAGAAACTTCTCAAATGAGAAACCGGAGCGTGTGGATGAGATCATATATGAGCTCAAGCAGCTCAGCGATGACGAGTAGACAAGTTATCTGTATTTCTTTGACAGCAAAAGCTTGCGGGAATAGAATATAGATATTATAAGGAAAGGAATAATCACAATGATCGATAACGAAAAGCTTTTCAAGGCCATCGATGACATAGAAAGCGTGATCAGCGATGTCAACGATGAAATTTGGAATTATGCTGAAGTGTATTTCCAGGAAACAAAATCAGCTGCTGCTCTTATCAGAGTAGCTGAGCAGTTCGGATTTGAAACAACTTCAGGAATAGCCGGCATCCCTACAGCTTTCTACAGCAAATGGGGCAGTAAGGGACCGAAGATCGGATTCCTTGCAGAATATGACGCTCTCGACGCTCTCAACCAGAAGTGCGGAGTGACAGAGAGAATGCCTGTTGAAGGACACAGCACGACAGAACCCGGACACGGCTGCGGACACAACAGTCTTGGTGCCGGTGCTCTTGCTGCCTCCATCGGACTGAAAAAATACTGCGAAGAGAACGGCGTTGATGCCCAGATCTACTTCTTCGGCTGCCCGGCTGAAGAAAACGGAAGCGGCAAGGTGTTCATGGCCAGAGACGGCTATTTCAACGATATGGACATATGCCTGACATGGCATCCGGGCTCACAGAACGAAGTCGTCGGCAACTCAAGTCTCGCATGTTTGAGCATCAAATACAAGTTCCACGGTATAGCCAGCCATGCCGCTGCCATGCCTCATCTTGGAAGAAGCGCTCTTGATGCCTGCGAAATAATGAATGTCGGTGTGAACTACCTGCGCGAACATATAATCCCTGAGGCAAGAGTACACTACTCATATCTCAACGCCGGCGGAACCGCACCGAACGTTGTTCAGGATTATGCATGCACTTACTACTTCGTAAGAGCTCCAAAGGTCAAGCAGGCTCTTGAGATTCGGGACAGAGTCGATGACATCGCACGCGGAGCTGCTCTTATCACGGGCACAACAGCAGAGATCATACGTATGGACGGACTTGCAGATTACATTCCTAACAAGGTCCTCAGCGATGTTATGCGTGCCAGCATGCTTGAAGTGGGACTTCCAAAGTACACACCTGAAGAGATCGAAATGGCAAAGGCATACGCTAAGACCATCCCTCGGCAGGATCTTGCCAATGCAAGACAGAAGATCGCTGACGCAAACGGAGTCGACGTATCCCACTATGATGATGTTTATATCGATGATTTGGTCTCTCCATATGTCCACAAGCCTGATGTCCACAACCCTGGATCTACGGATGTCGGCGACGTGTCATACTGTGTGCCAACGGCACAGTGCCACTGCGCTACCGTCATTATAGGAACACCTGGTCACTCATGGCAGATGGTCGGTCAGGGTGCCACAAGCTATGCACATAAGGGCGTCATATATGCAGCCAAGACGATGGCTCTGACGGCCCTAAAGGCGATCGAAGACCCTTCAATAATCGAAGCTGCAAAAGCGGAATATCACAAGGCTTGTCCGGAAGGATATATCTGCCCTACGGCTCCGGATTTCATGCCTGATTTGGGACAGTACTGATCATTAAATAATAATAACACAGTTCTGGAATCCAAGCGGCCAGGACTGCTGGTTCCGGAACTCTTTTGTTTTGCTCATATCTTAATGCTTGGGGAGAGTCATATGTGCATTAAATACTATTTAACACAAGCTATTATGTATACATGGATACAAAATGATATAATCGTTTGCAATTCGAAATGCTTCTGGCAAGAAGGAGTTGAATAACTTGAGTAACAGTCCGAGAATTTCGGTCATCGTACCGGTCTATAATGTGAAGGACTACCTTAAGGATTGTCTTGACAGTCTGGTGTCACAGACTCTCCCTGACCTTGAGATCATCCTCGTGGATGATGGTTCAAATGACGGGAGTGGCTTATTGTGCGATGAATATGCCGAACGTTACAGGCATATTCGAGTAATACACCAGGAAAACGCTGGATTGTCTGACGCTAGAAATGCAGGCATCGATTCATCTTCGGGAACCTACCTTATGTTCGTTGATTCCGATGACACCGTAGAACCTGAATTATGCCGGAAAGCTTATGATGCCGTCAGAAAAGGCAATACAGACATAGCTGTTTTCGGATATGACAGAATAGACGTACAGTCTATGACGATCAGTTACGGTGATCTCTTTTATCGAGGTGACCTGGGCACTCTCACCAGAGTTGAAGCGATGATCTGCCTGGCATCGGGCGATATCAGAGACTTTGCATGGAACAAGATATACCGCCGTGAATTATTTGAGGGGATCCGCTATCCTTCCGGGGAGAGCTGGGAAGACATGGCAATATCATATATGCTTTTTGACAGAGCTTGCCGTGTGCTTGTGATCCCGGATATCCTGTATCATTACAGGAACAGAAGTGACTCCCTGATGGCAACCGCAGGTCTGACAGGTGAATTCATAGTGGACGGCAGAAGGAACGATGAATATGCTTTCATGCTCATCCACTGCCCTGAAGCCGCTGACACGATGAAAAGTGCTGCAGCGAAGCAGGATCTCAAGTGCTGTGTATTGTATGCAAACAGGCATGAAGAGATGTTTGAAACCGTGCGCAGGAGACTTGTAGCAAAGGATATCAGAATCAGGGATCTCGGTCTCAGGTTCTGGGTCAAAGTCAAGGTTCTTAAATTCATTCCAGCACTTTTTTTGTTAATTAGAAAGATCAAAGATCAACGATGACTTGACCAAACAACAAGTCACCTGACCCGATGTATCTGACAACTGTACAGGAGATCTCAAGCCATGCCAAAAGTAAGTATCATAGTCCCAATCTATAATGTGGAGTCTTATCTGAGCCAATGCCTTGACAGCATTCTGGCTCAGTCTTTCCGTGACTATGAACTTATTCTTGTGGACGACGGCAGTACAGACTCTTCGGGAGAACTGGCCGAACGCTATGCTGCCTCTGATCGGAGAATAAAACAAATACACAAGATCAATGGAGGACTGTCTTCGGCAAGAAATGCCGGGCTTGATATGGCATCAGGTGATTACATATACTTTGCAGACAGTGACGACTTTATCGATGAGAGCCTCTTAAGTAAAACTGTCCCATATATGGATAAAGGATACGATCTGGTGGCCTTCAACTACCGATATGTTGAAAACCATCTTGACAGAAGCCGTGATTCATGGGACCCTCGGTTCATCAAGGAAATGACCAGCTTTTCTATAACTACAGATGAGGAACGCCTTGCATTTCTGACCGGGCTACAGACAGATGGCACGATCCACTGGGAAGCTTGGAATAGGGTTTTCAGACGTGATATCATAGAAAAGCATCACATCAGATTTGCCGACAACCGAAAGATATTTGCTGAAGATCTGTTCTTCCGGTTTTGCTACGATGCATTCATATCAAAGGTACTCCTTATTCCGTATACCCTATACAACTACCGACTCAGGGACGATTCATTGATGGGACAAAGTGCCGGCAAGCTTCTCATTCGTGAATTTAATGAACTTGCAAAAGCAATATGGGCATTCTACAGCAATAACGAGAAGTGCAGATATCTTTCCGACAGATTCCTGCCTGTATATGCGTGGCTGCGGAACATGAATCTCTGGAGACTTCAGGAGCTTCAATATAAGAAAAAACTGTCTGTGGATGAGGCTCGAGGCATACTGAGAGAAGAGATAACAGATTTTGAGAACTACAGATCCAGACTGACTGAAGTATATCTGGATAAAAACCTGCGCGACAGATCATTTTCGAGAAGTAATCCTCGGGCGAGCTTAATCAATAAAGTCTTCATTAAAGAAATACTCGACATTCCAGAGAATCCGGCAGAAAAAAGCTGGAACCGATTTCTCCTCAAGATTACCTATGTGCTCAGAATGATAAAGCGCAGAATAGAAGGAAAACTATGAATTCATCTTCTAAAAAAACCTTCGGCTTTGGTATCAATCAGATCGATACTGTTTAACTTAAGAAGGAAGGCCGGAACAATAAAGAGGCATCTTCAGCAGCATTTGATCAGACTGAATGATAAAGAGATAGATATATGCGGAGCGATGCCGTCCAATGATTCCAGACTGTCATGGGGTGACTGGTATTACTGTCAGTCTCTTAAGCGTTCGTTCGAAAAAATGGGATATAAGGCAAATGTCATTCCTCAGGACAGACGGCATATTGCAAGCACTGCAAAATATGTGTTGGTACTAAGGGGATTAAAGGAATATCACCCATACAGAGTAAAAGGCAGGAAGTTCATAATGTGGAACATCTCGCATCCTGATGACGTGAGCCGGGCGGAATATAACCTTTACGATTTTGTTTTCTTTGCATCCGAAAAGATGCATAGGGAGCTGGCGGCTGAGATTAAGCCCGGTTCAAACGCCCTCTTGCAGTGCTTCGACCCTGAGGATATGAAGTACAGCGAAAAAGTGAAGATGCCGGCTGACCTTCTGTTTGTGGGCAATTCCAGAGGGGTTTACCGAAGCATTCTCAAAGATCTTCTTCCAACAGAATTCGATCTGACTGTCTTAGGACAAGAATGGGAAAATTACCCGGTCAGTGAATATGTCAAAGCTCCGTTACTTGATCATTCTCTGCTTGGACAAGCGTATCACGACGCAAAGATAGTTCTCAACGATCATTGGGAAGACATGAAAAGAAACGATCTGATCTCAAACAGGATATTTGATGTTCTTTCGGTTGGAGGTTTTGTCATAAGTGATCATCTGCCGGTGATAGACGAACTCTTTAATGGATGCGTTGTGATGTATGAGACTCGTGATGACCTGAACGAGAAGATCAAGTACTACCTGTCGCATGATGAAGAACGAAAAGAACTGGGACGAAAAGGTCAGGAGATCGTCATGGCTCATCACACTTTCGACATGAGAGCAAAAGAGATCATTGCTGTATTATCTCTCATATAGACTTCTCAGCATACACTGCAGCAAAAAAGAGGACCGATATGAATCAATCTAAACTTGTCTCAATAATACTGCCGATTTACAACGCGGAAAATACACTAAACAGGTGTCTCTCTTCCCTAAAAAGGCAGACCTATGACAATATCGAAGTGCTGATGCTGGACGATGGATCTACTGATTCCAGCAAAGATATCTGCAAGACATACGAGAATGCGGATGCGAGATTCAAACTATTCTCTCTTTCTCGATTGAAATCCGTTGCCAAGGTCAGAAACATCGGTCTTGAAAACTACACCGGAGACTATCTCATGTTTGCTGATGCAGATGACATGGTCTCTGATAACTACGTCGAAAGGCTTTTAGAAGTTCTTAATGACAGCGGCTGCAGCATTGCAACGTGCATTGCGCATGACACTGCTGATACTACGGTGGAACATTACGCTTATCATTCCCACAGCCCTGTAAAAATGATCAGCCTGACTGAATATGACTTTACAAAGCCGTGGAGCCACAGAGTAGTATGGGGAGCCATCTTCACAAGGGATGTTATTGGTGATACGAGATTCAATGAAAGCTATCACTCCAGCACAGATACTCTGTTTATGGCTACGATCCTGAGTAAGGAAACGACGATAGCTCATATCAATGAGCCGCTGTATGTTTACATCTACTACCCTGACTCAATTAGCCACAGAAAATATGATTGGAAGAGATTTTCGGACATCGAGGTATGGGAAAACATAGCGTACGACATTTTTCGATCCAGTCCTGAAGTCCCTGCCCAAAGCTCCAGGATGGAATTGTTGAGAAGATGCGCCGTGGGGATCAGAGAGGTCTCTCTTCTTCCTGATCGTGACACAAAACTGCTGGATGAGCTTATACGCAGGTTCAGACGTTGCTATAGAAGCCTGACTTCATTTGGAGGTTTGGGAATAAGGGAGCGACTCAAGTTTTCTCTGATCGACCGTCTTCCTTCTGTCTATATCAATCTGCTTAAGTATAGAAACAGGACGAACCGACCCTAACTGTCTGAAATAAAAAAGAAGTCACCAGACTGATGGTGACTTTTTTAGTATATACTCTAATATTATGCGTTTGCTGCAAGAGCCTCTTC
>JAEEGL013329777.1_pt1 | contig 15119 bp, 17 predicted proteins | sample 9134231 | NCBI WGS metagenome assembly JAEEGL01 (sample SAMN16246548, study PRJNA631951) | gut metagenome | biome: gut microbiome; feature: rumen; material: fiber-attached | host: Bos | place: Iran: Karaj | collected 2018-10 | reverse complement strand
TATGTATCTCGAATATTTTCTTTCGTTCATCAGGATTTGGAAGGCCAACGTAGAAGATTTCATCAAAACGTCCCTTACGCATTAGCTCTGGCGGCAGTTTGGTAATGTCGTTTGCAGTTGCCACAACGAAAGTGGAGCTGGTTTTCTCCTGCATCCATGTCAGGAATGTTCCAAATAGGCGGACAGTAACTTCATTTCCAGTACCGTTGACGCCTGCAAATGCTTTCTCAAGCTCATCTATCCAGAGTATACAAGGTGATATGGCCTCAGCAAGAGTTATTGCCTTTCGCATATTCTCCTCAGATTCACCAACATACTTGCCCATGATCTTTCCCATATCGAGACGAAGCAGCGGTACTTCAAACATCTGAGCTGTAACCTTTGCGCATAGAGATTTGCCACAACCTGGAACACCGGCAATAAGAACTCCTTTAGGCATATTAACGCCGAACTCAATAGCCTTGTTTATTGACTTGAATACTTTAGATTTCTTATCAAGCCAAGATTTAAGATTTTCAAGTCCACCTATATCTTCCGGTCGCTCTTTAAGCGGTATCATTTCAAGGATACCGGATTTCATTATCATCTGCTGCTTCTGATCAAAGATAAGCTTCAAATCGCTACGAGTGAACATACCATCATCTGCAAGAGCAGCAGCCAAAAGATTATCTATCTCAAATTCTGTGAGTCCTTTAAATGCCATTGACATTTCTTCAAGGAGAACATCTGCAATTGATTTTTCCTGCTCCTTGGCAAACGCAATTATCTGCTCCTTTATTTCATTTTGATCAGGATAATCCATTTCAAGTATAGTAATGAACTTTTCAAGCTCTTTAGGGAATTTTAATATTGACGATACAATTATAACAGTTGCATCAAGTCCGTTTGATATTTTTAAAGCTATCGCTTTCAGGCAGTTTATAACTGTAGGATCGTCAAAGTACAGGTGAGCATCTTTTAATACTAAAAATTTGCGCTCTAATTCATTATCAGCACATAGTAGTTTTAATGTTTCTGCAAGGCCGTTATCAGCAATCATGCTTTGCTTTGTTTTGAATTCGCAAAAGCCGTCTGCGCCGTTCCACTCATAGCCTTTTCTTCCACCCATTACTGAAGAAATTATCGTATTTATGGATATAAACAATGGTGATATCATTAACAGCAATTCAGGAATGAAATATTTATCAAATGATCCGGTCATAAAGAATGGGTTTGTCTTTCTTGGCGACTGCGACAATATATTTGAGGATGAAAGCAAATCAGGTCATATGTACTGCTTAAAGGTCAGTGATACATATAAAACAAAAAAGATATTTAGTACTGAAATTGAATCCGGAGTAAGTTCCGCTGCATTCTTCTATAATGATAAATTATTCTTTGGAACCGGAAAGGGATATTTATATATCGTTGACCCAGATAGCGGAGAAATAATCAAGAAGAAAAAAACTTCGGGTACTTGTAGGTGTCTTGCATTTGATGGGGATAAAATCTTTATCATGTCCGATAAAGGGCAGGTTGAATGCGATAGCTTGAATTGAACATAGGCAATTGGTATAAAGCATAATAATCTGATAAGCTGTGTGAGTGAACTCCGCTCCGACCTCACTTCTGCCGCGATCTGACTTGACATATCCTGAAAATAAGAGTATAATGAAACCGACAGTTATCGGCAGTATACCCACGCCTCCTTCACATCTCCCGGCGCCTGAAACGGCACTGTCTGCCGAAGCCCTCATGCTCCGGTGTGAGCAGCGGATCTGCTGATAACATACATCAAGACCGAAAGGAATGATCCACAATGAAATGTTCATACTGCGGCAGCGAGATCCCTTACGAAACCGACCGCTGTCCCGACTGCGGCGAAAGCCTCCGGAAGCCGTCGGCGCAGCCTTCCGGAGCGGGTACAAAGTCTGCCCCGTCAAATGCCGACGCACTGACCTACAACGCACTCGGCAAAAGCAAGAAATACTACCTGTCCGCAGGCCCGCGCCTCTGGAATCTGGTCAAGCTCGGCATTCTGCTGGCGGCATTTCTGGTAGTCATCGTCTGCCTCAACAACGATTCGTACACACCTTTGACGGCAGCTCTGAACGTCGTTCCCTTTCTGGCACTTCCGCTGATCTTCCGTATAGTCCACACGATAACCGCATTCAAGAGCCTTTCAGAAAAGGACTATGAATCAGCATGGCACCGGGCTAAAAAGACGACCCTGCTCATGACAATCGGATTAATGCTGACCTGGATCTGTATAATGTCAGAATCCGAAGAAAACTCACTGCAAATATTCGGAACAGTCATGTTCGTAATATTTGAGCTCATCGTGCTCTTCTGCATGGCACACGCAGGTATGGCGCGTGACCTGCTGAACAAAATACGTCTGGACGAAATGGAAAAACTGCACGCCGAAGAGCAAGGCAGATACATCGAAGAAAATGACGTACAGCCCCTCAACAAGACCGCGAACACACTGCTCGCACTCGGTGCAGTGGGACTTCTTCTCCTCGGTGCGATACTGATAATCATGGCAGAGAACCCCGCAGTCACATGGCTTGTCATACTCCTGTATTTCGGCACAATTGCTTTTGGCATTTTCTGGGGATTCCGCAGAAAATCGCAGTGGAAGAAGAATGATCTGTGGCGTGTGCGCCAGGACAAGTTCTATTCTTACCCGACGGCTTTCATAACACAGAAGACCAGCTTTGACCGCGTGATCGAAGAGATCAAGGCATGTGACTTTGCCCCGTCGAAAACTCACTGGAAAACGGCACACGACGGACGTATCGAATTCACCGGATACGGCGAGCTGTTTAAGGGAGTTCTTACAGAGTTCGCTTTTGACGAACCGGACAAGAGCAAATATGTATTTGATTTCAAGGATCTCGTCCGCGGACGCGGTATCGGCTATGATCTCACAGCACTGATAATGAGGCTTACCGGTCGAGACATTGCGAGGTATGCAGACTACATGAACCTCTGCCTGACGCAGATCGAAAAGGCAATAAAGCGTATCGACGAAAACGCCGAGATACGGACCGGTTCCTGATGTGCCCCGATCCCACACATTAATAAAAGCTCCCCGTGTGGGGAGCTTTTTCGTTTTGTTATTCTACGTTGATTGACTTCTACCAATCAGCCAGACTTATTCATTACTATCCGTCCCATTTTTAATCATTCAATGGTTATTATAGGTTTTTTGGAAGAATCAAGGCATTTTAAGATGTAGAGCATATCCTCCTCCGGAACAGCCACGCATCCTGCGGTATAGTTTCCGGTCATGCAGTGCAGGAATATCGCTGAGCCCTTATACGGTATCACCGGTTCAGTATTATACTCTATGACTACCGCATATTTGTAAGCCTGGGGATAATCTGAAAGATGCTCAGCGCTATTCCAAGTTGTTGTTTTACTCTCGACCCACTGATTATAATAATCAGATTCAGGGGCGTCTACCCAATAGCAGTCACTGTTGATCTGTCTGTATTCTATCGACAGGTCATCTATCAGCTGAGTTCCAAATGCAAATCCAAGAGCGTAGGTTCCCTTCGGTGTGCAGGAATCACCTTCACAGCTTTTTGCAGATACACCATTCATACCAACGACGCCGCTGGTTTCGAGCAGACGCTGCCAGCGCCCCTCTGAATAATCATAAAAACGAACGATACGGGGAGACTTTCCTTAGTTGAAGTATAAATGCCTATTTACTCGTCGTATTCCTCAAGATCAAAAAGCAGGTTATCAAAAGCCTCATCAATAAAGTTTTCAATATATCCATTTGGATCTGAAAAATATTCATCGAGCCACGTCTGAATCCACTGAGGATGAGCTTCTTCAATATACTTATGCATATCCATTATGGTTACATTGTTCCTTTCCTTACTAATTTTCTGGGCTACGCGATCAATATAATGATCATAGTCCTCTCCGAGCAATGTATTGAGTGAGGGTAATTCGTCCCAGATACTCATATTCATTCCGCCACATGAATAAATGAGGCAGTTTTTCTTGCTGGAAATCAGACTTATCAAGAGACCATGGGTTACTTTTAAGGAAACCCCTCCATCATCATCAATGTACATCAAGAGATCATGTTGAACCGGGGCAAAAGCGAAAGAAACGTAGAGTTCTTTCATTGCGTCCTTGATTTCAGTTTCATGCTCTATAAGGCACTTTATGAGGAATTTATTGTTGATGGTTTTCTTCTTGTTTTTACCTCCTTCCTTTAGTTTTCTAACTTGTGTGTTGGGGTTTAAGCTTGAATTATTAGTAATTGGGTTCATATATGAACCCTCCTTTCATATTTGATGCTACCATTATAGCCTATATTGATAGGCTATGTAAAGAAATTCGATTTCTGAGTTTAGACGTAGAATAGCAAAATACAAGGAGGGTAACATACAACAATTGTATCAGATACATTGGACTTCTTCGAAATATAGAAGGAAACCACGTTTCTATTATCCTGATACAACGAAATGATATTATGGGGCCTCCAAAACTGCCGTGCTCTCTTCATATAACGGTAGCAGGTCCGACAAACTATCATCTTTGTTGTATCGAAGTATAGGATCAATTCCAAACTCTCTAAGAATAAGGTTCCAATAATCCAAACTGGTATTGGTAAAATGCAGCAAAAACTTGTATGCTTGCTTTTTCATGCCGATATCTGGTATTCCTCCAACTGTCTGGCGAATCAATAGTTCACCTAATTCAGGACCTGAATCGCACATTAAGCATATGAGCATTACCTTCTCGATAGTATCTGGGATAGTTTTCCCATTCAAATAATTCTGAACGGTCTTAGTATCACAGCGAAGAATATACGCAGCTTTATGGACGTCTATTTTTCTCATATTCATTATTTTGGTCAATGTTTTAGCGAAAGAATTGTCTATATCCATAGTCAACTTTGAAAGTCGTTTTTTATCACGTAATTCTCGTTTATGTTCAATCTTTACATAACTGACAAGGGTTTTCATGCGATAAGATAGTCCTATTCTCGCATGCTCAGATTCGTCTGTTTTATTTGATTTCTCTTCATACAGTTGGTAATAGCAGTCGTTGTAAGCGAAGGGCCGAAAATCCGTATCAACCTGAAATGTGTGATTTGACTCAAAATCAATTTCTGCTCTTAAAGGTAATAATATGACAGCGTTTTTTATTAGATCACTATACTCATACTTATAATCAATAGTTATTTCAAGGCCTATTTTAAAACCACAAGACAAGTCATTGCCTTTTTCATGCAATCTTACGGAGCTAATATATGCATTTATAATGTATATATCTTCTTCCAGAATACCTTCATCAGTATCTTCTAAAGAAGAAACTATTTGGCTATAGTACCGTTTTATGATCTCATATATATCCATAATATAATCTCCTTGTTTTAATGTGTTCTATATCGCATCATCCCATAGCAGTTTTTTTACGAAGTCAAGCCGCCCAGTGGGCGGCTAGCAGTATTACTTATTAAATCAAATATTCCAGAATCGTTCAAAGAATGCCTTAAGTTTGTCTATGACCGTTTCTTTCTTGGCTTTGCGATTGCCGCCACCAAAGCGAGGCATAGGTGGAAGTATCTTATCAATATCCGTACCGGTCGTTTTGATTCCACCGTCACGGAAAGCCCCCTCCACAAATGCTCTTGTTTCATTTTCTTTGAGCTTTTCCTCTTCGATTATCTGAGCAAGAGCTTTCTCGCGCTGTTCGGCAACAAAACTATGCCACTCGTTCATTACATCATCAACGTCATTGATCCCGTTTATGAAGTTCTCAATAAGATCCTTTTTGCTTCTGAGTTCAGGGCTGGAGTCAATGGCTTTCTGAATAGTTATAAGGACTTCCTTATCCTTACAATGCGTATTGTGATACTTAGTTACGAGCATAAGAATATAGTCGATATTGACCTCTATCTGCTTGATAAGTTCTATCTCAAAGACAATATCGTTATCGATCCCTCCTGTCTGTAGTCGTTATATCATCTTTTCTGCAAGTTTAGCGTAAAATCTGCCAAGCACCTCACGCATATCTGTATTCAGCCTCTTATATCCCTCAGCACTTATCTCATCGGGTACACCATAGAAAGCCTCAGCTATACCGCCTGCAATACAGGTAAGGGTATCGCAGTCGCCGCCAAGAGATACGGCGGTGCGGATAACGTCCTCGAAGTCATTGCCTTCAAGGAATGCGGTGATAGCTTCGGGAACTGTCTCCTGACAAGTCTCAACATGATGATATGTTGGACGTATCTCATCGCAGGTGCGTGAGAGATCATAGCCGAACTCTTTGATGATATACTCGCGTATTTCGTCCTTGCTGCTGCCGTTCCTTGCGAGGAATATGGCACTGACAGTAGCTTCTGCGCCTTTGATTCCCTCCGGATGATTGTGCGTGACCTCAGCTGTGAGTGCTGCTATATGGCGTGTCGTCTTGATATCATCATACAGCCAGCCTGCTGATGAAACTCGCATAGCCGAGCCGTTGCCATAGCTTCCATAAGGCTGCGGATCTTTTGTAGTGAGCCACTGACTGAACATACAGCCATAGCCAGCGTGAGGATAACGATGCCCCCATTTCTGCATAGACTCGACAAGTGCAGCCTTAATTTCGTCATCGCTCTTGCCGTAAGAGCTGATAAGAGCCTCTGCAACTGCAATTGTCATAACGGAATCATCTGTGAACTGGCTTCCCTTAGAGAATAGAGGAAACGCCTTGGTCTTATCGCCCCTGTCAAACTCATAGGGCGCGCCTATCATATCGCCTAAAATTGCTCCGATCATACCGAAGACCTCCTTTTCTTTGATGATTCCATTATATCATACCTGAAAACAAATGTGGTCTTTTGTCAAACGACATTTTTTGAATCAATAATTTGAACCGACTATTCTGAACTCGTCAGTACCAGGATCATATTCCGCAACTTTTGTTCTGCCAAGAAGGTGGCGGTTAGTTCTGAAATAGTATTCAGCAAGGCTCTCTGTACGTTTGGGATTTCTGCTCTCTGAAGCAGATCCATCATCGCCATCATGTCAAGCTCAAGAGCTATACCCAGCGCAACCGCAGTTTTCTTCTTCGGCTTATAATTGACATTGCAGCGAATAGCGGAAAACAGCTTCCTGTCTATATTAGCTTTCTTGTAAAGCTCCACTTCATCAACGCCGTGCTCTTTTATAAGCCTGAAAAGACATTGTTGAAATGTTTCTTCGCCATTGTCAAGCAACCGGTCAAGGCTTGTATCCGCCGGTAAAGGCGTATTAGATGCGGAAAGCACTTCGTCATCAGCATCTTCAAGCATAGCAGCCGCTCTTCTGCGGCGGATATACTCCTCACCACGAATAGAGTATTCATCGCTGTACAGCTTCTTTATGCCGAATTCGTCGATATATTCATCAATAGCACCGACCAGTTCCGATGACAGCTGAAAAGACTCCTTATCAAATACAACAAGAATTATATCCATATCGTGTGTAAGGAGATACTTGCCTATCTCCGAAAGCGCTATATCAAGTGCTTCATTCTTAGGAAAGCCGTATACGCCTGTCGCAATAAGCGGAAAAGCGATACTTTCAGCCTTTACCTGCTCCGCGAGTGCAAGGGCGTTTGCATAGCATGAACGCAATATGTCGCGTTCATTATGATTACCGTCTATCCACGCAGGTCCGACGGTGTGTATTATGTTTTTCGCTGAAAGATCAAATGCAGGCGTCAAAGCAGCTTGTCCCTGGTCTATTTTGCCTATCTTTGCGCGCTCTGCAAGCAGCTTATCTTTGCCAGCCGCCTGATATATAGCATTGTCAGTTCCGTCGCCGATAATAGGCTCAGGATTGGCTGTATTCACTATAGCGTCTGCTTCTACCTTTGTTATATCATTCCTAATTATATGAAATGGCATAATATCGCCTCCGGAATCTGTATCAAATTGAATTTGGTTAAAAGTAGCATTTTAGTTATTATAACATATTACACAATATTTTTCAATAGACAGATTGCAAAAATGTTTATTATTTCAGCTGAATTGATGAGGAAGATCAGATTCCGGATGATTACAGTTTCATCGTTCCATTACACCTGTAAACAGGAGCATGAGCCACCATTTATCGACCTGCCAACTGAGTAACGAAAACCGCCTCCAAATAGGAGGCGGTTGATATTATAATTAGAATTGTAGCTCTAATGAAGAAACTGTTGGAAAAGTTGACCGTCCCAGATGAAAACAAGGCTTAATATGAAACGAATGACCTCCCAATGGGAGGTCATCATCTTTTCGTTTGATTTGCAATGCCACAGAGCAGCATCAAAAAACAATTCATATCAGCCAACCTGGAACTCATCTATCAGAGCCGCGTCATGCCTCTGTAAGAGCATTGAGATTTGTTACTCCGTCGCCTGCAACATCATCGCGTTTTTTCTATCCTGGTAAACTCCGGCTGCAACAGTAGCCATGAATGCTATGAAAATTAGGACTATAACAAATAATTCCCCTCAGTATCCGTTTTTCTCCTTTTCACCATGACTCCACTTGTCATTATTTCAGCGAACATATTCTTCAACGGTTATCTTTATTGGAACTAAGCTGTTTTCAGTTGTTCCATCGCCAAGTTCACCTGATCCGTTATGGCCCCAAGTGTATACGCTTCCGTCGCTTGTTATTGCAGCACCATGATAATAACCAAGGCTAACTGATACAGCATTATCCAGTATTTTTGCAGGAACCAAACAATCTTCTTTTGTTCCGTTTCCAACCTGTCCCCAATCATTCATCCCCCAGGTATATAAACTGCCGTCATCTGTTATTGCTGCGCTATGAGACATTCCAAGATCAATCGATTTCACATTATCCATTATCTTTACAGGAACCAGACTATCCTCTTTTGTTCCATTGCCAAGCTGTCCATTTCCATTCTCTCCCCATGTGTATAAACTTCCATCGCTGGTTATAGCTGCGCTATGATATCTGCCAAGACTAACTGCCATGACATCGTCCATTATCTTTACTGGAACCAAACTATCATTTTTTGTTCCATTTCCAAGCTGCCCCATACCATTTGATCCCCAAGTATATAGACTTCCATCATTTGTTATCGCTGCGCTAAAACAATTGCCAAGGCTGACCGATACAACATTATCCATTACTTTTACAGGAGTAGGGATACCCTGCTCATTTGGAGGAGCGAACATTTCTGCTTTTTCTCCGTTTCCAATCTCTCCATTAACATTAGCACCCCAAGTATACAAACTGCCGTCTGCTGTTACTGCCGCACTATGAGAATCGCCAAGACTAACTGATACGACATTATCCAATATCTTTACAGGATCCACGACAGGCTTTTCTGTGAATGAGTCATATATTACGCCAGTTCCAAGTATCCCATAGTCATTGCATCCCCACATATAAAGGCTTCCATCACTTTTTATGGCTGCAGCATGCGCACCACCAAGACAAACTGATACGACATCATCCATTACATTATGCGGGTGTGTATAATGACCTTCAATTGTCGATTTTGGAAGCACTCCTGTGGAGCCCCACATATACAAGAAGCCATAATTATCAATGCAAGCACTGGTGGAATACCCAAGCGAAAGCCTGTTTTCGTAGTTAATACTATCATCAGCGGAGGATAACGATTCCGTTTCCTCTTCTGTTGTCAGCTCAGCTTCAGTTGAAACGGGTTCTTCTTCCTGAGTTGAACTAACGACAGATGTCGATTCGTCGGTAGTTTCATGTTCCGTCGAGTTCTTTTTCTCAGGATCAACCCATATTGAAGGAGCATCCTTTTCGCTCCCGCAAGAAACCAGCGATATAGCACAAGTAGCTGCGAGGACAAATGCAAATATATGATTTTTCATAATGTCACCTCATGAATATGTAGTAAGCCAATAAAAATCAATGCTTTTGAGAAATGAAATAGTCAGCCTTCATAACGCTGTATTTTGCCCCTGTATGTGGAGACTCTCCACGTTAAGAAGAACAGTTGCAGTCGTTATATCTGGTACAAATGAAATGCTTACAATCCAAGTATATCATATTTTTAGTGAATAATCAAGGAAAACACTCACTAATGGATCGAAAATAACAGGCGTCGTTTTATTCTCAAGTATAAATATCAGTATAAGAGCTCACACATCATCCTTATCGCCATACCCCGCAAAGCAATAAACGCAGCTGTATCCACTGACCCTCTCGATGTACTGGCAGAAGTCGTAGATGTTCTTTTTGGACGAATTATAGAGCTTTCCATCGATGAAGCTCACGGAGTTCATTATGAAGTGTATATGGAACATTGAACCACCGCGCTTTTTCTGATGGACAGCCCACAGTAACTGATACTCACCGCCAAAGAATGCTCCGATGAGCACTGCCAGGGCCTTAGCCTTCTTGTATGTCTTGACCTCATCTCCAAATGAAACGATGAAGTGTATCAAGGGGTTGTCCTGCGTCCTGTGAAAATACTCCTTCACAAAAACCATCTGCCTATACGTTTTCTGTAAATCAGATGGATCAACGCCGTAGCCTCCGATATGAAGAGCTTTTTCATGGTCATACAGGTAGTCCAATGCATGCATAAGGTAATCAGTTCCATGCCCGTAAGTATCTTTTTTGACCTTTACAAGGACCATATATCCTCACACTCCTTCCTGATTCTGTTGACCATTTCAGGTGCTATATCTTCAGCTCTCATGCACAGGTTGTTCACGATAGTTTGCATTCTTGCCTTTTTTTCCGGAGTAACTCCTTCTTCAGAGTGAAGGGCACAGTTCACCATATATGGACTGACTCCCATTCCTCGTTCTCTTGCCTTAGCAGCTATGATTTCATAGTCGGATTCTGTCATCGTTATGGACGACTTCTTGTTCTTCTTGTCAGATTCAGCTCTCATGTTGAATACCTCCATAAGCAATATTTAGAAGCAATTGGACTCTATTGAAGTAAAAAGCAACTATCAGTTGTAATATAATATAACTTGTATTCCTCCTGTAATAGCATGGGTATTAATTTTTCTCATAGTGGTATGTGTTCTAATTGATATAATAGTTCTAATACTTCGTTGCAGGCGTCGCTGCGCTCCTATTATACTAATGTGGTATTTTTTAACAAAATATTCGTTTTTCCCTTCTTTTTAATCATATATATATCAAAATCACAATAAATCCCTATTTTTAGCTATTTTCAAATATATATGATTCTAATGAGTACACTCGGCGTGTAGTCAAAAAATGCTAAGGAGGGAAAGCCAATGTCTCAACAACAACGATTCTTAACATGTGGAGTTGATGCAATCATACCATTGGAACTTCAACTGTTCCTGTGGTCATGCGTAGAACGTCTGCCTGCTCCGCGGGACTATCTTCAAATCTTCGATCTCGAACAGGTCGGCTGTATGCAGTCCATAACCCACAGGAGCGAGGAACCGGAATACAGGAAGGTGTACCTGCTCCCATCGGAGAACCCGATCAGCGAAAAGCTGTACATCATCGATGACGGTGACCACTCAACCATGCTGCTTAGCAGCGAATACTAAAAGTAATGCCAGCCCCTTCGGGGGCTGGCTTTCTGCGTTTTATGGAGGAAAAACGAATGAAAGAAAAGAACAAAGAAAACAAACTTTACTGCTCCCATTGTGGGGCACGAATTTACGACGAGGACGACTATGAAGAGGTGAATGGTGAGATAGTATGTATCAACTGCCATCAGCTCTACACATCAACTTGTGACAGATGCGGCGAGACTATATGGACGGACGATTCATACGGCGACGAGTACACGACACTCTGCCGTCATTGTTACGAAAACTACTACACCCGCTGCTCATGCTGTGACATGCTATTGCACGCAGACGATTGCTACCACCTCGATGGGTACGACTATTGCTCTGAATGCTATCGCGAGGAAACTGATAAGTCACGCTCCATCCACGACTATGGATACAAGCCTGAGCCCATATTCTACGGTGACTCCAAACGATATTTCGGCGTTGAGCTTGAGATCGACGGAGCCGGAAAGGACAGTGATAACGCTGATGAATTGCTTGCTGTTGCAAACCGTGAGGAAGAGCATATCTACATCAAAGGCGACGGTTCGCTCGATGACGGTATGGAGCTTGTCACGCATCCAATGTCACTTGATTACCACCAAAATTATCAGTGGGAGGAGATAATGCGTCGTGCCATTTCATTGGGTTATCGTAGTCATCAGACAAGCACCTGCGGTCTGCATATTCATGTCAATCGCGACTGTCTCGGAGATACTCATGATGAACAGGACGAGGTTATCAGCCGTATCCTGTTCTTTATCGAAACTCATTGGGCGGAGCTCCTGAAATTCAGCCGCCGCTCTGAGTATAGCATGAACCGTTGGGCAGCTCGCTATGGCTTCGAGAAAACCGGTCGTGAGATACTTGACAAGGCTAAAAAAGGCAATAACGGGCGATATGCCGCGGTGAATCTGATGAATTACGCGACCATCGAGTTCAGACTTTTCCGTGGCACTCTCAAATACAACACTCTTATCGCCGCACTGGAACTTGTCGATGCTATCTGCGACATTGCAATTAGTCTCAGCGATGAGGGAATAGCGAAGATGTCATGGTCAGAGTTCGTCGGAACGTTAACAGAACCGGAACTCATAGACTACCTGAAAGAACGCAGACTCTACGTAAACGAAGACACTAATACCGAGGAGGACGTATAAAATGAAAAAGCTCGAAATATTTAACAAAATATCGGCACTCAATCTGAACGCAAGCGATGTGAAGGTGCTTCTGCGACTGGTCACTATCTTAGCAGCGACGCACCTGGCTCACAAGGTCGATAAGATTTTAAAGGAGATTGACAGATTTGAGAACCCCGATTCGATCATTCGATACTTGAAGTGAAGGAGGAATGCATATGTGTTCATTGTTTGGATGGCTTGACTATAAGGGAATAGTTCCTGACAGAATGAAAAGAAAGCTCACTCAGGCACTTGCCAATGCTGCTGAGGAGAGGGGGACTGATGCTGCCGGTGTATCCTACGTTAAGGATGGTAAGGTCATTATCTACAAACGGCCTAAGCCTGCTCACAAACTTCATTTCAATCCGCCGGAAGACACAAGAGCAGTCATGGGACATACACGCATGACCACCCAAGGCGACGAGAAACATAACTACAATAATCACCCATTCGCCGGTATAGCCGGCGATACTTCTTTCGCTTTCGCTCATAACGGCGTATTGTGGAATGACAAGCAACTGAGAAAAGACAAGCTTATACCCGACACATACATTGAAACCGATTCTTACGCTGCTTGTCAGCTCATAGAGCAGCAGGACAAGCTGGACTTTGACAGCCTGAAGTATATGGCAGAAACGGTCGAGGGTAACTTCACCTTTACAGTCCTTGATGATAACAATAGTCTGTACATCATCAAGGGCAGTAATCCCATGTGCCTGCTACACTTCAAGGATATCGGACTGTATGTCTACGCGAGCACAGAGAGTATCATGAAGAATGCGCTGCGTAGAATAGGCTTGCACAGGTTTGCGTGCGAAAAAGTTGATATTGACGAGGGAGATATACTCTGTATCGACAGGAACGGGGATATCACACGCTCAGAGTTTGAACCGAAGCTGTACCGCTACAAGTATACGAGCTTGTATGATGACTCCTCTTATTATAATATTCACGAGGAGATACTTCTCGCCTACTGTTGCTGCTATGGTGTTGACAGCGAGGACGTCGAACTATTGCTTGAGTACGGCTACACTTGCGATGAGATTGAGGAAATGCTCATGGATACCAATCTGCTCCATGAGGCTCTTCGTGACGTGAAGTACATGTGCGGGGAAAGCCTATATGAGAGCTGCTATGGAGGTGCCTGGTAAAGTCCCAAAAAGTATACTTTATGGGACACCCGAAAAACGCCTGAAAAAGCGTTCCAAAAAGTGGTGTTTTGACTTTTGAAACGTTCCGAAAGTCGCCACCACTTTTGGGGACAGATTGGAGGTAAAATGGATAACCGTGTATATGGATATGCCCGTGTTTCTACGCGGGAACAGAATGAAGACAGACAAATCGAAGCACTTACGAAGTTCGGGGTACCTGTACAGAACATTATCATCGACAAGGCATCTGGTAAGGATACTGAACGCGAGGGCTACCAGTATCTCAAACGTCAGATACTCCGCAAGGGCGATACACTTGTTATCAAGGAACTGGACAGGCTCAGCAGAAACAAGTCCGACATCAAACGTGAGTTGGAACAGTTCAAGGAAATGGGAGTCAGGGTCAAGATACTCGATATCCCAACTACACTTACAGACTTTCCGCCGGAGCAGGAATGGGTGATGGATATGATAAACGCTATTCTAATCGAAGTGCTTGGAGCAATAGCTGAAAACGAGCGTAGGAAAATACGTGCTCGTCAGCGTGAAGGTATCGAAGCTGCTAAAAAGAAAAATGTCCGCTTCGGGCGACCGTCAAAACCTTTGCCTGATAACTGGCGTGAAGTACTGGCGGAAGTCCGCAACGGAAATAAAAAGCCAGTAGAAGCTATGCGGGAGCTTGGTATCTCTCGTTCACACTATTACCGCCTATATCAAAGGAGCTGATGATGTGGAAATATACCTGGATAAGGATAAAAGGTATATATCGGTTTGGCTTACTAATGAAGAACAGAAACATTATGACCGAAAGGCGCTTACCGCTCAGCTATTAAAGAATGTCGATGATCCTAAATGCAAGGTCGTATATTTTCTATCAGGAAGTGAAGACCTGTTCAGGAGTACAGAGGGACTTTTACTTGCAAATCTGAAAAATGCTTAATGTGATGCACAGCTGGCTGATACCGTCAGGCATTGTCGATCTGCAAGTGTTAAACCTTCCGCGTCTGCCCTCCGCGTGTCCATTGTATATTCATTGCTGCGGATAGGCGCAGCATATTCGCTCTGCTTTGACAAAGATCATCTTCCCACTTGACAAACCGCTTCCATTATGCTATAATAAAACCAGACGCAAAACAGCGCGTCCGGGGTGTACCACCATCGGTGCAAACTCCGGGCGTGCTGTCTTTTTTTGCGCATTATTTCAAAGGAGTGAAAACCATGGTGACAATCAACGGAGAACCGAAGGATGTATCCGG
>JAEEGL012765683.1_pt1 | contig 15119 bp, 11 predicted proteins | sample 9134231 | NCBI WGS metagenome assembly JAEEGL01 (sample SAMN16246548, study PRJNA631951) | gut metagenome | biome: gut microbiome; feature: rumen; material: fiber-attached | host: Bos | place: Iran: Karaj | collected 2018-10 | reverse complement strand
GTCAGCTTCAACCGCATCAGCGTCGACGGCGACACCTCCACCAACGACACCTTCTGCGTCATGGCCAACGGCCTTGCGGGCAATCCGGAGATCACGGAGAAGAACGCCGACTACGCCGCCTTTGTCGAGGCGCTGAAGGCGGTCTGTGTTCCGCTGGCGATCGCCATGGCCTCCGACGGCGAGGGCGCGAAGCACCTCATCACCTGCGAGGTGACCGGCGCGGCAAGCGAGGCCAGCGCCGAGGCGATCTCCAAGGCGGTCATCTCCTCCTCGCTGACGAAGGCGGCCATCTTCGGCACCGACGCCAACTGGGGACGGGTGCTGTGCGCCATGGGCTACTCCGGCGAGCAGTTCGACCCGGACAGGGTGGATGTCAGCTTCGCCAGCGCGGCGGGGGAGATCCCAGTCTGCATCGCCGGACGCGGGCTCGCGTTCGACGAGGATCTGGCGAAGAAGATCCTTACGGAACACGACGTCGTGATCAAGGTCGCGATGGGCGAGGGAGACGGCGCCTGCACCTGCTGGGGCTGTGACCTCACCTACGAATATGTCAGGATCAACGGGGATTACAGGACATGAAGATGGAAAATGACAATTTCTCCAACGCGCAGCGGGCGCGGGTGCTGACCCAGGCGCTGCCGTACATCCGCAAGTACAGCGGCAAGATCGTCGTCGTCAAATACGGCGGGAACGCCATGGTGAACGCGGAGCTGAAGCATCAGGTCATGGAGGACATCGTGCTCCTTTGGCTCATCGGGATCCGCGTGGTGCTGGTGCACGGCGGCGGCCCGGAGATCAGCGAGCTGATGGATCGGCTGGGCAAAAAGCCGGAGTTCGTGGACGGACTGCGCGTCACGGACCGGGAGACCGTCGACATCGTCCAGATGGTGCTGGCGGGCAAGGTCAACAAGGGGCTGGTGACGCTGCTGGAGCGCAACGGCGGAAACGCGGTCGGCCTGAGCGGCATGGACGGCAAGCTCATCGAAGCCAGGATGAAGAACGCCGCCCTCGGTTACGTGGGATCCATCACGAAGATCAACATCCAGCCGGTCATGGATCTGCTGGAAAAGGGCTATATCCCCGTGATCTCCACCATCGGCTGCGACGACGAGGGCAACGCATACAACATCAACGGAGACACCGCCGCGGCATGGATCGCCGGCGCGCTGGGGGCGGAGCGCCTCATCATGATGACGGACATCGCGGGGATCCTGCGCGACCCCGGCGACCCGTCCACGCTGATCCCGGCGCTCACGATCCCGGAGGCCACGGAGCTGTTCCGGCAGAAGGTGATTTCGGGCGGCATGATCCCCAAGGTGGAGTGCTGCATCGACGCCATCCACATGGGCGTCAAGAAAGTGATTATTATGGACGGCCGGGTGCCCCACGCGATCCTGATGGAGCTTCTGACGGACGAGGGCGCCGGGACCATGGTGACCGGAGATGAGAACGATGAATGATCTGAAGCTTCTGGACAAAACCTATATCGCGAACACCTATGCGCGCTTCCCGGTGGAGATCGTCTCCGGGCACGGCAGCATTCTGACGGACGCGGACGGGAAGGACTATATCGACATGGGCAGCGGCATCGCCGTGAATTCCTTCGGCATCGGCGATCCGCTCTGGAAACAGGCCGTGATCGCCCAGCTGGACAAGGTGCAGCACACGTCCAACCTCTACTATACCGAGCCGGATGTGATGCTGGCGAAACTGCTGTGTGAAAAGACCGGCATGAAGAAGGTCTTCTTCGGCAACTCCGGCGCGGAAGCCAACGAGTGCGGCATCAAGGCCGCGCGGAAGTGGGCCGCCGAGCACAAGGGACCGGAATACAGCACGATCCTTACGCTCTGGAACAGCTTCCACGGCCGGACGCTCACGACGCTGGCCGCGACGGGGCAGGAGCACTATCACGAGCTGTTTCAGCCCCTCACGCCCGGCTTCGCCCACGTGCAGCCCAACGACCTGGAAGACGCGAAAAAGCAGATGAAGGCCCACAAGTGCGCCGCCATCCTCATCGAGTGCATCCAGGGCGAGGGCGGCGTCAAGGTCATGGACGCGGACTTCGTCAGGGGGCTTGCCGCGGCGGCGCGGGAGGACGACATCCTCCTGATCGTCGACGAGGTGCAGACCGGCAACGGCCGGACCGGGCAGCTCTATTCATACATGAACTACGGCATCCAGCCGGACATCGTCACGACGGCGAAGGGCCTCGGCGGCGGGCTGCCGCTGGGCTGCGCGCTGCTGGGGGAGAAGGTCGCGGACGTCTTCGGGCCCGGCGACCACGGCTCCACCTTCGGCGGGAACCCCGTCTGCTGCGCCGGCGCGGTCAGCGTTCTGAGCCGCATCGACGATGCGCTGCTGGCCGGGGTGCGCGCGAAGAGCGCGTATCTCTTTGAGCGGTTTACCGGCGCGCCCGGCGTGGAGTCCGTCAGCGGCATGGGACTGATGATCGGCATCAAACCGAGCGAAAAAAGCGCGGCGGAGGTCGTCAGGACCTGCATGGAAAACGGCGTGCTCTGTCTGACCGCGAAGGACCGCGTGCGGCTGCTCCCGGCGCTGAACATCCCGCCGGAGCTGCTGGAAAAGGCCGCCGCGATCATCGCAGCCGCCTGCGCGTAAGCGTCGAACGACAGGAAAAAACCGGGGATCTTCGATCAGTGGAGATCCCCGGCTGCGTTTGCTCATTCCCGGATGCAGCAGGCGCTCACATAGCCCGCGCCGCCGTCCGGCTCCAGAAAACGATAGCGCCCGTCGTCATAGCGCTGCTGCAGAATGATCCGCTCCCCGTCCGGAAGCACGGAAAAGGCGTTCAGCGGCAGCGCCAGCCCCAGGCCGATGCACTTGAGAAAGCTTTCCTTGAGCGCCCAGATGCGGAAGAACATCGCCTGCCGCGCTTCCTCCGTCTCTCCGGCGAAGATGACGCGGCACTCCGCTTCCGTGAAAAAGCGCTGCGCGATGCGCAGGTCCCGCGGCGCGGTCTCCTGGATGTCGCAGCCCACGGGACGGTCCGCGGTGACGCACATGGCGCGTGTGCCGGAGTGAGAGAGGGAAAACTGCACGTCCGGCCGCCGGGGGAGGAACGGCTTGCCGTACGTTCCCTCGCCGATCTCCATGTCCGCGTCCGCGACGCCGCGGGACAGCAGCGCCTCCCGCAGCAGCAGTCCGGCGCACAGGGACAGACGCCGGGCGGCAGGGCTGCGCAGGCGCTCGACCTTCCCCCGCCGGGCGGCGGGGACGGCGGCATAGGCCTCAAAAAACCGCGCGGGGTTCTCAAGCTCCGATGCGTCCGCAAAGGTGATCTCCGGCTCCATCGCACGCCTCCCTCCTTGTCATTTGCGCAAAACTGTGATATGCTTCCCTTGATCCATCATCATAGCATCGAATCCGCGGCGGCGCAATCCCCGCGGCGGCGGTTTTCCGCCGGGAACTTTTTTCCGGCCAATGCGTCTAAACCAGCGAAGACCCCAAACACGCGACAATCTGATGAGAAATGGAGGGACCGAAATGAAAAAGACAATTTGCCTCATCCTATCGGTGGTGCTGGCGCTCACCCTGCTGTGCGGCTGCGGCGGTTCCGCGACGAAGAGCGACGAGGCGTACCCCGGCGCCGCCTATGCCGACAGCGGCGCTGTGTACAGCAGCGCAAAGAACAGCGGCAGCGGCTGGGCGGCAGAAGCCGCGGCGGATGCGCCGGCCATGAAGACCGAGCTGTCTGACGGCACGCAGGACGCCGAACCGCGCACCGGCCTGCCTGCCAACGTCAAGCTGATCTACCGCGCCAACATCGACATGGAGAGCACGGAATTCGACACGGCGCTGCAGGGGCTGAACGAGCTGGTGGCGAAGCTGGGCGGTTACTTTGAAAACAGCGAGCTGAACAACTATGCCAAATACCGCAACGGTTACTACACGGTCCGCGTCCCCGCGGAGAACTTCGAGACCTTCTGCACCTCCGTCGGCGAGCTGTGCCAAGTGAACAGCATCAGCCGCAGCGCAGAGGACGTCAGCGAGCGCTACTATGATCTGGAAGCCCGCCTCGTGACCCAGCAGACCAAGCTGGCGCGCCTGCAGGAGCTGCTGAAGCAGGCGGAGGACATGGAGGACATCATCACGCTGGAGAGCGCCATCAGCGAGACCGAGCTGACCATCGAAAACCTGACCGGCTCGCTCCGGAAGTACGATTCCCTCGTGGGCTATGCCACGATCAACATCACCCTTGCCGAGGTCTACAAGCTCAGCGAGGTGGAGCAGCCGGCCATCGGCTTCGGCGCGAAGCTGGCGGAGGCCTTCCGCTCCGGCTCGAAGCGCTTCGCGAACGGGTTCCAGAACTTCCTGCTGTCCGTTGCGCGCGGCTGGATCGGCTGGCTGATCTTCCTGATCATCGTCGCGGCCGTCGTGCTGATCGTCCTGAAGATCCGGAACCGCCGCAGAGCTGCAAGGGCCGCCGCGCCGCGCCCCCAGTATCCGCCGCAGCCCCCGCAGCAGGTCCAGCCCCCGCAGAATCCGCAGGGACCGCAGAATCCGCAGCCCTGATCCTGCGCGGAAGACAGAAAAACCGGGCCCGCGAGAATGGTTCTCGCGGGCCCGATGCTTTGATCCGGGACATTTACTCGATCTTGCGCAGTCCCACGCCGATGACGGCGCCGCAGATGCCGCCGATGATGTGCGTGAGGTGGGAGATGTTGTCCGTCGCGGTGACGGCGGTGACGATCTCCTGTCCGACATAGATGGCAAAGACGAGGATCAGCGTCAGCGGGATGCCGCCGGAACGCATGCCGCCGAGGGAGGCCATCAGGATCATCATGAAGACGATGCCGCTGGCGCCCAGCAGCGCCGCGCCGGGGAAGAGGAGCCACTGCAGGAGCCCCGAAATGAAGGCGGTGAACACAATGGCAAGAAGGATCGTGCGGCTGCCGTAGCGCTCCTCCAGCGTCGGACCGAGCACCAGCATCAGTGTGATGTTGCCGGAATAATGGGCAAAGCTGCTGTGCCCCAGAACGTGGGTGAAGAAGCGGGGATAGGTCAGCAGGTCCGTCAGCGGCGACCGGTAAACGCAGAAGAACCTTGTCGTGGACGCGCCCCGGGTGGCAAAGTGGAGGATCAGCACCAAAAAGGATACCAGGGCGAAATTCAGCGTGGTCGGCGCGTTGTATTGAATGAGCGCATGCGGCTTTTTTCGTTTCATAAGCTTTTCTCAATTCCTCGCGATTCCGCCGTCTGGCGGGAGCGAAGCGGCGATTATGATGACTGGAATGGCTGCTGTTCAGTCATTCTAGCACAACTTGCCCCACATGGCAAGAGCCGCCGCGGCAAAAGCGCTTTCTGTGCCCCACCGGGCGGGTGCTTGACGCGTGTGATATAATGACTGCTGGAGCAGTCATTATACTTTATCGCCGTTTCGCTCCCGCCCTGCGGGCGGAACCGCGAAACATGGCTGTCTATCATGTCTGGCGACATGATAGAGTGACTGCTAGAGCAGTCATTATACTTTATCGCCGTTTCGCTCCCGCCCTGCGGGCGGAACCGCGAAACATGGCTGTCTATCATGTCTGGCGACATGATAGAGTGACTGCCGGAGCAGTCATTATACTTTATCGCCGTTTCGCTCCCGCCCTGCGGGCGGAACCGCGAAACATGGCGATTTGTGCATGTCGCCCCCGCCGGGCGACACAGAAAGGATCAAAGGCCGTGCCGCCGAAAGCGGCACATGCCATGAAAGATACGACTTCAGGAAAAACTGTATGAACGGAAGGGATCGACATGACAAAAGTTGACATTTTCTCCGGCTTTCTGGGCGCGGGCAAGACGACGCTGATCAAGAAGCTGATCGCGGAAGCGCTGCAGGGGCAGAAGCTGGTGCTGATCGAAAACGAGTTCGGCGAGATCGGCATCGACGGCGCCTTTATGAAGGAGGCGGGCATCCAGGTGAACGAGCTGAACGCCGGATGCATCTGCTGCTCCCTGGTGGGGGATTTCACCGCGGCGCTGCATAAGGTGCTGGAGACCTATCAGCCGGACCGGATCCTGATTGAGCCCAGCGGCGTCGGTAAGCTCTCGGACATCCTGGAGGCGGTCGACGGCATCGAGGGGCTGGAGATCAACAGCGCGACGATCGTCGCCGATGCGAATAAGTGCAAGCGCTATATGCGCGCCTTCGGCGAGTTTTACAACGACCAGGTCAGCGGTGCCGGCGCCATCGTTCTCAGCCGCACCGGCGGCATTGCGCCGGAAAAGCTGGAGGAGGCAATCGCGCTGCTCCGTGAACGGAACCCGGACGCGGTCATCATCACGACGCCCTGGGATGCGCTGAGCGGCGCCCAGATCCTGGACGCCATCCAGCGCACGGACACGCTGGAGCATGAGCTGGAGGCGCTGCGGCAGGAGCAGGCGCACCGTCATCACGATGCGGATGAGGAGGAACACGAGCACCATCACCACCATCATGATGCGGACGAGGAGGAACACGAGCACCATCATCACCATCATGATGCGGACGAGGAGGAACACGAGCACCATCATCACCATCATGATGCGGACGAGGAGGCGCACGAGCACCATCACCACCATCATGATGCGGATGAGGAGGCGCTCGAGCATCATCACGATCACGGGCTCGACTGCACCTGCGGCTGCCATGATCACGATCACGCGCATCATCACCATGACCACGACGCAGACGAGATCTTCGTCAGCTGGGGTGTGGAGACCGCGAAAAAATTCAGCGAGGAAGAGCTCCGCGGCATCCTGGATTCGCTGGAGGATGAGGCGCGCTTCGGCACGGTGCTGCGCGCAAAGGGGATCGTGGACGCCGTCGACGGCGAGTGGATCCACTTTGACTACGTGCCCGAAGAGGTCAACGTCCGCCGCGGCAGCGCCGAGGTCACAGGCCGGCTGTGCGTGATCGGCAGCGGATTGAAGATCGACGCCCTGGCCGCCGCATTCGGAGTGGAGAAGGCATGAAAGACGACCTCGTGCCGATGGAGAAGGAACCGGATATCCCGGTATATCTGTTCACCGGCTTTATGGATGCCGGGAAAACGCGCTTTATCCAGGGGACGCTGGAGGACAAGCGCTTTGAGACCGGCGAGCGGACGCTGCTGATCGTCTGCGAAGAGGGCGAGGAGGAATACGCGCCGGACCAGTTTGCGGGCAAAAAGGTCATGATGCGTCTGGCGGACAGCGAGGATGCCTTTACCGAAGCGCTGCTGAAGCAGTGGGAGGTCGAGACCGGCGCGGAGCGCGTGCTGATCGAGTGGAACGGCATGTGGATGCTCGACACGCTTTACCAGGCGATGCCGGAGCGCTGGATCGTGGCGCAGGAACTGATGTTCGCAGAGGCGGGGAGCTTTCTCCTCTATAATACGAATCTGCGCCAGCTTGTCTACGACAAGCTGAAGAGCTGCGAGCTTGTGGTCTTCAACCGATTCGATCCGAAGCAGGACATCATGCCGTTTCACAAGATCGTGCGCGGCGCCAACCGTTCCTGCGACATCGCCTATGAGGATGAAAACGGCAAGGTGCGCTTTGATGACATCGAGGACCCGCTGCCCTTCGACAAGAACGCGAAGGTCATCGAGATCGCCGACCGGGACTATGCGATCTGGTACCGGGACCTCGGCGAGGACCTGAAAAGCTACGACGGAAAGACCGTCCGCTTCAAGGCGCAGATCGCCAGAAGCGAGGATCTGGCCGCCGACACCCTCATCGTCGGACGGCAGATGATGAACTGCTGCGCCGCGGATATCAGCTTTGCCGGGCTGATCGCCGTGAAGAATCCCCGCCGAGAGCTGGACAGCGGCGACTGGGTGGAGCTGACCGCGTCGATCCGCGTGCGGAAGCATCCCGGCTATGACCGCCCCGGACCGGTCCTGACCATCCGGGAGATCTCCCCGGCTGAGCCGCCGGAGGATGAGGTGGCAACGTTTTATTGAATCAGAGAACGGGAACCCCCGGCGCGGTCTTTTCCGAAAGACCGCGCCGGGGGCTTGCCTTTTTATCTGTCCCGGATCAGTCGGGCAGGGACTTCCCGTAGAGCTTCAGCACGATGTCCCGGAAGAGGGTCCCCGTCCCGGTGAGGCGGTTCGGGTTCCAGACAAAGACCGTGTCAGCCCTTGCGTCCTCGCCCTCGATGGGGAAGGTGACGACATTGGGGCGCAGGTAGAGCTCCCGGAGCGCGCCGGGCAGGATCGCGACGCCGAGCCCTGCGTTCACCGAGAGCACGACGCTCTCCGCACGGTTGTAGATGCTGATGATCCGGGGCGTGAAGCCGCGATTGCGGCAGACCGTCATGATCTTCTTGTCCAGTGAAACGTCGGATTTCGGCACAGAGACGAAGGGCTGGCGCGCCACCGTGGACCAGTCGCGCAGGTCGATGGAGTCCGCGACGGCGCGGTTGACGAACAGCTCCAACTGGCCGCGCGCGATCACCACGGAAACATAGCCCATATTGTCCGGCGTCATCGTACCGACGCCGAAATAAAAATCATGCGTATTCTGGCGCAGCGCCTCGATGAGCTCCGCACCCTCCAGCAGACTGATGTCGACCTGGATGTCCGGGTGGTCGACATAGAGCGGGAGCAGACAGTCGCTGACCTGGGTGCTGGCGGAGGAGAGCGCCGCGATGCGGATGTGGCCGACCGTTCCCTCGGCCATGTTGCGCATGCGCGTCTCCGCCCGGTCCTTGATCGCGAGGATCTCCTGCACATAGGGCAGAAGCTCGCGCCCGGCGTCCGTGAGGACCACCCCGCGCTTCGTGCGGTGGATCAGCTCCAGCCCCATGGCCTGCTCCAGCGTCTTCAGCTGATGGCTCACCGCGGGCTGGGAGACGTTGTACTGCTCTGCGGTACGGGAGATGTTCTGCGTTCGCGCGACGGAGGCGAACAGTTCAAACTGCAGCATGTTCATATCAAACACCGCCATAACAGGAATCAGGAGGCAATCGTATGCCTCCTGATTCTATCATATTGCGCTGTGACCCGCAAGATATAAACGATATTTATACCTTGAGGGGGATGTCCAGCGCCGTGCAGCCCATCGCCGGGACGGTGAACGCCGGGAATTCGCCCAGCGCCGCGACGTCCCGCGCGCGCAGCGGGCGGAAGTACCACGCCTCCGGGCGGACGGGCGCGTCGGCGTTCCCGCGGTTGACGGCGATCAGCTTTGCCCCCTCGGCGCAGTAGCGGAGGATGAACACGACGTCCTCGCCCCAGCTGGCAAAGGCCGCGTCGCCGCATCGGAGGACGGGGCTTTCGCGGCGCGCGTGCGCAAGGGAGGTATAGTAATCGCGCAGCTCGCCCTCCTTCGGCCGATAAGGGGCGCGGCAGAAGGGATCCTGCAGACCCTGCATGCCCTCCTCGTCGCCGTAATAGACGCTGGGCATGCCGGGCAGCGCAAACTGTACGGCAGCGCAGAGCTTCTGCCGGGCGCGGCCGAGGGCGTCCTGCTCCGGTGTCAGCGCGAAGGCGGCCTGCCGCGCGCGCGGCATCTCGCTGCCGTCGGTGCCGCTGCCGAGGATGGAGCGAAGGCGGGCAGTGTCGTGACTGCCCAGCAGGTTCATAAGGCAGCGATACATCGGAGCGGGATAGTTGAGCCGCTGTCCGATGAGGAAATCCCGGAACTCTGCGGCGTTCTTGCGGCCGAGCGCAAAGTCCAGCATGGCGATCCGGAAGGGATAATTCATGACGCTGTCAAGCCCGTCGCCGAGCGCATAGCGCCGGCGGACGCCGTAACTGATTTTGGTGGTGGCATCCTCCCAAACCTCGCCGAGCAGCAGCGCGTCGGGATCCGTCTCCTTGATGCTGCTTCGCATCAGGTCGATGACCGCGTCGGGCAGCTCGTCGGCCACATCCAGCCGCCAGCCGCCGGCGCCGCAGCGGAGATAGTGCTTCATCACGGAATCCTCGCCGCTGATGACGAACTTCTGCCAGCTCCGGTTGGTCTCGTTCACCTCCGGGAGCGTGTCGAAGTTCCACCAGCAGCGGTAATCGTCCGGGAAATGGCGGAAGTCGTACCAGGGATAATAGGGGCTTTGCTCGCCCTGATAGGCGCCGGGCTCCGGATAGCGCTGACAGCGGTTGAAGTAGACGCTGTCGTCGCCGGTGTGGGAGAAGACGCCGTCCAGGATGACGCGGATGCCGAGCGCCTTTGCTTTGGCGCACAGCGTTTTGAAGGTCGCCTCGCTGCCCAGCATGGGGTCGACGCGCCGGTAATCGGCCGTGTTGTAGCGGTGATTGGAATCGGACTCAAAGATCGGGTTGAGGTAGATGCAGTCCACGCCCATTTCGCGCAGAGAGGGGAGCCGGTCGATGATGCCGCGCAGCGTGCCGCCGAAGAAATCGTCGGGATAATAGTACTTCGCGCCGGCGGAGGGTTCCCATTTCACGGCGTCGTCCCAGCTCCCGTGGACCTCGATGTGCCGGCCCAGCGCCCGGTGGTAGCGGACGCCGTCCGCAAAGGAAGCGCCGCCGGGGGCGTAGCGGTCGGGGTAAATCTGATACATGACGGCGCCCTCGGCCCATGCGGGCGTTTCGAAAGCGGCGTCATAGACGGTGATGGACCACGGCCGGGCGTCGCCGCAGACGAGGCCGCCGCTGCCGAACGACAGCCCGCCGGGGAGGCGGAAGGTGTAAAGGATCAGCCCCGGCTCCGACGGCGCGACGAAGTCCACCGCGAAGCAGCCGTCGTCATCCCGGCGCATGGGGTGATCCTCGCCGTTGGTGATGAAGGCGGCGCCTCCGGTATAGTCGGAGGCCTTCAGGCGCAGATGGACGATCTCACCGCACTTCACCGCCCCGAAGGGGCTCCGGAAGAATTCGTTCGCGGGGTCATGCACGATGCCGCAGTTCTGACTCGGGAGCACGGAGAGATAGAGCCGGCCGTAATCCAGCGCGGGACCGTCGAAGGAATAGTTCCCGGTCATCCCGCTGCGGATCAGGCCCGCCATCGCGTCGCCGTGGCGGTATGTCGCCAGCGCGTAGGCCACGGAGCCCAGCATCGTGCCGCAGTTGAAGTCATAGAACGAGAAGCCGTTGCCCTCGCCGGTGAAGCGGTTGTACGGATGTACGGTATCCCGCAGGCCGCCGGTCTCGTGGACGATCGGAACAGCGCCGTAGCGCATGGCGATCAGCTGGGAAAGGCCGCAGGGCTCAAAGCCGGAAGGCATCAGCAGGAAGTCCGCCGCGGAATAGATGCGGCGGGACAGCGGCTCGCTGTAGTGCAGACAGGCCGCGAGCCGTCCGGGATACTGTCCGGCGAAGCCGCGCATGGCGTCCTCATAGTGCCGGTCTCCGGTGCCCAGCAGGACGAAGGCCATATCCTGCTCCATCATCCGTTCCATGCCCTGCAGCACGAGGTCGAAGCCCTTCTGCGCCGTCATGCGCGTGACCATCGCCACCAGCGGCGTGTCCGGCCCGGCCTTGTCGAGCCCGAGCTCCCGCAGCAGCGCCAGCTTGTTCTCCCGCCGCTTTTCCGGGCAGTCCGCGCTGTAATTGCACACGAGACTGGGATCCGTCGCGGGATCATAGGAGACGGTGTCCAGACCGTTCAGGATGCCGGACACGTCCGCGCCGCGAAGCATCAGCACGTCCTGCAGCCCCTCGCCGAAGGCGGGCGTGCGGATTTCGTCGGCATAGCTGGGGCTGACCGTGTTGATCCGATCGGCGTAGAGGATGCCGGTCTTCAGGAAATTTGCGCAGCCGTAATGCGCGATGCCGTCCAGACCGCACCAGCGCGGCTCGATATTCAGCAGATCGCAGGCCAGCTCAAAGCTCATTTTTCCCTGGAAGGCGATGTTGTGGATCGTGAGGATGGTGTGCAGCGCGCCCTGCGGACGATCCGCGTACTGCGTCTTGATGAGGAAGGGAAGCATGGCGGTCTGCCAGTCGTTGCAGTGCAGCACCTCCGGGCGGAAATCCGGAATCAGCGGGAGCAGTTCCAGCACGGCGCGCTGGAAAAAGGCATACTGCTCCGATTCCGCATCGCCGCCGCGGTAGATCCTGTCGCCGAAATACTGATCGCTGTCGACCAGGTAGACGGTGAGGCCGGGCAATTCCAGCTTTTCCAGACCGGCGTACTGGTGACGCCAGCCCATGTCCACATAGCAGTACGCAAGATGCTCCACGCGCCCGGCCCAGACGTCCTTGATGCAGCGGTGATAAGGCGTGATGACTCTGGCGTCCATGCCGAGCGCGGACAGGGATTTCGGCAGAGCGCCGACGACGTCCGCCAATCCGCCGGTCTTGCTCAGCGGCGCGCATTCCGAAGAGGCGATGAGCACGGCCGGGGCGTGGTCGAGCCCTTTCAGGATCAAAAGCTTTTCGAGTTCCTGGTTCATATGGAGATCCAACCTTTCTTACGGCTTGGTGGGAAGATTCGCTCAGGCATCGGGCGTGAAACTGTAATACGCGCAGCTCAGCGGCGGCAGCGGGAGCAGCGCGCTGTGACTGTGATCAAAGAACGGCTCCGGCACCGCGCGGACCGGCGCGTCCCCCCTGGAACCGGACCCGCCGAAGTATGGATCGTCACTGTCCAGAAGGCGGCGCAGCGTCCCGGCGCAGGGAAGCGCGATCTGCAGCTCCTGCGGCGCCGGCGTAAAATTGCATACGCAGACGATGTTCTCGTGTCCGGACATGCGCATGAAGGCAACGGAGCTGCGGTCGGCGTCATTCACGTTCAGCCAGTCAAAGCCGCTCCAGTTCGTGTCGCGCTCCCAAAACGCGCGATGTCCGAGGTAGAATCGGTTCAGCTCCCGGACCCAGCGCTGCATTTCCGCGTGGCGGGGATAGCCCAGAAGGAACCAGTCCAGCTCCTTCCGGTCGTCCCATTCGATGAACTGTCCGAAATCGCTGCCCATGAAGGTCAGCTTCTTGCCGGGATGGGCGAACTGGAAGCCGTAGAGCGTCCGGAGATTGGCGAACTTCATGTCATAGTCGCCGGACATCTTATCCAGCATGGATTTCTTGCCGTGCACGACCTCGTCGTGGGAGATGGAGAGGATAAAGCGCTCGGAAAAAGCGTACATCATCGAGAACGTCAGCTTGTTGTGGCTGCCCCTGCGCCAGAGCGGATCCAGCTCCATGTAGTCCAGCATGTCATGCATGAAGCCCATATCCCATTTGAAGGTGAAATCCAGCCCCTCGCCGCCGGTGACGTGGGGATAGGCGGTGCTCTCTTCCGCGATGGTGACGGCGCCGCGGCCGTGCGCATCGGCGTTGATCCGCTGCAGGAGCTCCACGGCGCCGAGGTCGATCTCGCCGCCGAAGCGGTTGCGCCGGAACTGTCCGTTCCGGCCGAAGCCGAGATAGAGCATGCTGCTGACGGCGTCCACCCGGATGCCGTCGATATGGTATACGTCGATGAACATCGCGGCGGAGGAGCGGAGGAAGCTCTTTACCGCGGGCTTTTCATAGTCGAAGATCAGCGTTCCCCAGTCCGGGTGAGCGGCCATGTCCGGATCGTCCCGCTCATAGGTGGGCGTGCCGTCAAAGTAGGCCAGACCGTAGCTGTCCCGGGGGAAGTGGGCGGGGACCCAATCCATGATGACGCCGATGCCGCTCTGATGCAGGGTGTCGACGAAGGCCATGAAATCCTGCGGCGTCCCGTAACGGCTGGTGGGGGCGAAATAGCCGGTGACCTGATAGCCCCAGGACGGCTCGTAGGGGTATTCGGTGATCGGAAGCAGCTCCACGTGGGTGTAGCCCATATCGCGGCAGTAGTCCGCCAGCGCGGCGGCGGTGTCCCGGTAATTCGGATACTTCGCGCCGGGCGCCGGGGCGCGCCAGGAGCCGAGGTGCACCTCATAGATGGACATGGGAGCGTTCAGCGCGTCGCAGTGCTGCCGGCGGGTCAGATACGCCCCGTCGTGCCAGTCGAAGCCGCCGAGCCCCCAGACCTTGCTGCCGTCGCCGGGCGAGGTCTCCCAATGCGTCGCATAGGGGTCGGATTTCAGGTTCACCCATCCCTGCGGCGATGTGATCTGATATTTGTACACGTGGCCGTCGTGTACGCCGCCGCAGACGACGGTCCAGGCCCCGCAGTCCAGACGCTGCATGGGCATCGGCTGCCAGCCGTTGAAATCCCCGACCAGCGCCACGGCCTGCGCCCGGGGGGCCCAGACCGTAAACCGGCAGGTGTCCCAGTCCACGTAATGGGCGCCGAACACGCGCCATGCGTCCGTGCTCTCGCCGCGGCAGAAGCGCTCCAGCGCGCCGAAATCCAGCTGAGTGCAATGATCCATCCCACGAGCCCTCCGATCCCTGTTTGTTTCATTATAAACGTTTCCAAACCGGAGCGCAAGCAAAAGCGGCGGGAAACAAAAACGCCTCCGGCACGTTCTGTGCCGGAGGCGGGGAAAGCGCGGTTCGTTTTGTATCTGTCCGGGATCATCAGGTCCTGATCTGCCATTCGTCGTATTCCAGAATGATCCTGCGGCATGTCCTGCAGTTCCACGCGCTGCAAGTCGAGGCGGAAACCGGGTCGGTCGACAGCTGGATATCGCCCTTTTTCCGCAGGGGAAGCATGCGCTCCCCGGCGGCGTAGCGGATCTCGCCCCGGCCGCGGATCACGCCGGCTTCCATTTCGCGCTGACAATACGGACACTGCATACGCTCACATCCTCTTGCGGACCGGGACTTCGCTTATTGGTTCTGCGAGGATTCGGGCTTTCTGGCAGCGGACTTTTCGGGCTCCTTCACTGCCTCGAGGATGCCGGTGGCCAGACCGGCCAGGCCCTGCAGCTCGCTGGGGATGATGATCTTCGTGGCGCGGCCGTTGGCGGCGGCGGTGAAGGCCTCCAGCGCGCGCAGCTTGATGACGGCCTCGGTCGGGCAGGACTCGTTGATGCGGCGGATACCTTCGGCGGTGGCGGTCTGGACCTTCAGGATGGCCTCGGCCTCGCCCTCTGCCTCGAGGATCTGCTGCTGCTTCTTCGCGTCGGCGCGCAGGATCGCGGACTCCTTCTCGCCCTCGGCGGTGAGGATCGCGGACTTCTTCTCGCCCTCGGCGCGCAGGATGGCCTCGCGGCGCTCGCGCTCGGCCTTCATCTGCTTCTCCATCGCGTTCTGGATCTCCTTGGGCGGGAGGATGTTCTTCAGCTCCACGCGGTTGACCTTGATGCCCCAGGG
>JAEEGL011019608.1_pt1 | contig 15119 bp, 9 predicted proteins | sample 9134231 | NCBI WGS metagenome assembly JAEEGL01 (sample SAMN16246548, study PRJNA631951) | gut metagenome | biome: gut microbiome; feature: rumen; material: fiber-attached | host: Bos | place: Iran: Karaj | collected 2018-10 | reverse complement strand
GGTTCCCTTCGCAACACCCGTATTGTCACAAACCTGAATCTTAGCAATGTCCTTGGCTTTCATCTGAGTCAGAATCAACCTTGTGTCACCATTCATCGGACAGTTGTCGATGCGGAGGTTATAGCTGGAGATAACATCCTCATAACCACCAATCATCAGCTCTGGCACTATCTGGAGAATATCCATCAATGTTTCTTCTCCTGTCAGTTCCATGCGCTGAGGATAAATCATCGTCCTGTCTACCTTTATCTCTATGATGGGCAAACTATCTTCTGCAGACATAGAGACATACAAGGGCAAAAGGCTAATTAATATGAGAATTTGTCGATACATTCTTTGCAAATATACACTTTTTTCTGGCATCCTGTTAATATATTAATCCTTTTTAACTATATCGGTTGTATACGATGCTTCCTGGCCATCGTTATGCAAAAAATATCCTTAAATCTTAATATATATCAGAAAAATAATGTATCTTTGCACCAACTACTGTATAACTGAAAATAAATAATGTAATATTACTCAATATGATGAAGAAGAATTTATTGATTTGTATGACAGTCCTGCTGGCAGGCTGTACTACATCTGTCGATCTGGAACAACAGGTTGACGAACTTTACAACAAGATGTCTCAGGAAGAGCGCATCGCCCAGTTGAGAAGTATGTATATGGACGATCTGCTCGATGAGAATGGAAAGGTGGATACGACCAAATGCCGTAAACTGATTCCCAATGGCATCGGTCATTTCTCACAGTTCGCGATGCAAAAACCTACCGATCCCAATGTGCTGCGTGATCGTGTAGCCGCTGTTCAGGACTGGCTCATCCATCACACACCCAATGGTATTCCCGCTTTGTTCCATGAGGAAGTGCTCTCTGGTGTCAACACCCGTGGGGCTACCATCTATCCTCAACAGATCGGACAGGCTTGTTCGTTCAATGCCGAACTGGCTGAGCTGAAGACGTTACAGACGAGTACCGCCATGCGTAAGATGGGTGGTGTATTGTCGCTGTCGCCGATGGTTGATGTATGTCGTACACCCAGCTTCAATCGCCTGGAGGAGTCATATGGTGAAGACGGCTATCTGTCGGCAGTGATGGGTACAGCCTTTGTGAAGGGTCTGCAACAGGGCGACCTGAAGAAAGGTGTGGGTGCCTGCTCGAAGCACTACCTTGGCTATGGCGGTGGTGGTGACGCAGAGGAGAAGGAGCTGATGGAAGAGATCCTGTTGCCTCACGAGACGATGATCCGCCTGGCAGGTAGTAAGGTGCTGATGCCTGGTTACCATGCAATGGCTGACACCAATGGTGAAAAGGTGAATTGCGTAGCCAATGAAAAGATCCTGATGGATATCCTACGTGGTTATCTGGGATTTGACGGGATGGTGGTGAGCGACTATACAGCTATCGATCAGCTGCCTGGTCTTGAGACACCATTAGAGAAGGCTGCTGCCGCCATCAATGCCGGTAACGATGTGGATTTCCCACATGGCGCCAACTATCAGTATCTGCAGGAAGCCATCGACAAAGGTCTGGTAAAGCCAGAGGTGCTGGAGCGTGCCGTAAAGGATGTGTTGCGTTTCAAGTTCCGTGCTGGTCTGTTCGACAAGGATGCTTATCTCTATAGTAAGGAACAGATTGTGCTCGATACACCAGAGGAGCGTCAGACAGCCTATGACATTGCATCACAGTCGGTGGTGCTGTTGGAGAACAACGGTATTCTCCCATTGGCAAATGAAAAGTTGAATGTACTGCTCACGGGTCCGAATGCAAATTCGATGTGGGCGATGTGCGGCGACTACTCTTTCCCCGCAATGACCTACTTCTGGAAGATGAACATGGAAGATCTGGAGCATCCCGAGGTAGTGACGCTGTTTGAAGGTATGACCGCCAGCAAGCCTGAGGGTGTGAACCTGATGTACAGTCGTGGTTGTGACTGGACTGAAGTTGTCGAGACTAAATATGCAGAACTGGGTGATGAGCGTGCCTGGGAAGCCGCGTTGCTGCATCGTATGGTGAATGCCGGCGAGAAGATCGACAAGGCTGAGGCACTGGCAATGGCCAAGAAGAGTGACGTGATTATTGCCGCTGTAGGTGAGAATGTGATGCTTTGTGGTGAAAACCGCGATCGTCAGGGACTGTGCCTGCCAGGCAAACAAGAACAGTATGTCAAGGAGCTGTTGGCAACAGGTAAGCCTGTGGTACTCGTCGTCTTTGGTGGTCGTGCCCAGGTCATCTCAGGTATTGCCGAGCAGTGTGCAGCCGTTATCCAGGCTTGGTATCCTGGTGAGGAAGGTGGAAAGGCTGTGGCTGATATCCTCTATGGTAAGATATCTCCCTCTGCCAAACTCTCTGTCAGTTACCCGAAAGAGGAAGTCTATGAGCCCATCTGCTATAACTATGCTACCGATAAAGATAGTCGTGTGCAATGGCCCTTCGGCTATGGACTGAGCTACACCACATTTGAGTATCAGAACCTGAAGGCTGATGCTGAGGTAGCCACCTCTGCCGAAAGTATTGAGATATCGTTTGATGTGAAGAACAGCGGTAAGATGGCTGCCGACGAGATTGTACAAATCTATCTGTCGCCGACAGGCAATAACCAGCAGATCCGTCCGATCCAGTTGCAGGGCTTTGCCCGTGTTTCACTCCAGCCAGAAGAGATCAAGACAGTGAAAGTGAAGCTTTATCCGGAGCAGTTTGGCTACTATAGCAATCAGGACAATCGTCAGTGGAACATCGAACCAGGACAGTTTGTCATTAAGATCGGTGCCGCCTCTACAGATATCCGTCTGCAGCAGACCATTACCCTGAAAGGCGATGCTATCACCAAACCTCTGAGAGACCATTATTTCTCTGAGGTAACTGTGATGTAAGAGCCTTAAGTAGAGAACACAAAAAGAGGATGTGCAAGTTGCACATCCTCTTTTTTTAGTGGGCGCTGACGGATTCGAACCGCCGACCCTCTGCTTGTAAGGCAGATGCTCTAAACCAGCTGAGCTAAGCGCCCTTTTTGTTAAGCGAGTGCAAAGGTACAGAGATTTTTCGAATTACAAGCATCGAAACCCAAAAACTTGCCACAAATTAACACTCTTTAACATTCCAGCCCAAAAGTTGCTCAATATCCGTCTGTGGAAGGATACAAAGTATCGCTTTTCCGTCAGGGGTATAGTTTACATTAGAACAGGAGAAAAGTTGATTGATAATGTTTTCTATCTCCTCATTGTTGAGCAGTTGACCATAGGGGATTGCTGCATGACGCGCAAGACTCAATGCCAGTTGTGAGTTGAGCGATGCTACCTGAGAGGTAAGAGTACTGGTATCACCTACCAGTTGCTGGAGCAGACGCACAGGGTCGAGTCCGTCGATGCCGGTAGGTACACCATTCACGGCATAGCTATATCCTCCAAGATCACTCAAATCGAAACCAAGATTGGTGAGTTCCGGCAACAGCTTTTCGAGTAACACCGCATCCGACGGGGCAAACTGCACCACCTCTGGGAAAAGCAGTTTCTGCGTGTTAGCCGTATGATTGGCCATCTGTTCCATATAACGATCATAGAGAATTCTCACGTCTGCACGATACTGGTCGATAATCATCAGTCCCGACTTCACTGCTGTCATCAGATACTTTCCCTTATATTGATAATGTGAAGGTGACTTCTCCGAGAGAATCGTCTCAGGTGTCTGGATATCATCTGCAGGCTCAGCCATAGGCCCGAATACCTCTCCCTCTTCAGGAGTAGGGATGACCCACGGTTGCTTCTCCAATCCCTCATAAAGTGACTCCCATGAACCAGCAGAATGAGTACGCCCAGTATGACTGGTATTCTTAAATGGATTATAATCCGGATTATAGCGTGGTTGTGGAGGAGCCACCTGGCGTTCAGGATCGAAGACTGGGATATCGGGACTTCCCTGTGTATCGAAATCAATGGCAGGCACCTCACAGAATTTTCCTAATGCATCACGTACCGCTGCCGTCAGGATCTGCCAGATAGCCTGTTCATTCTCGAACTTGATTTCGGTCTTCGTAGGATGGATATTCACATCAATATCAGCAGGCTCGACCTCGAAATACAGGAAATAAGGCACCTGCATGCCCTCAGGAATCAGTCGGTCGTAAGCCGTGATAACAGCCTTATGGAAATAGGGGTGTTTCATATAACGACCATTCACGAAGAAATAGTCGTGCCCACTCTTTTTACGGGCTCCCTCTGGTTTGCTGACAAAGCCGGTGAGGGTACACATCGCCGTGCGCACCTCTACTGGGAGCAGATCCTGACTGTATTGTCTGCCAAAAACATCACTGATGCGCTGACGCAGACTACCCGCCTTGAGGTTCAGCATCTCCGTACCATTATGATGAAGGGTGAAATGGATATCAGGATATACAAGCACAATGCGCTCAAAAGCCGTTAGGATATTGCTGAGTTCGGTCGCGTTCGACTTCAGGAATTTCCTACGGGCAGGCACGTTGAAGAAGAGGTTCTCTACCTTGAAGTTACTACCCACAGGACAGGATACTGGCTCCTGCGACACCACTTTTGAACCAGCAATCAGGATACGGGTTCCCACCTCATCCTCTTCACGACGAGTATGCAACTCAACATGAGCCACAGCTGCTATCGAGGCTAAAGCTTCCCCGCGGAAACCCATAGTATGAAGGGCGAAGAGATCATCTGCCTGTGCAATCTTTGAAGTGGCATGACGTTCAAACGACAGACGGGCATCGGTTTCCGACATCCCTTTACCATCGTCGATTACCTGTATCGACGTGCGTCCGGCATCCACCACTACCACATGGATAGTCTTCGCACCGGCATCCACAGCATTCTCAACCAACTCCTTGATGACAGAAGCCGGTCGCTGAATAACCTCACCAGCAGCAATCTGGTTGGCCACGCTATCTGGAAGCAGATGAATCACATCACTCATTTCTTACTACGCCAGTTAAAAATATCATCTCTGTTGAGCGGACGGATATAGTCGTACCACATAAAGCCTGGCAGGCGTTTCCGTTCTGCAGGGATCTGGTTCAGCGGATACATCGTGCCACTGGTCTTTGGTGTCCACACGCTCTCCAGTTTCTTGTCCTTCATAAACATCCGAAGCTCAGAGGTCTGCTGATAGTTATAGATAATAGGCACACTATCACCTTCTTCAAAATAGTAGCCGATCAGCACATTGTCCTTTGCCCTGGCCTCTCGAATATCACCATCCACAAAGAAGGCAAACATCTCCTTTGACGACACCTGGTTATAGCAAGCCGTATCGCTCTGCAGCTGTTGGATGGAGAAACAGTTTTCATAAATATGGGCATGATCTATCACAGAGTCCTTCAGATACACATCCACCTGGTCACCCACTAGCTGCTGACCATTGTTCCATAGGATTGGATCGTGGTACATCGTCATACAGGAGTCGAGAGAATTATACACCAGTGAGTCGCACACTGCCTGCACATCGCGACGATAGGCCCTAACATGATGGAATGCATGGATCTTACGATAAACGGAGTCGGTCTCAATATTAAAGGTCACTATCTTAAAGGTGTCGGCATGCATGAAGAGTGAGTCGCCTTGTGAGTAGTCAATAGCCACCGCACTGTCAGTACACATGGCATAGCCCGTATAGTCGAAATACTCTCCGTAATTACCAGTTAGCTTATTACGGTTCAGCGAATCGACATACACCACATTTCGGAAAGCCTGACTCATACCCTGCTTACTGTCATAATATACACTATCACCCACCATCATCTTTCCACCATTGGTCAGCACCGAACGGTTCATCAGTCTTGCCTGTTCGGTCTTAGTGTCGTAATATCCTTGTTCCGAGTAGATATGACTCTCTCCCGATGTAATGTTCGAGGGACCCACGATGTGTGCCAACGACAGACGGGTATCATAATAGAGCGTATCGGTAGTCAGGAAGAATTTCGGACTCTGCATCTTCACGTCGTAGTTAAATACCGACATCTTTGTCTCGGTATTATATTCACCCCAGTCGGAAGTCAGCGTCGTTTCACCATCAATCATCTTACCGCCCTCAAAAAAGTAGGCGTTATTATAGATACGGTCAAAATCAAGACTATCGGTAAAAAGTTTAGTCTTCTTGTGGGTCAGTATCACATTGTAACGGGCTCGTGCCAACTGATCGTTACCATCGTAGAAGGCATAGTCGCTCAATAGAGAGAGTGTATCACCCTGATACATCTTCACATGACCGAAAGCCTCAAACGAATTACTGGCTTCATAAAAATAGGCACTGTCGCAATACAGTCTGGCCCCCTGATGGGTGAAATGCACATTTCCGTTTAGGATGGTGGCATCAGGATTCTCTCGCTCATCAAAATGCAACAGGTCAGCATGCACCAGATAGACACGGGTGTCCTGCGTCTTGGCATTCCGCACAGGACGCTTCTTCTGCTGCTTTTTCTGCGCAAAGGCTGATGCCATCCCCAACATCAGGGCTAATATCATCAACCAGACAAACGACTTTCTACTGCTCACTTCTTTATTTCGCTTTTAACAACTCTTCTATTTGAACCACCCCTCGAACTCAAACTGGCAATTTTTGAATTCATCATTCAGATGGGTATAAACAGTCTTAATCTTATCGACCACCCATTGGTGGATGCGCTCCTCCTGACGTTTATTCTGCACCACATCCTTCAGCACCTGGAAGTCCTCAGTCACAGTAGCTTTATGACCCTCAATGCGATTCTTCAGCTTGGCGATGACACAGACTGTCTTTCCACGCTGGTTAATCATCTTGAACGAGCTTGAGATCTGGCCCACCTGGAGGGTATCAACCACCTTGGCAATCTCAGGCGGCAGGTCTTGCATGCGGAAACGTGAAGAGGTATGACCCGTCTGCATCATGTTCGTTGACATCAGACCTTTACTGTTTTTGGTATCCTTATCATCAGAAATCACAGGAGCCGCATCCTCAAAGGTAAATTTCCCAGAGCGAATATCATTAGCTATAGAGTCCAGACGAACAAGAGCCTTATCAACAGCCGCATCAGACACGATGGGCTTGCGAAGGATATGACGCACGTTCACCTTATCACCACGTTTCTCGATAAGTTGGATGATATGGAAACCAAACTCCGACTCCACGATCTTCGAGATCTTCTTCGGATCGGTCAGGTTGAAGGCAACGGTAGCAAAAGCCGGATCGAGGGTGCCACGCCCCACCAGACCGAGCTCACCACCACGACGGGCCGTTCCCGGATCCTCAGAATAAAGACGTGCCAGTGTTTGGAACGAGGCCTCTCCCTTGTTCACACGATCGGTGTAGTCACGCAACTCGTCTTTCACACGGTCTAACTCCTCTTGTTCTACACGTGGCGTCTGCTGGATAATCTGCACCTCCACCTCTGTCGGCACAAAAGGAATACTATCCTGCGGCATATCCTTAAAGTAACGACGCACCTCTGCAGGGGTTACTGAGATATCTTCGACGAGCTTACGCTTCATCCTCTGCACCACCTGACGATCTTTCATCTCGTCACGCAGTTCATTACGGATCTGCGACAACGGCTGGTGCTTATATTCCTCCAAACGCTCCCGAGAGCCATCTACCATCTCAAGCCAGTAGTTGATCTGCTGCTCCACTTCTTGAGCCACATCGGCATCTGTCACCTCAATACTATCAATGACAGCCTGATGTTTGAACAGCTTCTGTACGGCTAGCTGTTCAGGGATAATACAATCGGGGTTACCCGACCATTTCACACCTTCCAAGGCAGCCTGCATTCGCATAGCCTCCACATCGGAACGTAGGATAGCCTCATCACCAACTACCCATATCACCTCGTCGATCACTGTTCCTATCGCAACGGAATCAGAGTCTGCCGGAGTGGCAGAACTTGACATGCTGGTCATGTTGGAATAACTCGATGCAGCGACTCCGAACAGGGGAACCGCTATCATGACAACTGGGATCATTCTTTTTATAATACTCATTGGTACTGGTTTACTGTTTTCAATATTTCTTGGTTTATCTGTACAGGATAACGACTGCGCAGCGAGGCCACCCACTCTGACTCCAGCATCTGCTGGTAATCGGCAACGACCTGGTCTCTCACGTCATTATAACCCTCTGGATATTTCTTAAGTTTCTTACCATATACGGCCTCGAAGGGAAATGCGGCATCAGCCTGCACTGTCACGTCACGACGCTTAAATACCTGTCGATCTATCGTGGCATTGTCACCAGGTTTGAATACCCCCACCTCCATCTTCACACGCTCATCTCCATCGCTGTTGAAGGTGGAGCGCAAAGCCTCAGCCCACTGTTCAAAGGGCAGACGTTTCAGATATTTCTTCACAGCCTTCATATCAGCCTTGGTCTTCGTATAATATGCTAAACCGCGATAATGGGGACCTACCGATACATAAGTCTTTTCATGGACATCATACCAAGCCCGCAATCCGACCTCATCCGTCTTTGCCCGCTGCCATACCTCACGGTTGGTGAGCTCATATACCAACAGACCATCGTGGTACTCCTGTATCTGGAACTGGCGGTTAGCATCCGTCGTCTGCGCAGCTACCTCCCTTACCTTCTGGCCAGCAACCGCCTGTTTCAAACGTTGTTGTTGTAACGAACGAACCAAATTGTCTTTTAACACCTCAAACGGTTCCAACTGTTTCCGTTCCTTCATCAGGATAATGTGATAACCATCAGGAGCCAATACCGGACGACTCAGTTCACCTGTCTGCAGGGCATAGGCCGCCTGTTCGAACTCCACGAAACTCTGATGGGGCTGTATCCACTCCATATCACCGCCTTGAACAGCTGTCTGCTCATCTTCAGAGATCTTTCTGGCCAGTGTAGCGAAATCAGCACCAGCCTGTAGAGCACGCCAGATAGAATCTGCCCGCTGGGCGATACGATTCTGTTCCTTGCTTGATGCGCGGGTTGACAGTCGGAGGAGAATCTCCGCAGGTCTGATCAGTCCCTGTGTGCCAATAGCCTTTTTCGTTCGGTCATACAGACGTCGTGCCTCTGTCTGAAGGTCTGTGTCGAGAATTACTGCTCCCCCACTCTGACGATCGCTATACATCGCGAGCTCCTGTCTGAAAGCAGCTGAGGTGTCAAGCTGTGCCTCAAGCGCAGCCGCCACCTTGAGCTTATAGATAGCATAGAGTTCTGCATACTCCTCCACCGACTTCCTGTCTGATTGTCCGATCCCGTTATTCTTATGATAGGAATAAAGAAATTCCGAACGGGTAACAGGCACACCATTCACCGTCATCACTACAGGGTCAGCATTAAGCTGTGCCTGAAGCGTGAAGACAGACATGAAAAGTGAGAAGCACAATGTGAAAAGCAGACGCATCATCAAACTTCTTAGTCTTCTTAGTCGTTAGGACGTGAGTAGTTCGGAGCCTCGCTGGTGATTGTGATGTCATGCGGATGACTCTCGTTAACACCGGCATTGGTGATACGGGTGAACTTCGCTTCATGCAGTTTCTCGATGGTAGCAGCACCGCAGTAACCCATACCAGAGCGCAGACCACCTACCATTTGATAGATCACCTCCTGTACAGTTCCTTTATAAGGCACACGACCAGCGATACCCTCGGGCACCAGCTTCTTCACGTCCTTAGTGTCAGACTGGAAATAACGGTCCTTTGAACCGTGCTCCATCGCCTCAAGCGACCCCATACCACGATAACTCTTGAACTTTCGTCCGTTATAGATAATGGTATCACCAGGACTCTCCTCAGTACCGGCTACCAGTGAACCGATCATCACACAACTGCCACCAGCAGCCAGTGCCTTCACGATATCACCTGAATAACGCAGGCCACCATCAGCAATCAAGGGCACACCTGTATCTTTCAAGGCACTATAGACATCATAGACGGCACTCAACTGGGGCACACCTACACCAGCCACAACACGAGTGGTACAGATGGAGCCCGGACCAATACCTACCTTCACTGCGTCGGCACCATTTTCTACCAACATCTTGGCGGCATCACCTGTAGCGATATTACCTACCACGATATCAATGTTGGGGAACGACACCTTAGCCTCTCTCAGTTTCTCAATCACCGACTTAGAGTGACCGTGAGCCGTATCGATGACAATAGCATCAACACCAGCATTCACCAGTGCCTGCATACGATCCAATGTATCGAATGTGACACCTACACCGGCAGCCACACGCAGACGACCTTTCTCATCCTTACAGGCCATGGGCTTATCCTTAGCCTTGGTAATATCCTTATAAGTGATCAGACCGATCAGACGGTTGTCCTTATCCACTACAGGCAGCTTTTCGATTTTATTCTCCTGAAGAATCTGAGCGGCTGCCGTCAAATCAGTCTGCTGATGAGTCGTCACAAGGTTCTCCTTTGACATAATCTCATCCACAGGACGATCCAAACGACGCTCGAAGCGCAGGTCACGATTAGTTACGATACCCACCAGATGACGGTCGTCATCCACTACGGGAATGCCACCGATATGATACTCCGACATGATGTCAAGAGCCTGGGCCACCGTTGCACCAAGGGGAATGGTGATCGGATCGTAGATCATACCGTTCTCAGCACGCTTCACGATAGCCACCTGACGGGCCTGATCGTCGATCGACATATTCTTATGGATCACACCAATACCACCCTCACGAGCAATGGCAATAGCCATCTGCGACTCGGTAACGGTATCCATGGCCGCTGTCACAAACGGCACATTCAACTCAATGTTACGAGAGAAACGGGTTTTCAACTCTACCGTCTTCGGCAATACCTCAGAATAAGCCGGGATTAACAGGACGTCATCAAAGGTAAGACCGTCCATCACGATTTTGTCTGTAATAAATGAAGCCATAATATCTATTTTAAATTTTCACTTTTCATTTCTAACGATTCACTTCAGTTAGCCATCTCTGAAATGAACTTGATTCTCACCAGTCGGATCTCATCCTCAGAATAGTCACTGCCAAGTTCATCCTGGGCAACACTCAACCGATCGGTATCCGACTCACAGAAATAGTCGTAGATATCATCCACATGATCATCGTCCATCACCTCCTCCAGGAAATAGTCGATATTCAGTTTTGTACCACTATATACAATAGCCTCCACCTCATCGAGCAACTCACTGAAGTCGATGCCCTGAGCATCGGCAATATCATCAAGCGCCACCTGACGGTCAATACTCTGGATGATCTTCACCTTCAGCATGGACTTCTTCGCAACAGTACGCACTCGCATATCCACCTGACGCTCAATACCATTCTCTTCGCAGTAGCGCTTAATCAGATCTACAAACTCCTTGGCATAAGGCTGTTTCACCTTACCCTCGCCCACACCTTGGATATTCTTCAACTCGTCGAGGGTGACGGGATAATCGGTAGCCATCTGCTCCATCGACACGTCTTGGAAGATCACATATGGCGGACGCTGCAACTGTTTCGATATCTTCTTGCGCAGGTCTCTCAACATCGCACTCAGTGTGGGGTCAAGGGCACTGATACCACCCTCATGCTCCACAGCCTCGTCGTCTTCATTAAACTCTGCATCCTTCACTATCATAAAGGAATGGGGCGCCTTCAGGAACTTCTTGCCGGCAGATGTCACCTTCAGCAGACCATAGTTCTCCACCTCTTTTTTCAGGTAACCGGCAATCAGTGCCTGACGAATCACGGGATTCCAGATCTTTTCATCGTCATCGGAACCTGCACCGAAATTCTCCAGCTCCTCATGATGATGGGCCAGGATCTCGTCAGTTTCTTTACCTGTGATAAAGTCGATGATATAGTCGCTGCGGAAATTCTCTTTTACAGACAGAATAGCCTGAAGTGTTATCACCAACTGTTCCTGTGCTTCAATCTTCGTCTTCGGATGCAGACAGTTATCGCAGTTACCGCAATTATCCTTTGGATAGTCCTCACCGAAATAATGGAGCAGCATCTTACGTCGACAAACCGATGTCTCCGCATAGGCTGCCGTCTCCACCAGCAGCTGTCGGCCAATATCCTGTTCGGCAACGGGCTTACCCTCCATAAACTTATCCAGTTTCTGCAGGTCCTTGTTAGAGTAGAACGCCAGACAGATACCTTCTCCCCCGTCACGACCTGCACGACCAGTCTCCTGATAATAGCCCTCCAACGACTTGGGGATGTCGTAATGGATCACAAATCGCACGTCGGGTTTGTCAATACCCATACCGAAGGCGATGGTGGCCACAATCACATCGATATCTTCCATCAGGAAAGCGTCCTGAGTCTGTGTCCTGGTCGCAGAGTCAAGTCCTGCGTGATAAGCTGCCGCCTTGATGTCGTTGGCACGCAGAATGGCAGCAAGCTCCTCTACTTTCTTTCTCGACAGGCAGTAGATAATGCCACTCTTTCCCGGGTGCTGCTTGATAAACTTAATGATGTCCTTATCTACATCCTTCGTCTTCGGACGCACCTCGTAATAGAGGTTCGGACGGTTGAAAGAGCTCTTAAATTCCTTGGCATCCACCATGCCGAGGTTCTTCTTGATATCACTGCGAACCTTGTCGGTGGCCGTCGCTGTCAAGGCGATTATCGGTGCCTGACCAATCTCGTTGACGATCGGTCGGATACGACGGTACTCCGGGCGGAAATCATGTCCCCACTCCGAGATACAGTGCGCCTCATCGACTGCATAGAATGAGATCTTCACAGATTTCAGGAACTCCACGTTATCCTCCTTGGTCAATGACTCCGGTGCCACATACAGCAACTTGGTCTTGCCTGCCATAATGTCAGTTTTCACCTGATCGATGGCTGCCTTGTTGAGCGACGAGTTCAAGTAGTGGGCAGTACCTTCATGTTCACTGAGGTTCGTGATCACATCCACCTGATTCTTCATCAAGGCAATCAGCGGAGAGATCACGATGGCCGTTCCCTCCATCAACAAGGAGGGAAGCTGATAACAGAGTGACTTGCCGCCACCAGTAGGCATCAGCACGAAAGTATCATTGCCGTCCAGCAGATTCTGGATAATCCGCTCCTGGTCTCCTTTGAATGTATCAAATCCAAAGTACTTCTTCAGGGCCTCGGTAAGATTTCTTTTTTCGGTCATACAATCTTAGTTATTATTAGGCTTCGTATTGATTTAGATGCGACTTGTCCAGCTGTTGGCGGACATAGTCGGCTGTAACTTCAAATTTCTTAACTTTCCTCGAAGGCATCTCAAACATGGAGTCGATCATCACGTTCTCAACAATTGAACGCAGGCCACGGGCACCGAGCTTAAACTCCACTGCCTTATCCACCATCACATCGAGCGCCTCCCTATCGAAAGTCAGTTCAATACCGTCCATCTCATAGAGTTTCTGATACTGACGGATGATAGAGTTCTTGGGCTCCGTCAGAATCTTCTCTAATGCCTCACGATCGAGAGGATTCAAGTAAGTCAGTACAGGCAGACGCCCGATAATCTCAGGGATAAGTCCAAAGGACTTCAGGTCTTGCGGCTGCACATATTTCATCAGATCCTTCTTATCAATTTTACGAACGTTCTGAACAGAGTTGTATCCCACCACATGGGTATTCATACGTTGGGCAATCTTCCGCTCGATACCATCAAAGGCACCACCGCAGATAAACAGGATGTGACGTGTATCCACGTGGATATAGTCCTGGTCAGGGTGCTTACGACCACCTTTGGGCGGCACGTTCACCATCGTTCCTTCCAACAATTTCAGCAGACCCTGCTGCACACCTTCACCACTCACATCACGGGTGATAGAAGGGTTATCGCTCTTGCGGGCTATCTTATCAATCTCATCAATGAATACGATACCACGCTGTGCAGCCTCCACATCATAGTCAGCCACCTGAAGCAGACGGGTCAGGATACTCTCCACATCCTCGCCTACATAACCAGCTTCAGTAAACACGGTGGCATCAACGATGGTGAAAGGTACATCAAGCAACTTGGCAATCGTACGAGCCAACAGGGTCTTACCCGTTCCCGTCGAACCCACCATAATGATGTTGCTCTTCTCAATCTCCACTCCGTCGTCGCTGTCAGGCTGCTGAAGGCGCTTATAGTGATTATAGACTGACACGGAGAGATAGCGCTTGGCCTCATCCTGTCCGATCACATAGTCGTCGAGATAGGCCTTGATTTCCTTGGGCTTCGGCACCTTTTTCAGTTTGAATTTCCCGTTTGATGCCTTTTCGTGAGGTGTATTATCCTGCACGATGCGGTAAGCCTGTTCAGCACAACTTTCGCAGATAAAGCCATTGATACCAGTGATCAGCAGCCTCACCTCCTTCTCCGATCTTCCACAGAAACTACATGCTTTCTTCATCAGTCTTACTTCTTCCTGGTCAGCACTTCGTCAATCATACCATATTCCTTCGCCTCCTCTGCCGTCATCCAGTAGTTACGGTCAGAATCGGCATATACCTTCTCATAGGGCGTATGTGAATGTTCAGATATGATGGTATAAAGTTCCTTCTTGAATTTCAGAATCTCTTTGGCCTCGATTTCGATATCAGATGCCTGACCCTGAACACCACCAAGCGGTTGATGAATCATCACACGGCTATGAGGCAGAGCAGAGCGCTTTCCCTCCTTGCCAGCCACGAGCAGCACAGCACCCATGGAGGCAGCCATGCCCGTACAGATAGTAGCTACATCACTTGAGATGAACTGCATGGTATCATAGATACCCAGTCCAGCAGTCACACTACCACCAGGGCTGTTGATGTAGATGGAGATATCCTTGCCAGAATCCACAGAGTCGAGATAAAGCAGCTGGGCCTGCAGGGTATTGGCGGTATAATCGTCAATCTGCGTGCCGAGGAAAATGATACGGTCCATCATCAGACGTGAGAACACATCCATCTGAGTCACGTTCAACTGGCGCTCCTCAAGGATATAAGGATTCAGATACTGCGCCTGTGCCTTCATCACATCGTCGAGTGTCAGGCCATCCATTCCTAAATGCTTTGTAGCATATTTCCTAAAATCATTCCTTATCATAGTCACTTTTATCTATTCTAATTACACATTTCATTTCTATACTTTCCAATACTAAAAAAGGCTATCGACCTTCTGCATCTTGTATTGGGACACAAAGATAGCAAAAAAAGTCGATAACCTCTC
>JAEEGL014789137.1_pt1 | contig 15120 bp, 14 predicted proteins | sample 9134231 | NCBI WGS metagenome assembly JAEEGL01 (sample SAMN16246548, study PRJNA631951) | gut metagenome | biome: gut microbiome; feature: rumen; material: fiber-attached | host: Bos | place: Iran: Karaj | collected 2018-10 | reverse complement strand
GCGTTGATCTCTCTTCCCAGGGGATCGTGGGCGGGAACGGTCACAAGCCTGCCGCCCATGGCGGTAACCAACGCATCAACCGTGCCTTCTCCGCCGTCAGCCATGGGTAACAGCACCGTCTCCGCCGGCGGGATTATTCTTTTAACCCCGCGCTCCATGGCGCGTGCGACCTCCGGCGCAGAGAGACTGCCTTTGAAAGAATCGGGTGCAATGACTATCTTCACCTTGACCTCCTATGCAAAAAGAATGCTCGTCGCGATCAAAACCTGACCCACGAAATAAGCAAGAAGGTTGATGGCCCGCAGGGGCTTTATCTTTTTCCCGAAGGAATAATAGATCATGATAAAATCGCTCACCATAAACAAAAGACCGCCAAAGAAGAAAAGTATCGTAAGAGGCGATACTTCTTTGTACAAAAGAACCTCCGCGCATGAGGACATTCCGATGACAATCGCAAGATAAACGTAACCGAAAATCTCAAGGCCTTTGCTCGGCGCCGTGATCCGCGTCATGAGGGGTCTTATCAATACGGCGGAAGCCACCGCAGTCACAATGAGCGAAATGAGGATTATATCCGTGTTTCGTCCGATAAGCGCTGCAATATAAAGAAAATGACCGCAGACGAAGGAGAAAATCCCCAGAGCGAATATCTTCCTTGAAGCAGCGCCCCGGAGAACATTCCTGAGATTTAAAAGAACGTCCCCGATGAGCCCCAGGATCAGACCGATGACGATCAGGAGCCCAAATCGTGAAGGAACCCGAATGTAAGCGTAAATACCGAGACTTACAAACGTTAAGGATGCAAGTCCTTTGTAAACCGTTGCTTTAACCATCTTTCCCGCATATTCGGTTTTAATGAACCAAATATCGATTGCGATACCCAGTACCGCAAGACACGCGATGACCCAATACATATTCGGATTCTCCTTTCAGTGGAAAACAATAATTCTACCTCAATTTATCTGAAATGCCACAACACAATCTATATATAAACTACATATTGAAATATAAGTATTCTATACCCTATGTAAAAATCAATAAATAACTTTTTTGCACGTAGGTAAAACATTGACACAAGGATTATCCGTGCGATTAAGCATGTAATCTATACTAACGTCAAAGATATCCGCTAAAGATATTAGTATTGTTGTCGGAATATCTCTCGAACCACATTCATAATGTGAATAGCAACGTTGAGAAACATTAAGTAGCTGAGCAATCTGCGTTTGAGATAAGTCATGATCCTCTCTTAAATCACGAATTCGATGAAACATTAATTCACCTCCCTTCAATGATTAATTTAGACAAAAGCATCTAGAATATTGACAAATAGCCCATAATGGGCTAAATTGATGTTAGTTGGGGGGGGATTATGGATAGAAAAACTGATATTTTGAATAGATATGGGATAATTAACTCATTCGTTGAATGGAACTCTTCAAATTTTGTTTTTGATGGAAAATTGCTATGTGGTGAGTGTATTTTTGAAACTATAAATGCATCAATAGCAGTTTTCACGGGCGATGTGTCAAAAGGATGTATAGGTCAGGCTGAGGCCAAGAAATTAATCGACTTTTTTAAGGAATCAGAAAGAAGAAAGCTGCACTCAATTGTTATTTATTGTTCAAGTGGAATGAACATTGATGAAGGTGTCAATTCTGTCATCCAAATGACGAGAATAACCGGACAAATTGAACATTATAAGAAGAAGGGATTTTTATATATCTCCATTTTTGATAAGTATATTTACGGAGGCGTATTGGCTAGTTTTGGTTCTACTGCCGATTTACGTTTTGCCATCCGAAATACTAACATTGGTCTATGTGGAAATATAATTCATAAAAAGCTTTTCGGTAATGATATACACGAGTATCAAACAGATTCATACCAACTCAATACAGGATTACTGTCAAAAACCATCAACATTGATGAGTTATATAGTCATATCAAATATGTTCTTACAGGAAATAGGATAGTAAAGCAAAAAAAACTCTCTCAAATTGATTTTGCTGGTTCTCTATCAGACATAGAGACTTGTTTTTCCTATGTGCGTTCCATGGAAAAAATATATAGTTCTGAATTACTTCGGGTACTTTTTAACGATTTTATTGAAATACAAGGAAATTCTTCATCCTCTGATTCAAAAGAAATAATATGTGGCTTTGGATTTATCCAAAAACAAAAATATGCTGTTATCGCCCAAGAAAATAATAGAAACTCTTTTTACGAGTTTGCTGCCTGTAATTATGGAATGACTAGCCCAAAAGGTTACAAAAAAGCTACTATTTTTTTGAAGTTGGCAGAAAGAATGAGAATTCCCGTATTGCTTTTTGTTGACACTGTCGGTGCTCAGTGCGATGCAATCGCTGAATCATACGGACAAGTTCTCTTTTTAAGAGACTTCTTAGTAGCAAATCTCAATTTATCAGTTCCTAACATTGCGATTGTTTTAGGTGAGGCAGAAAGTGGAGGTGCCATACCATTCTTTTCAACAAATAAAATCCTTTCTGTAAACAATGCTTTTTTGTCCACCATTTCCCCTGAAGCTTACTGTGCTATAAAAAAAGAAAACATCGGCTATTATTTTTCAAATCCGAATGTTACAAATAATAGCTTGTCATACTTAAAACAAATCGGACTAATAGATCACTTTTTCCGTTTAAGTAAAAATGCGAATCATTTTGACACTACGGATATTTCAAATCTACAAAATTTGATTTTGTTCGAAACAAATCAGTTTTATAACAAATCTAGATGGCACATATTACATAATCGATTTAAAAAATGGAAGGATATTAGGACGTATGGATAAACCTTTAGTTAAAATATTGAAAGAAGAGAATGATTATTTTTGTCTGGATGTTCATTCCGGTATTCTTTTTAAGGTCAATAAAGCAATGAGTGAATTCCTTGAAAATATGGATACAACCATTCTTGAATCCGTTTATGGAAAAGATACTCTCAATGGATTAATAACGCAGTATTCCGAATTTAAGAAAAGAGGATTTTTTGACACATCCGATATCAATCGGGAAATCAAAAAGAAATATGATTTCAAAACTGTTAACTTATTAAGCATTTCTCTTATGGTTTCTTCAAACTGCAATATGCAATGCATTTATTGTTTCAATGATGGTGGTACTTCGCCTACAGATTCAAACGAAGTTATGTCATCAGATACCGCCATGCAATCCGTTGACTTTTTGGTAAACCACAGTTCTGAAAATACCTTGGGAATAGATTTTTTCGGCGGAGAACCCTTAGTCAACTTTAAGTTAATTAAAGAAATCGTCGAATATTGTAAGACAAAATATTCTGAGAAAAAATGGCTATTCTCTCTTATCACTAATGGTACTCTTGTAACAGATGAGATTGTATTTTTTTTCAAGCAAAATAAGTTTCATGTAGTTGTTTCATATGATGGAGTTTTGCAGGATATACAAAGAAAATCAACTTTTACAAATACTAAAAACCGTGAAATAATACGTGAAAACATAATAAAATTGAAAAATGCTCTACCTCGAGAGGATATTTCAATTCGCTGTATTTTAACACACATATCTATTCCCTATATTGAAGAAGTAATTGCCGAAGCGAAAGAACTGGGGGTTAGAGTACTATTTGGCCCTGTCGCCTTGAGTAAAGAAAATGCGTTAAATATAACAGCTGATGATTATGAGAAATACTATGACAGTATAACCAACGCGTTTACAAAAAATGATAATAGTTCTAAAGTTATCGGTGTTACTAGTATTCCGTACATAGTTCGCCAATTACTTATAGGTTCCCAACGATATTATTCATGTGGCGTTGGATGTGATCAAGTAGGCATTTCTTCAACCGGAGTAATATACCCCTGTCATCGATTCATCGGTGTAAAGGGAATGGAAATAGGCAATATTATTGATGGCATTGACCTTAAAGCCTATTCTAACTATGTACAACGTTACGTTGATAATATTAGTGAATGCTCTAAATGTTGGGCAAAATACTTTTGTGGTGGAGGATGCGCTCATGAAAGTTATACATACGAAGCGTCTCCATTTATTCCGTGCTCTGAGCGATGTCAAATGATAAAAAAAGAAATCGAGATTGGAATCCGCTTGTATATCCGCGCGCAGCAATCGGATACTCTAGATGACTTTATAAAAACTTTTGGCATCAATTCTAAAAATCTTAAAAGAAAGGAGAACAGGTATGGAGATAATTTCATGTATTGAAACCAATGAACGATTAGTTGAATCGGAACTTGGAATTGTCTTTTCTCAAAAGATTAATGATCAGAAACATCGCATTAATCAAAATGGAGGAAGACCTGCCGGCACAGAGTGCGGCAATAGTTGCTCTTGTAGTTAAAAAGAATAGCGGATATGCTTATGCATATCCGCTATTTAATGTTACCAATTACCCTTTAAAGGATGTGAATTGAATGAAAAAAGATGATATTGCTAATGGCGTAAAAAAAACCATTGAAGACATATTGGCTGTTCAATTTGACAACAGTTTTTTTGATATGAAGCTTGAAGATATTGGTTTAGATTCATTTTTGCTTATCCGTCTTATTGTTCTTCTTGAGGATAAGTTTAATATCGTGTTTTCAATTAGCGATTTTAACTCTTCATGTCAAAATACTATTATGGATCTTATAAATATGATAGCGGCTTTATTAGGAGAAAACTAGTTTGTATACCCACATAAAGTACAATAATTGTTTAAATGATAGTTTAGCAATATTGTTAGAACAATACGAAATACCGATTCATTATATGTATATATATTCTTGGCACTTTGTTTATACAAAAAAATTTTCCTCTATTCTGGGGCAAAATGTTGACGTGGGCTGGCAAAATCCTTGGAGAGCACTCGAAAAATATGCTGGCCTATATTTCGCAGGTGTAAATGGATTAGCGTTAACTACTAACCAAAGTAATGGACACTACACTATGGGAATTATCAATTGCAATTCTTATGACGCTTTTTGGACTGGACTATACAAAAAAGTCAAACTCCAGCACTTCTGCGCCTTCGAATTATCTGATAATAGCAAAATAAAAATATATGAACCAATGCAAGAAAAATATACTATTGAAACTCTTTTAGAAAAATTTAAAAGTATACGTTATCGTTTCCTTTTCCCCTCTTTATTTGAAAAGACACATGCGCGTAAAGAGGACCTCCTTAATAGTATTGCCCCAAATAAACTAGCTAAAAATAGTAATTACACCAAGTCCTTGACAGATTTTATTAATGATCTTCGTGGCTACTTTATTCGCGGAAAAGTTGACGGATATGATAGTACTTTAATTCAAATTGATAATCACAAGAATTCACTAATGAATGTTCACCGTGTTATAAGGTGGATTAATCCACCAAATAAAGATAACTTATTATCAATATTAGAAGAAGCGTCTTCTCTTTGGACAAACTACATAAGATTCATTATGGATTGTTCGATAAATGACCACGAGGATTCATTTCTCTCAAAAATACTATATTTGGAAAAACACGCAGTAACTGAATATGAAAAAATGAGACTCAAACTATGAATATAAAAAGTAAATTAATGTTATTTCCCTCAAATGATATATGCGCTATTTATGAAGACATTCTATACTCTTACTCGAAATGTATTGATATATACAACTCCATATGCTCTTTTGTCAATGATAATGACCTTAGTAACAAATCTGTTGTACTTGTAACATCCAATTCCTTGATTGACGGATTGGCCTTATGTTCATTACTTGATAATAATTGCGCAGTAGCACTAGTAAACGAATGTGATCATGACATCAAATCTAAGTTAGAGATTTCTTGCTGCGAATACATTGTTTGTTTTAACCATAATTCTTTTTCTTTCGAAAAAAACAATATACGTAATAGTTCTAGTGAAATTGAAACACTACTAAATGAACACAAATCTGGTCTGATAATCTTTTCGTCAGGTACTACCGGAAAGCCTAAAGCTGTATTACATGACTGGGAAAGATTCTCATCTAAATATACCGATATAAATTTCAATAGACGAACTATGCTTATTTTTCTCGGTCTCGATCATATCGGTGGGCTTAATACTCTCTTTTCTTCTCTTTTTTCTGGGGGAATCAGCGTATTTATAAAAACAACAGATGTTAAATACGTATGTAAAGTAATCGAAAAATATAAAGTTAACGTACTTCCTACTACGCCGTCTTATCTAAATGTTTTGTTCATATGCAACGCTTTTGAAAACTATGATTTTACAAGCGTTAAACTAATCTCTTACGGAACTGAAAGAATGAATCCAGATATTTTACGTTCCATTTCTGCGAAATTGCCTAATGTCTCTTTTCTTCAAACATACGGACTTAGCGAGTTGGGTATTATGGTTACTCATAGCGAAAAAAACGACTCAATATATATGAAATTAGGAGGAAATGGATTTAATTATAAAATAGTCAATGGTGTCTTGTATATTAAAAGCAAATACTCTATGGTTTGCTACCTAAATGAACCCTCTCCTTTCGTCGATGGTTGGTATAACACACATGATATTGTAAAAGAAAAGGAAGATGGATTTCTAGAAATATTGGGTCGCGAATCAGACATTGTAAATATCCATGGCAATAAACAATCACTAGTGCAGTTAGAAGAAATAATATGTAGTTCTTTTTCTGATATCCAAGACTGTGTTTTGCTTAAAGCATCGCACGCTTTTCTAGGTGATTACTTATTTGCAAAAATGGTTTTGAGAACAGGAACATCACAAGAAGACTTTGAAAAAGAATTTTATAAAAGAATTAAAGAACTTATTCCGCAATCTTTCATTCCTGTAAAAATCCAATTTTCACCTAGTACTTTAACCAATTTAAGATGGAAAAAAGATAGAAGTAATGTAGATATATAATGTAAACTGTATATACAATATCAATCATTATAGCAAATAAAGTTTGTTAGTTTCTTTAATCAAAAAGGAGAAAAAAATGAAAAAAAAGAGAATAGCTTTAGTTGTCCTTGACGGGGTTGGCATCGGAAATCATGACAAAGGCGATATGGTCTTCAATGCATATACTCCGGTTTTGTCTGATTTGCTTGACAAATGTGAACATGTAAAATTGAAAGCTCATGGGACTGCAGTTGGTCTTGCAAGCGACGCAGATATGGGAAATAGCGAGGTCGGGCATAATGCTTTAGGCTGCGGACAAATCATATCTCAAGGCGCAAAACTGGTTGATGAGGCGTTTTCATCCGGAGACATTTTTCGTACCGAAACATGGCATAAGCTTGTCACTAATTGTAAAGAAAATGATTCTGTGATTCATTTTATAGGATTATTGTCGGACGGAAATGTACACTCAAATATTAAACATCTATTGGGCTTAATTAGCAAAGCAAAAGCAGAAGGTTTGAAACAATGCAGAATTCACATTCTGTTAGACGGTCGCGACGTTCCATCGGATTCTGCAATGCAGTATGTTAATACTCTGGAAGAATTCATTCAAAAAGAAAATAGTGATTCCTTCTTTGCGTGTATCGCGAGCGGAGGAGGTAGAATGTCTATTACTATGGACCGTTATTTCGCTGATTGGGAAATGGTTAAACGAGGCTGGGATACGCACGTTCATGGACATGGCAGACAGTTTGTATCGGCTACAGAAGCAATAACTACTTATAGAAACGAAGGATACATTTCAGACCAATACCTTCCTCCATTTGTTATCGCAAAAAATGGAATCCCTGTCGGTTGTATTAAAGACGGAGATAGTGTTGTTTTATTTAACTTCCGAGGAGACAGAGCGCTAGAGATATCTATGGCATTTGAAAACAAAAAATTTGATTATTTCGATCGCGGAAATCTGCCCAAAATTTGCTATGCAGGAATGTTGCAATACGATGGAGATTTACAGATTCCATCTCAATATTTGGTTAATCCACCCCAAATAATGAATACATTAACCGATGTATTATGTCAAAACAAAATACATGAATATGCTGTGTCAGAGACACAAAAATACGGGCATGTAACATATTTTTGGAATGGAAATAGGAGCGGTAAAATTAGTGTTCAATACGAAACATACGAGGAAATACCCTCTGATACATCTCCATTTGATGAAAAACCTTGGATGAAAGCCGGAGAGATTGCAGATAAAATGATTGCAGCGATTGAAAGTAGTAAGTATCAATTTTTACGTTGTAATTTCCCCAATGGTGATATGGTAGGACATACTGGTAACATGGATGCAACAAAACTTGCAGTTGAATGTGTCGACTACCAATTAGGACGAATTAGAGCTGCATGCAAAAAAAATAATGTTCTTTTGTTAGTTGTCGCAGACCACGGAAACGCGGATCAAATGATTGAAGTTAAAAATGGAAAAGAAATAATACGAACAGCTCATTCGTTAAACCCTGTCTGGTTTATCATAGATTTGCCTGTAGGAACCCTTAATCAATTTAATGGGGCATGGGGATTAGCAAATGTAGCACCAACTGTATTATCTCTATTTGGAATAGATAAACCTACAATGTGGGAAGGAAGTATTTTCAAAATTGGAAATCAAATTGCCTTGGAATAAACCTGAGATAGAAACAATTCCAGAAATCACAAATTTATTAGCAACAACTCCTACTAGATTTCGTCCGTGGTTTTGGCTTCACTTTATTAACATTTATGCGCAAAGAGGAAACAAGAATGGCCTCAATTTAAACTTTAGCTATGGCGGTTGCTATAATCTTTTCCGCAATTGTCCATTTATTAATGTGAGTTCTTTGTATAGGAAACAAAATTATGGCAAAAATATAGCTAATTTATTTATCGAAATGCTTGCCGATGAAAAGTATATCTACATTTCTATTGATAAATACTACATCCCTTATTATGACGAATATTTAACTCTTCACAAAAACCACGATATACTGATATTTGGCTATTCCAATGGCAAATTTAATATCTGCGATTTTTTTGACACTCATTACAGCGCAAAAGAATGCGACAAAACTCAGTTAATTGATGCATTTACGCACTTCAATAAAACTAGTGACAATTCTGGATTTGAACAAATATATTTTTACGATGTCAATACCGATTATGTATTCGACTTACCTAAGGATATTATATGTTTGCTACTTGACCAGTACCTTTCAGGCCAAAATTCAAATACTCTATTTCTCCCATACAAGAACGACTACCTATATGATAACAATGTTTGGGAAAATGGGGTTAATGTCTATGATTTGCTATATGAGTATTTATTGCAAAGAGACTCACTTATAGATACGCGATCATTCCATATTTTTTACGTACATAAAATAGTATTGCTCCGACTTTTCCAAGAATTGAACAAACTCTTTTTCTTTGATTACGATAATCATTTGACCAATAAAATGTCTATTATCGTCGAAAAAACAAAAACAATCCGTGACGGCATAATAAAGCTCGGCTTTCGTGATAATTCCAAATTGCGAAATGACATTTCAAATATGATACTGCTTACTAAGAAAGATGAGTTTAATCTATTAAATGACGTATATACAAGACTAAAATCCGGAGAAGTTAACGTAGATATAAACAACCCTTCATTCGCAAGACTTGTTAAAATTGATAAGTCAACGATGGGTTCTATCGAAAATAAATATGGAAAAAAGGGATATGAAATATTCGGATACGCTGAATCATTACCTAATAACATTAAAAGAATATTTCACAATCTTAGAATTAAGAACTGGAATTTCGAAGATGAAAAGCTTCCGCAATTATTGTCGTACAATGGAAATAAAGTTGCATCTTGTAGATATTTTGAGAATAATGGGGTAATTGATTTTTACATTGCCGGACAGAGATGCAATATTACACTATATTTTATGGATTGCTACAATATGCAACGTAATGTAGAAATAAAAGTTGTAGATGCTTCTACTGGAAAAGAATTTGAATGCTTTGCTATTGATTATAAGAATAGCGGAATATTAGTTGTCTTTTCTATGGTTGGGCATATTAGGGTGAAACTGAAAAATCTAGGCGAATATTGGGGGGCATTTTCTGCCATTTATTATGACTAAACACAAGAATAACATATCCTGGACATTTAAGCAGTTGAATAAGATAGGACCAGGCGCATTAATTTGGGTTCTCATTTTTTCAGTATCAAATCTCGTATCAACTTGCTATGAAGTCTTAATGCCGTCTATCGTAATAATAATTATATCTAAAGCAAAATCATTCCATATGATCTCCGTTAGTATTCTTGTAGTTATTTCATGCTGGCTAATCATCCATTCGGTTGGTAAAATAAGTGAATCACTGGTCAATAAACACGAAAATGCTCTTTACTATTCTTTAAATATTGAATTAACAGATAAATATTTGGGGCTTCAGTTATTTGAATTGCTAGATTCAGATATAATAAAAAAATATAACCTCGCAAAAGCGTTAGTAAATAATCCAAGAACTGAAATCATTAAATACCCGCGATTACTTTTTGGTTTTTTTTCTTATATTACGGGTGTATTTTTTATGGGTACATTGATTAGCAAAATAAATCCTTGGGCGCTCATTTTTACGGTTATCGCTGCTATAGTTTCCATCATAATTTCAAAGCGTACCCAGAAATACTTTTTTGATTCGAGGGAAAAACGTCGCAGAATTAACAGTAAACTAAATTACATTACTTCAAAACTTACACTGGATAGTAAACTGTTTAAAGAACTGAAATTTTACCCGATTGGAACTCTGATTGATAAATATTTCTCTATTAGCATAGATGAATACAAGCAATACAAAAAAAATATGGCTCGAATCGAATTATTAGGATGCGTCATCTCTCTTTCATTCATCTTTGTCCGCGACATGATATCCTATTTTTTATTATCTGAAGAAATATATTTTTTACATCTACAAGCTGAAGATATATTAATATATATTAACTCCATTCTATCCTTATCAACAATGATTATCACAGCTATAAACGATGGTTTTTCCTTATACCAAGGGAATCTACAAATAAATGATTTTCGGGCTTTTCTTAACTACAATTCTTCTCACGGTGGTACTACACCCGTAACGCCTTCAGATGAAAAAAAGCCATGCATTGAATTTCGAAACGTTAGCTTCTCATATGATTATAAAAAAACTATTATTCATAATCTTTCTATGAAAATTTATAAGGGAGATAAAATTGCTATAGTCGGAGAAAACGGTGCAGGAAAAACCACCTTATTAAAACTGTTGACAGGACTATTAATTCCTCAAAGTGGAAAAATCTATATTGAAGGAAATGATATAAATCACATAGACCGAATGGCTTTATATGACTATTTTACCGTTGTATCTCAACAAGCAACTGTTTTACCCGAAACTGTTTATGACAATATCGTTTTGGCGGATAAAGATTTAGATTGCTCAAAGATTATACACTCGCTAGGAATTGAAAAAAAAATCAATTGCTTAAAATATGGCGAAAAAACCATGCTTAATTCTTCCATCAATAGAGACGGCGTAAATCTATCCGGTGGAGAAATCCAAAAAATACTAATGGCAAGATCGATTGCTCACGCCCATAAAGTATTGTTACTAGATGAACCCTCTTCTGCCATGGATTCTCTTTCAGAGGAAGCTATATATCAAGAATATTTTGATCATTTCAGTGATCGTACTATCATTTTTATAACACATAGACTTCAAACTGTATGTTTTTGCGACAAAATAATACTATTAGACAATCGGGGAATTGCTGAAATGGGATCTCATCAAGAATTACTTGAGAAAAATGGTAAGTATGCAAGAATGTTTAGAGAGCAAAAGGATTATTATACAAATGCAACAGAATAAGTATCACAATATCAGACATAATAATAGAAAAATAATTGAAGGATACAAAGCTTTGTATAAATTATGCCCTTCTTTCATCGTTTGGTCAATTATGAGAGGTTTTTTTCAATCTATCATACCTTATTTTGTTTTATTTATGACAACAAGCGTAATAAATTCCGTCTTTTATTCTGATGAGATAATAAACATCTTTGAAAAGTTGTGCATTTTAGCAGCAGGTTCTTTCATATTATCCATTATTAAGGAGCTAGTACAACAAAAAAATGTCTATTGGAATGAATATGTCGATATTAAATTTCGATACTTATTGTTCGAAGCGAAGAAAAATATGAACTATGAATTAGTTGAAAGCAATGAGGTAAGTGAATTATGCAGCAGAATAGAACTGTCAAGAAATTCAAACAATGGCGGAATTTGGAAACTAGTTGAGTCCCTTTCTTTCTTCTTTTCTGCATTAACAGATATAGTAGTCTCCTTTTCATTGACACTTAGACTATTTTTGTCTTCACCTAGCCATCAAACTACCGTTTGGGATTATTTTTTTAATTCGCATTTTTCATTGCTTACGATTGTAATAATTCTAATAATACATAATTGCACCAATTCTTCTCTAATTAAGAAAAAAGCGGATGCTCTGCGCGCCATAGATACGAAGTACTCAAGTGAGAATCTTAAGTTCAACATATATAGAGATATAGAATTCACAATGGATATGCCGTTTTCAAGAATTGCAGAATATATAATCTCTAGAATGAAAACAATTGCCCATAATCATAGGCTATCCGAAATATGCCATATTCAAGTCAAAAGTAATATTTATATTCTTATCCTTGAGATGATAGAAAGATATTATATTCTTCTATTAATATCTTATAAAGTTTTCATGGGATTAATTGGTATCGGTGATATGCTTTTATTTAGACGAACAATAAATAAATTTGTTTCTGGCATTAATCTTCTAATCGGCACGTACGAAAACCTTATACAGAATAATGAAAATATGGACATTATTTTTTCGCTCTTAGAAATATCCGATAAAAAAACAATTTCTCACAGTACTAACACATCTCTTGCAAATACTCTTTTATCGGAAAAAAACATAAGACTCGATTTCAGAAATGTTTCATACAAATATAAAAATGCCACTGAATATTCTCTAAAAAACTTGTCATTTTCATTTTGTAAGGGAGACAAAATAGCTATCGTTGGAGAAAACGGAAGTGGAAAAACTACACTGGCAAAAATACTGGCTGGACTGTATAAGAATTATGAAGGTGATATTTTCATTAATGGAATTAACATAAGAAACCTAGATGAATATGAATACAGAAGCATCTTCTCAACCGTTTTTCAAGATTATGATATTTTGTCCTTTACCATTGGTAATAATATTTCTTCAACCTATTCCTACGACGAAAATATAGTTTCCTCGGCCTTGCAGAAAGTCGATATGCTTGATCTCATAAATGATTTACCACGTAAATATGATACATTTATACATAATAATTTCGAGTGGGATGGTATTGAACTGTCCGGTGGAGAGGAGCAAAAAATTGCTATTTCAAGAAGTGTCTATAAAAACTCGTTGTTTGACGTATATGATGAACCTACTGCATCTTTAGATCCTCTTTCTGAAATAGCAATGTATCACAAACTAAACGACAATAAAAGTCTTAAAGGGGTTGTTTTTATTAGTCACAGATTTGCATCATGTAAATTATGCCCCCATATATTAGTATTGAAAGATGGTTTCTTGGTAGGTGAAGGCAATCATAATTATCTTGTAAATAACAATCCCTTCTACAAGGAACTCTGGAATTCACAAGCTTCCTTCTATCAGTCACATTAAAACAATTATCCATATTATAAAAAATGCGTCGAAGGTAGACTCAATTACCATAACAAAGTACCAACACCTATGACGTCACAAACATCTTGGCTATTACTTTTTAAATTAATAGCCTACACCCCAGATAATCTCGATATACTAGGGATTTCGACTTTTTCGAGAATCTTCTTGATGTGAACGGTAACAACGGCAATATAAAGAAAATGACCGCAGACGAAGGAGAAAATCCCCAGAGCGAATATCTTCCTTGAAGCAGCGCCCCGGAGGACATTTCTTAGATTCAAAAGAACATCCCCGATGAGCCCCAAAATCAGACCGATGACGATCAGGAGCCCAAATCGTGAAGGAACCCGAATGTAAGCGTAAATACCGAGACTTACAAACGTTAAGGATGCAAGTCCTTTGAAAACCGTTGCTTTAACCATCTTTCCCGCATATTCGGTCTTAATGAACCAAATATCGATGGCGATACCCAGTACCGCAAGACACGCGATGACCCAATACATATCCGAATCCCCCTTTCAATTTACACCTAAAACTCAAAGGTTGCGGCACACCTGTCCATGTCCAGTCTGTCTACGCAGTTTGCAGGCTCCGTAAGGGTGAGTTTATGTCCCTTGCGAATAAATACGAGAACCTCGTTCAGTTCTGCCTTAACATAATGGTCGCCCTTTGTTAGAACTTCTGTGTCAAAATCCTTATAGCTTCTGAAACGCACCAGTTTCATATCTTCCGGGAGATATACATATCTTCCGGTTTTATTTTGCTCGTAAACAGGTGCAATCATCAAACTGTCACCCACAAGAAGCTGGTCTTCTGTTTCTCCCGCTCTTTCATCATCACGGTACACAAAAGACAGCGGTTTAAAGTACATTCCGTTTTCATTGATTGCTTTGGTGCACTCCCTGTAAATATAGGGAATAAGCGCATATCTTAACTCAACGATATTCTTAAAATCTCTTGATCGTTCAAACCTGTACAGTTCCTGATTTCTGGTGCCGAGAGCGGAATGATTTCTGAAAAGGGGCGTAAATATACTGAATTCAAGCCATCTCATCATCAGGTCTTCCGTGGTATTGCTCCCGAAACCGCCGGTATCCGCTCCGGAATATATGAATCCCGTCATGTTGAGGGAAGGCATCTGCTTTATGTTTAAGAGCAGATGGCTCCACCAGGACATATTGTCTCCGGTCCAGACCCCTCCGTATCTGTGCATGCCCATAAAGGATGACCTCGAAAAAAGAAGGATTTTCTTGTCCTTGTTGTTTCTTTCGAAGGCTTCACCCGCTGCTTTGGTCATGTAAAAACCGTAGAGATTGTGAACCTTGTCATGGCGCACCCTGACACCGTTAAATTCGTGGAAGAAACGCCTGTAATCCTCGGGATTGTTATTTATGGAATCAATAAGTCCCTTGAATCCGAAGAATCCCCAGATATCAAGTTCTTTGTCCTTAATATTCTC
>JAEEGL011359001.1_pt1 | contig 15120 bp, 1 predicted proteins | sample 9134231 | NCBI WGS metagenome assembly JAEEGL01 (sample SAMN16246548, study PRJNA631951) | gut metagenome | biome: gut microbiome; feature: rumen; material: fiber-attached | host: Bos | place: Iran: Karaj | collected 2018-10 | reverse complement strand
TTTTTTAATTTAATTTAATTAAATAAATAAACTTTATTTGAATTTTAAAATATTTATTTATCTTTTTTTAAGTATTAATTGTTTATCTCTTCTTTTAATTTAATCTTCTTTTTACTCTGAATTTTTTATTGTCATCATCTTCATCTTCATCTTCATCTTCATCATTATTTTCCTTCAAATTAATTTTCTTCAAAGTAATGCCCTTTAATTCTTCATTTTCATCTCCTCCTAATAACTGATATAATTCATAGCACTGCCCAATAATTATTTTTTTTCTTTTTTCATATTCTTCATCTTTTTCATCTTTTATTCTTGGAATATCCAAATTTTTCAATAAATTTAATTCACTATTTTTCACTTCATTATTTTTTTCCAATTCATAAAATTCTTTTGGCCATAATTCTTCTCTTGTTAAATGGAATGATAAATCATTACTTTCATTGAATTCAGCATCTTTTCTTGAACTTACTAAATATCTAGAAATAAATTTACGACAAGCAGTTGCTAAAGTTTTTTTTGTTATAAATTTAATCTTTTTTTCATCGAATAATTTATTTATTGCTTTTTTTTGGCTATCATCAATCTGTTTTTTATATTGTGGTTGCAAATTTTTAATTATAGTAGTAAAACATAATGATTCAAAGAGATTATAAACACCTATTAAATCTTCCACTTTTATATTTAAATTTTCTGAATCTAATAATTCTTTACATTCTTTTGATAATTTCACATAATCAGGTAACTCACTAATTATAATTTTGATATCTTCTTTTTCGGTGTGTATTTCTTGAGTTAGATAATACATAAGTAATTGTATCGAGAATAAAATATTAGTTAATTCATCTTCTTTTTGCTTATTTAATTCTCCTGCTATAATATTATAGATTTCTTGCTTTTTTTCTATAGAAAGAACTTTTTCTTTATATTTTTCAGAAAAAGTGATAAAAACACTTGATTTTTTTCCTCTAAATCCTTCGAAACAAAAAGTGACAAATTTTAATTTTTCACTACTAAATTTAACTTTTCCCGGAAGAACGAGCTCTCCTAAATGTTTCTCTATATTATCAAAATCATAGATAAATTGCTTATAATTCATATAATTAATTGAATGATCATCTTTGAATATATTTCTTCGAGAATTATCATATAAAATTGGGGTGAAATCAACTAAACTAAAATTAAGTGTTTCATTTTTTTTCGCACTCTGAACATCGATGGCTTGTTCCATATTTCTCACATAATGATGTAAAATACCACTTTGTCTTGATGGTTCAATTATTGAATCCAAGAAAGTATTTTGCCATTGGACAAAATTCTGATAAGCAGCTGCTACATACATACCTTTTTCCATATCACCATCATCATTTAAGAAATTGGCTAAAATTTGATTATTTTCTATTTTTAAATCAAGTGGTTTCATTTCATCTCTGCATCCATATTTTACAGCATAAGGACTTAATTTATTCCATATATTTTGGTATCTTTTAAATTTTTTCTGGAAATTCTCGTCATTTTTATATAAATCTTCATCTGTTATTTTTTTCTTTGCAGCATCATCTCTTGAAATTTTATATGAATAATAATCTATCATGAAATTACTAAAATCATTAAACTCAGGCAAATATTTAATCAAATCTAAAGTTGGAGACTTATTAATTATATAATTTGTCAGGAAAGGATATTTAGTTTCATAATTATTAATTTTTTGAAGTTCTTCTTTAAAATTTTTTTCTGTTGGATAAGTAGTCATCAAGAAATATCTATAAAATGGATAATTATTTTCATCATATAAAATAACATCATTATTTTCTGTTACTAAAGATTTCATACTATGATTATCTAATTCAAGCATTTTATTATTATTTTCATTATAAAATTTAGCATAATCTGCATATTCTTTATAAGATTCTTCCAAAAGTTTTTCGATTTCATTTTCGAATTTATCGCGTTCTTCCATTGATAATATTTCTTTGCAGTTTTTAATTTTTTCTGAAAGTTTATCAAAAATTAAATTTAAAAATATTTGAATTATTGAAATACTTTTTGATTGTAATTCAACTTTTAATATATTCCAATCAGTTTCTAGCATATCTATACAAGTAATATCATCGCATACATATTTTTTCATATCTTCATCTTTTATAAATCCTAAACAATTTGCATAGAATAAATGCGAATATAAAATAAAGTTCAAAAGTCTATATCCTATTTGACTTTGATTTCTTACTTTTTCTTTTGAATCTTCGAAGAAATTTCTCTTTACTTTACTAATACCTAATTTTTCTTTTTCTTTTATGTCATCTATCTTCTTTTTGTAATCAGCTAATAACATATTTGGTATATTTTCATCCGAATCTGGAGGATTATATCCTGCAAATCTTGCGAATTGTTCTTTCTTTGCTTCCAAATTTTTGAAAATTCTATAATGTCCTGGAACATGGGCAAAGCCATGATAACCTTTGATTCCAGGAGGAAGCTCACCAGAACCTATTTTATTTTTACATGTGGGACAAGTACCACTCTTATCATTAATTCTTGGAAAACCACAAGGTTCTAAAGAGTAAAAGTAACCACATCCACAAACATATGCACCAAAATCAGGAGGCTTAGTATTTAAGTGCTTTTCTAAATTTATATAATTTTGAACATAATAATTTCCAGAAGTATTATTTCCTGGAATACAATTTTTACTAATTTTTTTTTCGCCATCTTGAGTTATTATTTGAGGATATAAAAATCCATCAGGATTTTGGCAGTTTGTAGTTTGTAAACAAAATCTTAAACCATATAATAATATTTCAAATTGATTCGCGTCAATTATTTTTTGATCTTTTTTATAAATCAATTTTGGTTTCATAGTATTATTAAAAGTATCATCATTTGAAAATAAGAAGAATAATTTTTTTGTAATATCAGGAAGATTTATATTAGGATCATTAAATAAATTTTTTGTGAATGAGGAATATTTAGTATATTCAGTCAAATCTTTTTCATAATTTGGTGATGATAAATTTGAAATAATTAAATCAGTAGAAATCATATAAAAATTATCAATTCCATTATTTTTTATATAATCAACAAATTGATTTATTGGCTTGCTGAAATTATCAAATTTATAAATATCGAATTTATCAAAATATTCTTTGAATACTTGCATTTTATCTTTATTATTAGGCAACATATAATAATTTAACATAGCGACTTTATTTTCTTGGAATTTATCTTTTAATTCATCGAAGAAGTTAATTTGGTGATTTTTAAAATTAAAATCTTTAAAGTCTTGATAATTACCTATAAGATAAAAGAATACTTTAAATGCATATATTTTTATCATTTTTCTCACATTTGTTTTCGCATTTCCTTCTATTGCTTTTAATATTTCGCCATGTCCCGAAAAAATTTGGAAATTTTTATAAGTAAAATTAATATATTTATACATATATATTTTTATATAAGCGATTGAGTATAATTCGCAGATTAAATCATTATTAGTGTCTTCTTTTTCTTCTTTTCTATTATTATAAATAGTTTCTAATGAATATATACAATCTTGGAATACTTCTAAACTTGTATTGGATAATACTAAAGTTGGATTTTCTTCTTCAAATTTTGCCCAATAATCATAATAATTTTTGAAATACACACTTAAATCTTCATCCCTTAATTTTGGTATTTCTTCAAAATAAATATTTATTTTCTTTTCGAATATACTTAATAAAATTTGATTCAGCGCTTCATCATTTGCTTTATTAATTAATTCCATCCAAGGACTTTTTTCATTTTGAATTTTTGTAATATTATCTTTTATTTCTTTAGGATTTTCAGATGTTAATTCATTCGTAAGTATTGACATAAATTCATAAGAATAAATAATCAAATTCTTATTTTGCAATATTTTATTAACTAAAGTCTTTCTATAATCATTTCCTCTAACTTTTAATAATTCATTAACGAAAATGCCCATTATTAATTCTCTGAAATTTTCTGTGTTACCTAAATTTTCAAAAAGGAAGTCAAATAATTTCTCTATATAATCAGATAAGTTATTTCCTTTTTCACTCACGTTTTCTTCAATATTTGTTTTTGCTACTTTCAATAAAATTTCTAAAGTTTTTAATATATTTTCACTACTATTTTTATTAACATCATGAAGTGATGCCTCTATTTCTAAAAATTCATTAATGGTGTAATTTTCTTTAGAATAAATGTTTAAATCAATAAAATTAGATGAAATATCTTTGTTTATTGTTTTTAATAAATTAATAAAATCGTAGAATTTTTCTTCCTTTAATTCATTTGAATTTATTTTATTAATAGATAATCTTAATAAAGCTTCAGAAATATAATAAAAAGGGGATTTTATATCTATAGTATAATATGGATTGCTTTTTTCATCTTGTTCTAAAAATATTTCTTTATCGTTAATCAAAACTTTTATTTTACTTAATAAATCACCTTCTTCTTCGTATTCAGATAATTTTCTATAAATATTTAATAATATAGATATATATTGACTATATGCTTCAATCCATAATATTTTTTTGGTTATAGCCTTGATCGGATATACTTCATCCTCATTAACATCATCTTGAGTTTTAATGAATCTTAGCTCTAACATATAATTAATAAGATTTTTATATTCATCAATGTTTTTATAGAATTCATTAATTTCAGGAACATTTTTTGATAAAAATATAAGATAATAATCATTCATTAATAGTTCGTAGAATTCATGTGTTTCTCTTTGATCTTTATTTTTCAATTCATCTATTTTTTCAAAAATTTTATTTTTTTTTAATTCTATTTCTGTTCTTCTTTGATATTCTCTTGCTTCATTTTTTTTCTGATTTAAATATTGATCAAAATTTTGCTCATCTGGATATAAAAATAAAATACATTTTTCTGAAGATAAATATTTATTTTTTATATTGCCTTTGATATTATTTATAATAGATAATAATAGAGGAAATATACCAGGTAATTTTAATCCCATTAATAATTGGACTTTATTATTTTTCATATTTTTTCCAAGTGTATCCCGAGAAAAATTGACATTTTCTAAATAAGTTTGTATTAATAATTTAATCAAATTATTATTTAAATAATAATTTTTAATAATATTTTCATCCTCATTTATTTCTTCATTATTTTCTGGGTTTCTTTCATTAATTACATTTTCTTCATTATTTAAATTATTTTCTTCTTTATTATTAAATCTTACAACTATTCTTGGTTTAGGTTTAAATTTTATTTTATCAATTTCATTATTGAAAATAAAAGTTGATAAGAAATTGTCTTTTTCTAATTTGAATATTAATTTGTTCAAATTATCATTGAATAAACTTGATAAATATTTTTGAACGATTTCAATAATGCTTCTCATATTATCTTTATCGAATAATTCATCTTTATTTAGTATATCTCCTATATTTATTTTTTCATCGGATTGTTTCAAAATACAATTTATAAACATTTGAGTCAAATCTTGATTATTTTTCAAAAATTTTAATATTTTTTTTGAATAATTATCTTTGTCTATTCCTTCTATATTAATTTTAAAACTATAATTGAAATATGAAAAAGTTTTATAAATATTATTTGTTAATTCTACATCTAATTTTAGACATTTTTTGAATAATTCTTTTTTGTCCATTTTCATTATATCAACTATTGAAAAGTCTTCACCGTTTAAATCATCAATAAATATCTGATAATAATCACTTAAATGAGTAATTGTATCAGTCAATATATTTTCTTCAACATATCTTTTTCTTTTCGGATTATTTTCATCTTCAATAAATATTCTGTTCATATGGACTGAAAATATGAATACCTTTCTATTGTTTTCATCTATATAATTTTTTTCTTTAATATGATTTTCGATGAAAAATTTAATATAATTCATAATTCCTGCTTGATAAGGAGTGAATTTGAATAAAACGATTTTTATTTTATCTTTTTGATTTAAATAAACGTCTTCTAATATACCTTCAAGATCTTTTTCTTCATTTAAAGAATTTATTTTGACTTCTTTTATATTACTTTTATCAATTCTACCTAATAATTCAGTATCAAACTGACCTGAAACATTTTCTAATAAAGCATTATCTATACTAGTGAAAGTGTATATTACATTTTTTGTGTTTTTCATTTTCTTTAAGAAATTAAGTAAATTGCTATGTTCTCCTCTTTTATAAAATTCTATTATTTTATCAGGAATACCTGGATTTTCTTCTTCAAAGCCTGAATTTTTGATTAATAAAATTATATCTTGTGATAAAGTGGGTGCAATTTTTTCAAGTATAAAATCTTGTATATCTTGAGTCATTAAATTTTTTTCTTCTTTTTTTTTTTTATATTCAGAATATATATTATATGTAATACCTCTTATTTCTTCTTTATCGCAGTTTATTAATAAATGTTTAACATTATATTTTAAATTTATATTTCTGTCTTTTATAAATATTTTTCCGAAATTTTGGACCATTTCATAGATTCTATCAGCCTCTTTTATGAATTTTTCGTCTAATAAATATTCAAAAGATATTATATGTTTTTCGAATCTATTTAAGAAAGGAGCCTTTTGTTGTTCTAAGTCTTTTTCATCAACTAAAACAATACATTTAAATCCATCATTAACTAAAGAAAATGTATTATTAGTACTCCCCATAGCAATTCTTGCGTAATTTTTTTTACTTACAACTGTAAAGTTTTGATTGAATAAATCATATAAAGATGGGTACATTGCCTCTAAATCAGAAAGTAATAATATTTTATTTTGTTCCATTTGAAGTTGGATTTTATTCAATATTTTAAGTCCATATCCTTCTGAATGAATGTCTGCATAAAAGCCACTTCCAATATAAAAAGATAATTCTTTATTTATATCCTTCTTAAATTCTGGTGATGTAAGAATTGAATTTAATAAATAATTTGATATAGATGACTTTGCTACAAGAAGTAAATATCTGCTATCTTTATCTTTAATATTATCATAAATTGTTTGGAGAACTTTATAATTTTTACTAGTATCACAATTCTTGAAATATTTTTTGAAAATGCCTTTTATTATTTCCAAAGAACTGATACTTTTTTGGGAACCGGTTTTAATTTCCAAACCAGCAAAATTTCTTTCTATACTAATAATACCTATTTCTTGTTTAACATTTTCGTCAATAATTAAATCATAATCTTCCGATATCTTTTTTAATAAAATACGCATTGCTGTTTTAATTAAATGATAAAAATCTCTAGAGCCATGAAAATCTTCATTTATTGTATATTTAGTTTTTAATTCTTCTTTATAATCATGATAGGTATTTGCCAAAGCTTTAAATAAGTCGATATTATCTTTGGCTAATTTTTCATTATAAGATTCAGCAATAGTTAAAGCAGTGGCTTCCAAATCTTTTTGATCAGGTGGGGGTATAGATAAAAATAATCCTCTATTCATTTTAGAAGCATCTAAGACCCAATTTGATATTCCAACAAATGCTATTTTTTTACTACCTTCATTTAAATCATATTCCAATTCAGAATGTATAACTTTAAGTGGATTATTTGGAGAATGTTCTGCAAGTCCCATTTCATCGAAATATATCATCGAAATTATTTTATCTAAATTTTTATCATTATTGTTCAAAATATTTCTTGCTGTTTTGAAAATATTTAATACTCCTTTTGAAGTAGAGCCTAATGAGCCTTGGAAAGCATTAATAAATAATTTTGGCAAAGATTTAAATAAAAAGTTATCAGAAGCATCCCCTTGCATTGCCTTAAATAAAAGTTGAACACTCAAAGATTTACTACATCCAGGCTTACCTACAATAAACAAAGGTATTTTTGCATTTATACAAGAAAATAAGGTGAAAAGATTTTCTAATAAAGCTCTATTTTTAGCTATACCTACTCCTAATTCAATATTACCTGCAATAAATTGCTGTTCATGCTCAGGAATTTCTATGAAATTATCCCCGAATATTTTATTCATCTTTGCAGCAAGTTGACCTCTGAATTCTTGGCTTATTAAGCGCATGTAATAACATAAATAAATACTTAATTTAATAGAATGTCTATAAATTTCAGATTTGGTCAGATTTTTATAAAAGTCATCAACTTTTATGAAGCTTTCATTCTGGTCCATTTTTTCAAAAATTTTTTTATTATTTAAGAAATAATCAACGAAAAATTCATAAAAAATACTAAAACGTCTAATTTCACGAAGTGATACAGATGAAACATCATTTTTTCCTCTAACAAATTCTTGTGCTTCTATTATTGCATCACTTGATAATTTTATTAAATCATTACAAAGATCTGAATCTTCCTTACTTATAAATTTATCCATATTTTTCATATCTAAATCTTTCTCGCCCTGATGCTTTTGACAAATATCATTCCAAAATATTTTTTTTATTGGATTTACCACCATATTTTTAATATATCTTTTTTCATCTTCAGAAGTCAGATTTCCGAAATTAAATACGAAATTAAGTAACGAAAAAGGCAAAGGATTGACTGTATACACTAAATTTTTTTCTTGTACATCTTTAAGTTTAAGAGCATAATCATTTGCACCACTTTTTCCATATCTATAAGGATTACAAGCTCCAATGAAAAATATATTATCAGGAAGTTCAACACCTTGACATGTATGCTTTGTCATTAATTCACAAATTAATCCCATACAATTACAAGTGTTAATTTCATCTAAAAATACCCACAATTTTTTTTTGAAATATTTTTGCCCTAATGCTTTATATTCGCTTTCTTTTTTTTCTTCACTTTCTTTTAATTTCTTTGCCGTTTCTATTATGCTTGGATAAGTTACTCCATCACTTTTTTTTTTTTCTTTAAATAAAAAATTAACAATTTCTTCATCTGTTATTCCAGCATGTATATTCATAATTTCCATTTTCTTTTCACCATTGTTGATTAATTCTGATAATTTTCTTATAAGTGAAGTTTTTCCACAACCTGTTTCACCCATCATTATAACAGGTATATTTTCTCTAATTCTGAGTAATATCAAAATCATTTTGACAAAATTATCAGCTGTGAAAACATATTCTCCAACGATTTCTTCTATTGATTTTAATTTTTTGTTATCGTTTTTTTTATCTTTATTATACACTGGATTATTTATTGATAAAATCTGTTTGATTTCTTCCCAAAATAATTCTTGTCTATCGAATTTTGTATAATGTTTTAATTCTTTAGGTTCTTCATCTCTTTTATTTGATTTATTTATTCTATAAACTAAATTTTGATATCTGACAAAGCCTATTTTTAAGTTCAATAATTTATTATATTCCTCAGTAGTTTGATCATCGTTTGTTATTATAGAAAATTCTTGTCCTTCTCCTTCATGGAAAAAGACTAAAGGAGGGTGAATTTTTTGGCATGAAATAATATCTCCTGGTTCAGAGAGTGCTTTTACTGCTATTTCTTCTTGTTTTTTTTCGTCGTAGTTTCCTTGTTCTATTTTAATTTTATATGTTTCAGGAGGTGCATTTAATATTTTATCGAAAGCACCTTGAGTAAAATGAATTGTATTTTGTATAAAGCTCCTAACCATTATTTCTCTCAAATTTTGGAATTGTTTATCTTTTAAAAGAATTCCTGTTTCAATTAATTTTGCTGCTGATAAACCGAAATTCATACTGAAATTTTTTAATTGTCCTGAAAAAACATTTATAAATGAATTAATTTGGTAATATGTTGGATGATCTATTTTTAATTTATTTTTAAATAAATCTTTGATTAAGGTATCGCATTCTTCAGCATCTAATGATGTCGCATCTATTGTAGTATCTTCATTAAATATATCTTCATTTATTGTATTTTTTATATCTTCTTTTGATATTGATACTCCACTTATAATCAAATCTTTGACTGATAATTTTCCACTATTTAATAATTTTAAATAATTGCATACAATTTGAACGTTTGAATTTATTTCTTTTGATACTATTAATTGAGGCAATTTGGCAATTTCCATATCCGTTCGGTTTTCAAATAAACTCAGAAGAGGATATTTATTAAAGAAGTCTATAAATCCACAAGGAATTTCAATGATTATTTTCACTTTTTTTGATAAATAGAATAAATTCTCATTTTGACCGTATAATTTAGTAACTAAGAAACTATATAAGAAATCTTTCATTAAGTCTACTTGTTTTGAATCATATAAATCTAAATGTATTACTGTTTTTTCCTCATCTTTTATTTTGTCTTGAACTTTTATCAAACGATTTATCACATCCTTTCTACTAAATTCACCACCAAACGGAAAATGAATATATTTTTTACCTTCGTTTAATATTTTTAATTTAATTTGTGTAGACTTTCCTACTCCAGCTTTATCAGAACTTATAATTTCGACATTTTCTTTATACAACTTTTTTCCCATTTTAATTTTATCATCATGTTTCAAGAATTTTCTCCCTTTTAAATTTTCTAAAGTTCTTACTAAACTATCATCTCTGACAGAATAGCCAAAAGCCACACATGATTTCATTTCTTCTGATCTTTTACTAAAAAGTATATTAATTAAATTTGTTAGTGTTTGTCTTTTATCTGAGGTCAAAAGCTCGATTTTTCCTATCATGAAAAAAACGGGATATTTACACAAAAATGCCCTATACATAAAAGCAGTAAGCTCTTCAGATGTTGTTTCCTCATTACATAATAATACTGTTTGAGCCATTGGAGGATGCCCTGTTAAAAAATTGAACCAATTTAATATATGTTCTTCTATACCTCTTTGGACTTCTCCTTTTTCTTTGCTTTCTACAAGATATATATATAAACCTTTAAAATTATTTCTATATTGTTCTTGAATTATGTTTTGCTCGTATATGTTTTCCAGTTTCAAATTATTGTTATTAAGAAAATCACTCAAAAATTTTTTAATATTTTCAAATAAGCAAATATATTTATCTGGATCCTTATTGTAATCATAATCAAAATTTAAATTTTTCAATTTTTCATTTGAATTAATTTTATCATTTGTTAAGAACTTTAAAAATGGAGCTAATGCATTATTTCTTTCGTTTCTTAAACATGAATTTAATAAATTAAATTGTCTTCCATATATATATCTAATTAATTCTTCATTTTTGTAATATTTCGTTTGAACAGCATTAATTCTTGAATAAAGATCAGTTAAATATTTACTGCATTCTTCATAATTTTCAACTTTTTTATTTTCAATGCTAAAAGATGGGTTATTATCTTTTATATGTATAACAATTTTTATATCTTCACTATACCCTTTTTCTCCCAGATTTTTTAATAGTTGATTTATCTTTTCTAATTCGCTTACTCTTTCAGAAAATAATCTATATAAAGTGAAAATTTTTTTTTCTTCTTCATTATCATTACCTAACTTTCTTGTAAGCATTGCTCTTTCTCTTAATTCGATTATTTTATCATATTTCAAATCTTTTTTTATTTCTTTATTTTCTTCCGTAAAGAATTCACCTTCGAATTTTAAATACGGATCTTGAGTATTATTTATTGATAAAATGAAAGTTGAATTTTTCATTATATTCGTTATTTGTTGCAAAGTGGCCTGAGACGGATCTAATTTTTTATTAAATAATTCCTGTATTTGACCAGCATAGTTTGCGTAATTTTTGAAATGAGCTTCGATACCTTTATTCTCTTTTTTTGGAATTTCTTTAATAAATGCCTCAATTAATTGTTTATCATTCATTTTTCCTTTGATTTCTCCTAGGTCATGAATAAATGTAGAACACTTTATCATATCATTAATTGCGTTGCTGGTTACGAAAGTATCATCAGACATATTAACTAATTCTTGTAGTGTTCTAATATCGTTATTATCTAATGATGCTACGAATTTGACACAATTTTTTTTATCGCAAATACTATGCAAAATTGTTAAACATACTTGGTCTTCTTCACTCGGGTTTAAAACATTTAATCCATTTTCTTGCAAAATTTTGCCAAAATTTTCTATTTTTTCTAAGGCGACATTATTTTGAAGACCTTTCCTTATACTATCTAATTTATTATAGAAATCAGTATGTTCTGCTTCTAATTCATCAATGAAATGAATACAACTATTTGCAGTTGAAAATATATCTTCTTTTTGATTAAATATTATAATTCCAGTTTCTAATCCTTTTAATTTTAATTCATCAAAATTTTCTATTTTAAAATAGTTTATTAAATTTTTCAATTCAAGTTTCAATTTATTCTTTTTTTCATTCTTTAAACCTAGAAAACAATCTTTTATTATTGTTTCTGGAATATCTCTACTCCAATTGTCACTTTGGAAAAATAATTTTAATTTATTGAATTCTTCTTCTGTTTGTTTAAAAATTTTACTTTCTTTTTTAAGAAAATTATTTGCCTTTCTTGCTCTAAATAATTCTACAAAGAAAATAGATTCTTTTAATACTACCATTTTATCATAATCTTCTTTAGATAAAATTTTAGAAATTTCTTCCTGTTCTTTTTTAAATTCAGGTTTTTCAATTTCATTCATCATTCCAACTTTAATTTGGTCTCCTAAATTTTCAACTTTTATTATATTAGCTTTATTTTCTTCTGCGAGAAATTTATTAAGTATATCTTTTAATTTATTTATACTTCCTAATATTTTTATAATATCACTGAATCTTTTGGCGAGATTGTTTGTGCATTCTTTAAAGTCTTCCTCGTTATTAAATAAAATTATTTTTAATTTTTTATAAAATATTTCTCTTTTTTCCTTAGCTACAAAGCATTTCTTGAATAAATCATAACTAATTTCTCCTTCTTTTATTTTTTTAATCATTTTTTCTTTTGTTTGAATTGCATTCATTAAATATTTTGTTTTGCTTATATCTAATTTATTAAACAAGCCTTTTTTCAGAATTCCATCTAATAATTGGAAAGATGGTGTATCTAATTCTTGATTAAAAAGCTCTTCTTCCTTTATTCCTAAACTTTCTATTTTATTTAATAATGATTCAATTGTTCTATTTGAATTCAATTTCTCTAATAAAATTAATATACCTTTTGCATCTAATTTTTCTTTATTAAATGTTAAGAAATCGGTCACGCCATCAATAGCTTTTTTTGAAATATCATTATAATTTGATACTAATGCGATATATATATTTTGTTTTAATTCAAATGATTGAATATATGTCTCTATTGTTTGCTTCATAAATTCTTTAATATCTGATAATTTATATAAATCAGTTATATAAATATAAAGTGCAACATCATCTACAAAATTAGGGCAAGTATCAATTTTGTAAGTTTTCATGCTATTTTTAAAGGTTTTCCTCAAATCCACAAAAATTCTTTCAAAAATTTTTTTCTCATTGTTTTCATCTTTGTTACCATCTTTGCTATAAAATAATTTAAGTAATTTTCCGAAATTTTTCATATCTTGAACATTTTTCACAATTGCATTTTCGAATTTACCGTCTGCAAAAGAATAAATTTTTAAAATTAACGAAGATCTAAAAGAAGAAATGAATTCATCAGTCATATTATCGAAATCAAATCCATTTGCAAGTTCTAATGGTCTAAAATAGGTATTAGCATATTTATTATCTAAAAAATATTTGTCGATTTTAATAAATTCAAGAATTTTCTCATTCGTTAATGTTTTTGCTTTGATAGATTCTAAGCCAACTTTATGTATTTTTTCAGAGAGTATTTTATTATCAATTTTCAAATTTTTATCAATATTTGCACATATAATAATAGCTTTATTAATATAAGATAATTTATTTGCATCATCTGTAAATTGAATGTAATGTTTCCAAAATTCATTATCAAATGAAACAAATATCTTATCATTGTTGGTTTCATAATTAGTTATTTTTCCTATTTCTTTTATTATGTTTTCTATATTATCAGTTTGTTTAGGATTTACTGATAATAAAGACATTGAAATTGTTGTTTTCGCTTCCACAAAGCAATCCGCAATTTTTTTTATTTGAGAATTAATAACTTTCAAAATTTGTTCAATAGAATTGCAATAATTTAAAATACCCATAATAATTTTATCTTTCAAAGGCTGATCAAACATTTTTTCCAATAGTTCATCTGGAATATTAAGCTCGTTAAAAAAGTGACTGTCTCCAGGAAGAAATTTAATAAAATAATCCCATAATTCTTTTTTCTTTAACATTTCTATAGCATTATTTGTATCATAACGATACCTTACACTGAATATTAGATAATATATTGATGTATAATATAATTCTTTGTTGTCTTTTTCAGTGCAATATTTTATAATTAATGAAGGATTTCTTTCTAATAAATTTAATATTTTGATATACTTCTTTAAATCAATGGTTTTTGTAAATGTAACATATTCTATTTTGAATCGCCTAATGAACATTTTAACGCCTAAATCATGTATGCAATTTCTTAATATTTCCAAAAAAAATTCTATTTCTATTTTAAGCTTTTTAGGGCCTCCACATAGTTGTTTAGACGCATCAATTAAATCTTTATAAATTTCATCCTTTTGCATTTTTTTTTGAGCCTTCATATATCTAATATAAATATTGAATTGTTCAAAAAGAGAAAAACTTATTTGAGGAGGAGGGAAATATGTTTTTGCCCAGCTTTTAAATTCAAGGAATTTTAAATCATATATATAATCATTTTTAGTCGGACTAAAAATGATATTAGCATTAAAATAATTTTTGAGATATTTCAATATAATAGTTGACTTATATTTTTTTGTTTCATTATCTTTGTCTTCTTCTTTTAATGATTCGCGAGATACTTCAAATGAATTGACATATACAGTAAATAAAGAATTTTTATAATTTGCTTGTTCTCTGTATTCATTGCTGGCATTACCAGCTTTTAAATTAATTAATCCTCTGTTTTTTGGAATTTGATAGGTGATATCTTCATCATTTTTAACTTGATTCGAAGTTATAAAAAAGACTTTTTTCAATTGTCCTTCTTTTTTGTTCTCTTCTTTCATTTTTATATATTAAAAAATAATTATTTATTATAATTATTTAATTTTTTTTTTTTTGTTTTTTTTTTTTTTTATTTTTTATTTATTTTCAATTATTAATATATGGGGATGGGGGATGGGGGATTGGGGATTGGGGATTGGGGATTGGG
>JAEEGL013666967.1_pt1 | contig 15121 bp, 15 predicted proteins | sample 9134231 | NCBI WGS metagenome assembly JAEEGL01 (sample SAMN16246548, study PRJNA631951) | gut metagenome | biome: gut microbiome; feature: rumen; material: fiber-attached | host: Bos | place: Iran: Karaj | collected 2018-10 | reverse complement strand
TGGGCAATCCCAACGTGGGAGCGGACACCGCGCCGGAAGAATTCCTCCGGGGACGGGAGATGCTCCGGGAGACGGTATCGCCCTATAAGGAGATCGAATTCTACTGCGCCGCCGGGCCTCTGGCGGCGGAGGTCGCGCCTCTCATCCCGGAGGCGGTCTTTCCCATGGAGCTGTATTTCCAGTACCCCTGGAATCAGTGATATTCGCGTTTCCCTGTTTCCCCATTCTACGGTAAAGGAGATCGGATATGGCAAGAGTGGAAATTGTGGCCGAGCGCTGCAAAAGCTGCGGCTACTGCGTCAAGTTCTGTCCCAAGCAGGTGCTGGCCATCGGCACCACGGTCAACTCCAAGGGCTATGAGATAGCCGAGCCGGTGAAGCCGGAGGCGTGCACGGGCTGCGCCACCTGTGGGCGCATGTGTCCCGACGGCGCCATCAACGTGTACAAGTGAGGAGGGAGAGCGTATGGCAAGAGTGTTTATGAAGGGCTGCGAGGCTATGGCCGAGGCGGCCGTCCGGGCCGGGTGCCGGTTTTTCGCCGGCTATCCCATCACCCCCCAGAACGAGATCCCGGAATATATGTCCCGGCGCCTGCCGGAGGTGGGCGGCGTGTTCGTCCAGGGTGAGAGCGAAGTGGCCTCCGTCAGCATGGTCTACGGCGCCGCTTCCGCCGGGACCCGGGCCATGACCTCCTCCTCCAGCCCCGGCATCAGCCTCAAGAGCGAGGGCGTTTCCTACTGCGCCAGCGCCCGGGTGCCCATGGTGTACATCAACGTGGCCCGGGGCGGCCCCGGCGTGGGCTCCATCCAGCCGGCCCAGATGGACTATCTGCAGGCCACCAAGGCCTCCGGCAACGGCGGCTTCCAGATGCGGGTGTTCGCCCCCTCCACGGTGCAGGAGGCGGCCGACATGGTCTACGCCGCTTTTGACTACGCGGACCGGGACCGGAACCCGGTGCTGATCCTGGCCGACGGCGTCATCGGCACCATGATGGAGCCGGTGGAGCTGCCGACGATGAAATCCGCCGAGGAAGTGGCGGCCATCAAGGAGAGCAAGCGCTCCTGGGCCATGATCGGCCATCCCCTGGACTACGCCCACCGGGCCTGGATCCAGCCGGGCCAGTGGTCCACCCTGAAGCAGCAGCAGGAGAACGAGGCCGCCGCCGCTATGTACGAGTCCTGGCAGGCGGAGGCGGAGGCCGAGCTTTTCCAGCTGGAGGACGCGGAGATCGTGCTCACCTCCTACGGCATTTCCGGCCGTATCGCCAAGAGCGCGGTGAACGTTCTGCGCCGGGAGGGCGTGAAGGCGGGGCTGATCCGGCCCAAAACCGTCAATCCTTTCCCCTTCAAGGCGTACGACGCCATCAACTATAAAAATCTGCGGGGGATTCTGGACGTGGAGATGTCCATCCCCGCGCTGTTCGTGAAGGATGTGGAGCGGGCCGTGGCAGGCCGGGCCAGGATCGAGACCTGCCTGTGCTCCGGCGGCAACATCATGAGCCGGGACGCGGTGCTCCAGGCGGCGAAGAAGATCATGGAGGGCGAATGAGATGGAAGAAAAACTGATCTACACCCGCACGAAGACCATCCAGGAGGACAAGGTGTCCGGCTTTTGCCCGGGCTGCATGCACGGCACCGTGATGAAGCTCATCGGCGAGGTCCTGGAGGAGATGGATCTGGTGGATCGGGCTGCCTGCGTGCTGGGCATCGGCTGCTGCGGCCTGCAGATGGACTACATGGCCTATGACAACACCACCGCTCCCCACGGCCGGGCCTGCGCCGTGGCCACGGGCGTCAAGCGCACCAACCCCGAGAGCCTGGTGTTCACCTACCAGGGCGACGGCGACCTGGCCTCCATCGGCCTGGCGGAGACCATGTCCGCGGCCAACCGGGGGGAAAACATCTCCGTGATCTTCATCAACAACGGCATCTACGGCATGACCGGCGGCCAGATGGCCCCCACCACCCTGGTGGGCATGAAGGCCAGCACCGCGCCCAAGGGCCGGGACCCCAAGGAGCACGGCTATCCCATGCATATGTGCGAGATCCTGAACCAGCTCACCGCGCCGGTATATCTGGAACGGACCAGCTGCAACACCCCCGCCAACGTGATCAAAACCAAAAAGGCCATCCGGAAGGCGTTTCAGAACCAGCTGGACGGCCGGGGCTTCTCCATGGTGGAGATCGTCACCAGCTGCCCCACCAACTGGGGCCTTGACGCGCTGAAGGCGCTGGATTTCCTGGAAGAGAAGATGCTCAAGGAGTTCCCCCTGGGCGTGGTACGTGACCGGAAGGAGGAGAACTGACCATGGAGACCAATCTGTGCGTGGCCGGCTTCGGCGGCCAGGGCATCATGTCCCTGGGCAAATTCCTGGCGGACGCCACCTGCAATTCCACCGACAAGAACATCACCTTCTTCCCCTCCTACGGCGCGGAGCAGCGGGGCGGCACCGCCAACTGCTACGTGGTGATCTCCGACGAGGAGATCGGCGCGCCGCTGGGAGACGTGATGGACGACCTGATCGTGATGAACGGCGCTTCCCTCAACAAGTTCCTGCCCCGGGTCCGTCCCGGCGGACGGCTTTTTGTCAACAGCTCCATCGTCACCGGCGAGATCGCCCGCGGCGACATCGCCGTGGTGAAAGCGCCCGTGACGGAGCTGGCGCTGGAGATGGGCAACGCCAAGGTGCTCAACGTGATCATGCTGGGCGTGTACGTGGGCTACACCCACGTGATCGAGCCCGCCATCGTGTGGGACACCATCGAGCACAAGCTTGCCAGCAAGGCCAGTCTGCTGCCGCTGAACCGACAGGCCTTTGAAAAGGGCCTGGCCATCGGCGAGGAAGCCCGGAAGGAGCGGTGATATGGTCTACACCTCATTCGCGGAGATCATCGCCTCCGCCAAGGGTCTGCCGGAAAAGACCCGCATGGCGGTGGCGGCGGCGGACGACGCTCACACTCTGGAGGCTGCGCTGAGAGCCCGGAAGGAGGGCGTCGTGGACCCGGTGCTGGTTGGGAACGCGGACGCCATCCGCGCTCTGCTGGCCGAAATGGGCGAAAGCGTCCCCGACGGGGACATCTATGACGCCGCCGACGTGGTGGAGGCCGCCGGAAAAGCGGTGGCCCTGGTCCGGGAGGGAAAGGCGGCTTTCCTGCTCAAGGGGAAACTGGACACCAAGTATCTCCTGAAGGCCGTGGTCAACAAGGAGACCGGCCTGGGGAAGGGCGGCCTGATGAGCCACTTCACGGTGTTTGAGGTCCCCGGCTACCACAAGCTGCTGGCCCCCGTGGACGGCGGTATGGTGACATACCCCACCCTGGAGCAGAAGAAGGAGATCATCCGCAACACGGTGGACATGTTCCGGGCCCTGGGCTACGAATGCCCCAAGGTGGGCGTGCTGGCCTGCGTGGAAAAGCTCAACCCCAAGATGCCCGAGACCGTGGAGGCCGACGAGCTCAAGCAGATGAACCGACGCGGGGAGATCCGCCACTGCGTGGTGGAGGGCCCCATCTCCTATGACTGCGCCGTCTCGAAGGAGATCGCGGATTTCAAGGGCTTTGAGAGCCCCTGCGCCGGGGACTGCGACATCCTGCTGGCCCCCAACATCCACGCCGGCAACATCATGGGAAAGATGCTCACCGTGACCTGCGGGGCCAAGATGGCGGGCTTCATCGTGGGGGCGAAGTGCCCCATCGCCATGACCAGCCGGGGCTCCAGCGTGGAGGAGAAATACACCTCCATCATCCTGGCGGCTCTTTGCGCCCGGGGCATGGAGAAGCTGGAGGACTGAGATGGAGAAGATCCTTGTCATCAATCCCGGCTCCACCTCCACCAAGCTGGCTCTGTACGACGGGCACGATCAGGTATGGAAGGAGAGCATCACTCACAGCCGTTCGGAGCTGGAGAAGTACGACGCCGTCTGCGACCAGATGGACTTCCGGACGGAGCTGGTCCGCTCCGCCATGGAAAAGCACGGCGTGAAGCCCTCGGACCTGTCCGCCGTGGCGGCCCGGGGCGGCCCCATCGCGCCGCTCCACAGCGGCGCCTACCGGGTCAACGACAGGATGGCGGAGGTCATCCGCACCCATCCCCAGGATCAGCACGCCTCCCTGCTGGGGGCGCTGATCGCCCGGGAACTGGCCCGGGAGGCGGGGGTGGAGGCCTATATCTACGACGCCGTCACCGTGGACGAGCTGCTGGATGTGTGCCGGATCACCGGCGTGCCCTTTATTCGCCGTTTGGGCCAGGGGCACAACCTGAACATGCGGGCCGCGGCCCTCAAGTACTGCGCCGACAACGGCCTGGACTACGCCAAAAGCACGCTGCTGGTGGCCCACCTGGGCGGCGGCATCTCCGTAAGCCTTCAGATGAACGGCCGGGTGGCCGATCTGACCAGCGACGAGGACGGACCCTTCGCCCCGGAGCGGGCGGGCTGCCTGCCCGCCAGCCAGCTGGCGGCGCTGTGCTTTGGCGGCGAATACACCCATAAGGACGTGATCCGGCTCCTGAAGGGCCGGGGCGGCCTGGTGGCCTGGCTGGGCACCAACGACAGCCGGGAGGTGGAAAAAAGGATCGCCGGGGGAGACGAAAAGGCGAAGCTGGTCTATGAGGCCATGGCCCTGAACGTGTCCAAGGCCCTGGCCAAGCTGGCCCCGCTGTGCTTTGGGAAGGTGGACCAGATCATCCTCACCGGCGGCATCGCCTGGTCGGAGTACTTCACCGGCCTGATCCGGGAGCGCGTGGACTGGATCGCGCCGGTCACGGTGATTCCCGGCGAAAACGAGATGCAGGCCCTGGCCGACGGCGCTCTCCGGATCCTCCGGGGAGAGGAGACCGCCCGGGAAATGGAATAAGACCGGCAAGTTCAAGCCAACAAAAAGGCCGCTGCGATCGCAGCGGCCTTTCGCATGACCGTATCAGAAATAAAAGATATCCTCAAATTTCTTCTCCAGGGCGATGCACAGCACCAGGGCCAGCTTGGCCGTGGGATTGAACTGCCCGGTCTCGATGGAACTGATGGTGTTCCGGGACACGCCCACCAGCTCTGCCAGCTGGGTCTGGGACAGCTTCTTTTCCCCCCGGATCTCCTTCAGCCGGTTTTTCAGCACCAGTTTGTCGTCCATGATCTTACCTCGTCAGTCCGATCACGAACATCACGAAGAACACGGCGGCCAGCGCCAGCTCCGCCGCGCCGAAGATCAGCTCGTGCTTTTTCTTCAGCCGGAGGTATTTGACCAGCAGCATGGTCCCCGTCATGGACAGGTACACCGCCCAGACGGACATGCTCACATGATCGGAAAAGACCGCCTCCAGGAGGATGATGAGCGCGCAGACGATCCCGCCCACAGCGCAGGCGCGCTGTCCGGCCTTCGCCAGAGCGTCGCGCTCCATCTCGTCCTGCTTTTTGTTTTCCTCCCGGCTCCGCGCCAGGATCTCCTCTCTGTCCATGGGAACGCCTCCTCGAATGACAAGTTTACTTGGTATGGATGTACTATAACACTGCCAAGAAAACTTGTCAACACTTTTTGCAAAGTTTTCTTTGCATTTTTTAAAGGGGGCGGGTAGGACAAAACGACCGCTTTCGCGGTCGTTTTGTCCTACGTCCTGTTTTCAGATCCCGGCCAGCTTCAGCAGCTCGGGGACCTTGGACTCCCAGCCCAGGGCCATGATGTGTACGCCCTGGCAGTAGGGACGGCAGGCCTTGATGACTCGGGCGGCGATCTCCACGCCGGTGATGCCGGCCTTGGCCTTTTCCTTGTCGGCGGCCAGCTCGGCGATCATGTCGTCGGGGATATGGATGCCGGCCACGTTTTTGTTCATATATTTGGCCATGCCGGCGCTCTTGGGAATCACGATGCCCAGCTGCACGGGCTTGCCGAACTGTTTGGCCTTTTCCATAAAGGCGATGAACTTCTCCGGCTCATACACGGCCTGGGTCTGGAAATAATCCGCGCCGGCCATGACCTTCCGCTCCATCTTTGCCAGCTGGGCGTCCACGGAATCGCTGCAGGGGGACACCACGGCGCCCTTGGCGAAGGACGGGGGATCGCCCGTCAGGGCGTTGCCGCCCAGATCCACGCCCTCTTCCAGCTTCTTCACGGTGTAGAGCAGGGAGACGGAGTCCAGGTCGAACACGGGCTTGGCCTGGGGATGATCGCCCAGCTTGGTGTGGTCGCCGGTGAGGCAGAGGATGTTCTCGATGCCGAACATGGCGGCGCTCAGGAGGTCGGACTCCAGGGCGATGCGGTTCCGGTCCCGGCAGGTCAGCTGGTAGATGGGGTTCAGGCCCGCGTCCTTCAGGGCCTTGCAGGTGGCCAGAGAGCCCAGGCGCATGACGGAGGACTGGTTGTCGGTGACGTTCACCGCCGTGATGCCGCTGAGATACTCCTTGGCCTCCTCGATCAGATGCTCCACATGGAAGCCCTTGGGAGGGCCGACCTCCGCCGATACCACAAATTCACCGCGATCAAACAACTCTGTGATTTTCATATTATATAGCTCCTAATCATTAATAATTTGGAAAGACCGTTATTTGGACGTCGCTTCATCGGTGGCAAAATTGCGGATCTGCACGGGACACTTCATGGCGTCCAGGCGACCCACCTGCTTGAGACGGCGGTAGATCCGCTCCCAGCCGCACTCCATATCCGGGTCCACCTCGCACCGACCGTCCTTGGCGCCGCCGCACTGGCCGTTCACCAGACTCTTGGAGCAGGCGGTGATGGGACAGATACCGCCGGTGAGATTCAGATAGCACTCGCCGCACTGGCCGCAGTCCACCTCCAGGGGGGTGACGCCCTGGAAGCCGGGCAGGGGATAGGTGTCGCACCCGGCGCAGACCTTTTTGTCCGGGAACATCTCGGCTACCGTCTGCACGCCCACGCCGCAGGAGAGCACCAGGACCGTGTCGGCCTCGGCGATCATGTCCTTCCGGCGCTCCAGCCGGACGGTCAGGTTGTCCGTGTTGCAGATGTAATCGGTGGTGAGGATGCCGACGGCTTTCCCGGCGGCCAGGAGCTCTTTTTCAAACGCCTCGGCCTCCGCCTCGGGGAAGCTGACCTCCTTGCAGCCGTGGCAGTTGATAAGGAAGACCTTTCCGGTGATCAGGGAATCAAGGGTCTCTTTCGCTTTCAGTTTCGTAATCAGCATGTCACTTCAGCCCCCTTACCGCCGTCTTGCCCTCCTTGATCCGCGTGACAAGCGGGATCTTGGACGAGCAGATGTATTCGCAGCACCGGCACTCGATGCAGTCCATGATGTTTCTGTCCTTCAGGGCCTGGATGTCGCCGTCCTTCAGATACCGGTTGAAGTACGGCGGCGTGAGCTCCATGGGGCACACGTCCACACACCGGCCGCACTTGATGCACTCGACCTCCTTCGTGTGATCGGTCTCATAGACGATGACGCCGTTGGTGCCCTTGATGACGGCCACGTTCGGGTCCGGCAGGGGGATGCCCATCATGGGGCCGCCCATCTTCAGGGTGACGTCCTCGGCGGTGAGCCCGCCGCAGGCATCCAGGAGATCCTTCACGCTGGTGCCGACCCGGACCAGGTAGTTGCCCGGGTTCTTCACGCACTCGCCGGTAACGGAGACCACCCGCTCGATCAGAGGCATGCCCAGCTGGATGGCGTCGGAAATGGCCTTCACGGTGCTGACGTTGCAGACCACCGCGCCCACGTCGGCGGGCAGCCCGCCGGAGGGGACCATACGGCCCATGACCCGCTTGATGAGCATTTTCTCCGCACCCTGGGGGTACTTGGTCCGGGCCACGACGACCTCGACGTCGTCGAGAGCCTCGCATTTTTCACGGAAGAGCTCCACCGCGTCGGGCTTGTTGTCCTCGATGACGATGACGCCTTTGGGAGCTTCCACCGCCTTCATGACGGCCCGCAGGCCGAAGATCACCTCGTCGGGCCAGCCCAGCAGGAGCTTGTGGTCGGCGGTGAGCATGGGCTCGCATTCGCAGCCGTTGAGCAGCACCGCCTCGATGGGCTTGCCGGGGTTGAGCTTCACCGACGTGGGGAAGCCCGCGCCGCCCATGCCGGCGATGCCGGCCTCCTCAACGATGGAGACGATCTCCTCCCGGCTCAGGCTCTCCAGAGATCCCCTGGGCTTCACGGACTCGTCCAGAGTATCCTTAAAGTCGTTTTTGATCACCACGGAAAGGCCGCCCCGGGTGGCGGGATGGACCCGCTCCTCAATGGCGATGACCTGGCCGCTGACGCTGGAATGGACGGCGGCGCTGATAAAGCCGGCCTTTTCACCGATCTTCTGGCCGACCTTGACGGCGTCGCCCACGCTGACCACGGGCTGGGCGGGCTTGCCGGAGTGCTGGGACAGGGGGATCACGGCGATCTCCGGCTCGGGGAAGCGGACCAGATCGCAGTGCTCGCACATCTCCTTGCGCTCGGAGGGATGCACGCCGCCGTAATAGCCGTCCAGCCGCTTTTCCCGGATGGACTTCACATACTCGTGGACGACGTTGAAGTTGATCTTCGAGTAATCCCGGAGCTGGACGGGCTGGCTCTGGAATTCCTCCAGCCGGCCCTGCCGGGCCAGCCGGGCGTTGATCTTTTCCCAGGCGCAGTCCCGGTTGGGGTCCACCTCGCATTTGCCGTCCTTGGCGCCGCCGCACTGGCCGTTGATCAGGCTCTTGGAGCAGTCCACGATGGGGCAGATGCCGCCGGTGACGTTGAGATAGCACTGGGCGCAGGCGTCGCAGCGCTTTTTGGTCAGGGCCATGCCGTGCCGGCCCCGGTAATTCAGGGAATCGGCGGCGGCGAACACCGGCTTTCCGGCCAGCTCCGCAACGGTCTGCACGCCCAGTCCGCAGGACACGACGAACACATTCTCCGTCCCCTCCGGGAGGGCGTCGGAGAGCTTGCGCTCCGTCTGGATCCGGTTGCAGAGGAAGTCGACCTTCATCAGTCCGGTGACGGTCTTGCCCTGGGCTTCGGCCAGGGCGACGAACTCGTCGCCGTCGGTCTCCTCCACGGACTCGAATTCCTTGAAGCATTTGTTGCAGGCCAGAACGAACAGGTTGTCCTTTCCGGCCAGAACGGATCGGAGCTCCTCCGGGTCCTTCAAGGTGTACTTGGTGTAATTCTCCAAAATCTCACCTTCCTTAGCGATTTGTTGGTTGGCGCTTGCGGTGCGCGGATGCATGGGAACAGAAGGAAATACAACATAAAAAGTATAACACACTCTTTGGCCCCGCGCCAGTACCAATCTGTCATTTGGAAAGCTTTTGCGGCGGAATACCCCAAAAACCCGCGGGGCAGAGCTCCGCGGGCAAAGCTTATTCATAGGGGCTGTAGGCGTCCAGCAGGGCCGCCAGAGCGTCGGCGTCCACCAGATAAAGGGGGCGGACCTGAGAGTCGTCCTCTCCGGCCCCCGGCGGAAGCGTCAGCTCTCCGGGGACCACCGCCTCGGCCATGGCGCCCAGATCCGATTTGGCCAGCACCCGGGCGATCCACATCACCTGCCGGAAGGAGAGATTGGAGGTCATCCGGCTGCGGAAAAGCTCCCACAGCTTCGGGAACACCTTCCACCGGTCCGAGTGGAACCACTGGCGCAGGGCTTCCCGGACGACCTGGCGCTGGACGCGCATCTGCTCCGGATCGGAATTTCCGCCGATCCGGGTGCGGAAGAGCTCCATCACCTGCCGTCCGCTCAGATGCTGCAGCCCGGAGCGGATGTCCTGGTAGAGCTCCGCCGCCCGGTCCGCGTACTCCGAGGGGATCTCGAATTCCACGCCGCCCAGCAGGTCCACCGCCTCGGAGAGCACGTCCATATCCAGCAGGACATACCCGTCGGGAAGGAATCCCACCACGTCCCGGACCGCGGAGCGCAGGGCGTCCATCCCGCCGCTGCCGCCGCCGGCGGCGCCGTACACGTCGCAGAGCCGGAGCGTATCGTCTCCCTGAAAGCCGATCTCGCCGGGGATGCTCAGCAGCGAGGCGGTGCCCGACGGCTGATCCAGAGCCAGAAGCAGGATGTTGTCGGTCCGGACTCCCTCCTGATCCGTGCCGGCCAGAAGGATGGTGCTGCGGCCGGCGATCCGGGTACGGCCCTCCTCCGGAAGCACGGGCTGCACGCTGGTGAGCATCAGCACCAGCGCGCCGGCCAGCGCCAACAGCAGCAGCGTGCGCAGCAGACGCATGGCCCGTCTGGCCCGGCGCTTCGTCCGGCCCCGGCGGACAGGCCCGGCGCTGTCGTACATATCCTCCGGCTGGTAGTCCCGCTGATCCGTGTCCTCCCGGCGGGGACGCCGGGGCCGGGTGGGATAATACCAGTCCGCCTCCGCCTCCTCGGCCTCCCGGCGGGCGTAGTAGGCGTCCCGGCGGGCGTAATAAGCGTCCCGGCGGGCATAGTAGGCGTCCCGCTGGGCATAGTAATGCTCCCTCGCCTCCTGGGCGCGGGCTTCTTCTTCCGCCGCAACGGCCTCCGGGTCCGGATAATAGTCGTCGTAGTACCCCTCCTGAACGGGAGGAGGATCGTTTTGCGGGATGCGATTCTGTTGTGGCCGCTTTCTTTTTTCCATAACAGCTCCCCTGAGGGTGATGGCGGTGCGGATACGCGCCGCAAAATATTATTCTATCACGCGGCGCGGTGTTTGTCCATGGCCGTTCCGGCGTCAGCCCGGAGGCTCTCCGCCGCCGTCGGAAGAGGCGTTCCCGTCGCCGGACTCGGATGCGGGTCCCTCCGTAGGCTCGGCGGTCGGCGTCGCCGTAGGCTCGGCGGTCGGCGTCGCCGTGGGTTCGGCTGTCGGCGTCGCCGTGGGTTCAGTCGTGGGCTCGGCCGTAGGTTCCTCCGTTGGTTCGGCGGTGGGCTCCGCTGTCGGTTCTGACGTGGGCCCCTCCGTAGGCTCGGTCGAGGGCTCGGCTGTCGGCGTGACGGAGGGCTCGGTCGTGGGAGCGGATGTCGGTTCGGCGGTGGGCGCCGCCGTGGGGGTCGCTTTCGGCGTGGCCGTGGGCTTTTTGGTGGGCTCCGGCGTGGGATGGGTCCACGGATTGGCTCCGTCCGGGTCCGAGGGGTCCCAGCCCCGGGCGCTTTTGTTGCCGCTGATGGGCGCGACGCCGGGCTTGCCCAGGGGACCGGGATCCGCGTTGGAGTAGAACTCGATCCCCGCGATCTGGCCGGTCCGGTCATAGATCCACTTGGCGTCGATCACCCGGAGCCGGACGCAGCCCATGGAGCAGGTGGTGCCCAGCTTGTCATACTCCCAGTATTCCAGAGAGCCGGGGTCCCCGTTGGTGAGATAGGGCACGGAGTGGAAGAGGATGTTTCCGGTGATCTGGGTGGTATACTGCCCGTACACGTCTCCGAACAGGGCGTGCCAGCGGTGCTGTACTCCCGGAAGGAACACGCCGCTCCGGGGCGTGTCGTAACCGGTGGAGCATACCATGACCTTGTGAGGCACGGTGAACTCGCCGCCCTCGTCCCGGGTGTACACCGTCACCGTGTTGCACGAGACGTTGATCATCACATAGTAGATCCCGTTCCGGGGCGCGGCGGTCTCAAAGGTCTGTACGGCCTGCGCGTCGGTCGGGGAAACGTCCCCGCCGGCTTCTTCATCGGTCTCCGGGACAGCGGTGGGTTCCGGCGTGAAGGTGGGCTCCGGCGTGGGCGTCACCGGCGGCGGGGGCAGGATGGAGACCAGCTCCCCCTCCCGCAGCTCCACCACCGGAAGACCGATGGTGAGATCGGCGGAGGAGAGGACCCCCGGCCGGACCCGGTCCGCCGTCAGGCCCTCGGGGAGCTCCGCCGGGCCGAAGAGCAGGTCCTCTCCGTCCGCGGTCACGACGGGCCCGTCGGAGGTGCACACCACCGCGGACTCGCCAAAGACGCAATCCTCAAACCGGACCACGGCGCCGCCCCGGATCTTTACCAGCCCGGACAGGAAGGAGCGGCGGATGGTCACGTCCCCTCCGTCCAGCCGCAGATCTCCGAAAGCGCCGCCCTCCAGGGTCAGGGGCAGCGCATAGCTCTCGTCGATCTCGATGGCGGGCCAGCCGTCCCCGGACAGGGTGAGTCCTTCGCACAGGGCCATGGCCTGCCGGAGGGGAGCGGCTCCAGCCTCCAGCAGGACCACCGTTCCCAGACCGTTCACGGAGGCGTCCGCCATCCGGATGCGCAGCGGGGCGCTCAAAGGCACATCCGATGAGAGCGTCTCGCACGACGGCTCCTCCCGGGTCCGCAGCCGGGCCGCGTCGGCGCCGGAGGGCCGCAGGACATAGGCGGCGCTCCGGAGAGAGGCCGTGTCGAACACGGTCGGGCCGGGGGTGGGCTCCGCCGTGGGTTCGGGGGATGGCGCGGTCTGCGCGCCGCCACCGCAGGCGGCGAGGGAGAGCAGCATCGCCGCCGCCAGGATCAGCGCCGCTGTGCGTTTCATTCTCCTTCACCGCCTTTCTTTTTCATTCTATTATAGCAGGACGGAGCGCGCCGTCAAATGGTTCGCGGCACAAAAAGCGAACGGCGGCCGAAAGGACGGATGGCGCGTTTTCATGCAGAATGGCACTTGTAAAGGATACGGACGCTGTTTTATAATAAGTCCGTTATTCCTTTTTGAGAAAGAAGACGGTTTATGGAAAAGCGCCGAAGCATTTCTCCGGGAGTCTGGATCATTTTCATCGTGGCCATGGCCCAGTTCGCGGGAGCCTATGCCCAGTATCAGCTTCCCCCGCTCCAGGATCGGATCATCGCCGGTCTGGGTCTGACCCACAGTCAGTATGTGCAGTGCTATACCGCCCCCATGATGCCCTCGGTGGTGCTCAGCCTGGTGGGAGGCCTTCTGGTGGACCGGCACGGGGCCAAGCCGGTGATCGGCGCGGGCATCGTTCTGACGCTTCTGGGTTCGGTGCTTCGCTGCGTCTGCCGCAGCTATCCTGCCTTTCTCGTGTGCATGGCCCTCACCGGCATGGCGCCGGCCCTCATTTACTGCAACGCCTCCAAGATCATTTCCCAGTGGTTTTCGCTGACCATGGTGAGCACGGTCCTGGGCCTTCTGATGCTGGGAGCCCATTCGGCCAACCTGATCGCCACCACGACCAGCGCCTATTTCCCGTCGCTGAACGCGGCCTACCTGACCAGCGGCGCGATCTGCCTCGCGGTGCTTGTCATATGGGTCCTGCGGATGAAAAACGGCCCGGCGGGAACAGCCGGACCGAAGAAAGGACCGGAGGACTTCTCCGTCCGGACGGCGCTGCGCCGGGTGATGGGCTCCGCCCCGCTCTGGGGCGCCAGCTTCTGCATGCTGTTTCTGATGTCCTTTTACCTGACCATCGCCTCCTCCGCGCCCAGCGCCCTCGCGTCCGCCGGCCACGTGGGCGCCCGCTCCACTCTTCTGGCCGCCTTCGTGTCCATCGGCTCGCCCACGGGCACGGTGCTGGGACCCAGGCTCGCCCGGAAAACGGGCCGGCCCAAGCTGCAGATCCTGTGTATCATGGCGGCGGCGGCGGTGATCGTGCCGACGCTCTGGCACTCCTCCCACCCCGCGCTGGCGGCCTTCGCCTTTTTCTTCGTGGGCTTCTGCTTCGGCTCCAGCCAGTCGCTGATCATGGCGATCCCCAGCTCTCTGGAAGAAGTCGGCAAGACCTTCGCCGGCACCGCCGGCGGTCTGGTGGCCACCATACAGATGGCGGGCGCGACTCTGATCCCCTCCCGGGTGCTGGTGCCTCTGGCCGGCGGGAATTACGTCACGCTGTTCCGGCTGGCGGCGCTTTCGCTGGCGATGGCCTTCGTCGTGCTGCTTTTCCTGCCCCGGCGGGCGTTCCGCTCCCAGGCGGGCCGGGCGATCTGACCCGCGCCGTCGCCGGAAAACGGCTCCGGTAAAAATGCACAAACCTCACCTTGCCGAATCTCGCAACAGTCACAACAGCAGGGAAAAGCTATCGTCAATTTGTAGGAATGGAAAGACGCATTCCGCCAAAAGTGTGAAATATTTCTTGAGAATTGACGTACTTCTTTCTTGCGGGGCCCGCCTGTGATATGATAAGAAAAGAGCGAGTCCCATCCCAACAACGAGGAGGAAACCATATGCTGACACCCAAACAGAATCTGCTGGAGGCGCTAAAATTCAAAAACGGCAAGCCCGAGTGCCTGCTGAACGATTTTACCATGGTCCGCCCCATCGGCGGAGACCCCTGCTTCAAGCTGATCCGCGGCAACCGGATCCGCGGCACCACGTCCTACGACCAGTGGGGCACGCTGATCCTCTTCCCGGAGGACGCGCCCGCCGCCGTCCCCATGGTGACGCCGGAGAACCAGGTCATCAAGGACATCTGCGAGTGGGAAAAGTACGTCAAGGTCCCCGATCTGATGGGCAAGTGCCAGGATGGCTGGGAGACCGCCCTTGCGAACAAGGCCAAGATCGACCAGGAAAAGTATGTCACCACGGTCATCATGGGCACCGGCATTTTTGAGCAGCTCCATATGCTCATGACCTTCGAGGACACCCTCATGAACATGCTGGAGGAGCCCGAGGCCATGGAAGAGCTGATCGACGTGATCTGCGAGTACCGGCTCACCTACATGAAGCTGGTGGTGGAGCACCTGCACCCCGACATGATCATCTCCCACGACGACTGGGGCTCCAAGAACAGCCTCTTCTTCTCCGTGGGCACCTGGCGGCGGCTCTTCAAGGAGCCCTACCGGAAGCTGTATGATTATCTGCACTCCCAGGGCGTCATTGTCATGCACCACGGCGACTCCTTCATGGAGCCTCTGGTGGAGGACATGGCCGAGATCGGCGTGGATATCTGGCAGGGCGTGCTGCCCAGCAACAACATCCCCAAGATCTGCAACCTGGTGGGCGACCGGATGCTGCTCATGGGCGGCACCGACGCGGTCATCGACCGGGCGGACGCCACCGAGGAGGAGATCCGCAAGGAGGCTCGCCGGGCCTGCGAGGAGTACGGCGATCTGCCCGGCTTCTGGCCCGGCATGACCTACGGCGGCCCCGGTGTCCTCTTCCCCAACGTGGACAAGATCCTGCAGGACGAGATTGGCCGCTTCAACAAGGAAAAGTACGGCGTGGACATCCGCTGAGACAACCCGATATCATAAAAAATCTCCCGGAATTCCGGGAGATTTTTTATGATATCGGGTTGTCTCAGCGGAT
>JAEEGL012409039.1_pt1 | contig 15121 bp, 5 predicted proteins | sample 9134231 | NCBI WGS metagenome assembly JAEEGL01 (sample SAMN16246548, study PRJNA631951) | gut metagenome | biome: gut microbiome; feature: rumen; material: fiber-attached | host: Bos | place: Iran: Karaj | collected 2018-10 | reverse complement strand
ATCTTCGTGTTCGTGCAAGCGACGAGGGTGGGTATATCGATTCGGAGACTATGCAAATTGTGGTTAAAACTCCAACTGCTCTGCAAAATCTTACAGGTGACAACACTTGCAGAGTGCAAAAAAAAGTTGAGAACGGCAACGTGGTGATTATCAGGCAAGATGGACAAAAATACAATATTTTAGGACAAAAATTGGATTAAAAAAATACGTAGTATTTTGATATTTGGTTTTTATTTAGTATCTTTGCCACGTTTTAGGCACAAAAAATAGGACATTTTGACAAGAATCAAAATAAATTCAACACACAATCAATTATTTAACCGCTCCGCTTCCCCACGGAGTATAAACTAAAATCATGATGCAGGTGCTGTTGGTTGGGGAAGACAGAGGCCTGTTTCAAAAAAACACAACAATCAAAACATGAAGAAAGTTTCTTTCTTGTTTGCGCTACTTTGCGCAAGTGCTTTGATGTTCGCTGAGACGGCTACTATGAAGTATACCGGAACAACAACATCAAACATGACTGATGGTAATAATGCCGCTGTTGTTAATTTAGATGAGGCATTGTTTACTGTCACCGCTGACAAAGGAGGAAATACTAACATGCCTGGTTTAAATAAGGCAGGTGATTTCCGACTTTATGCAAATAAGGATGATGGTAATGGTAATATAATTACTGTTGCTATCAATGGAGGAACAATCAATTCCATCAAAATTGATTTTAAGCAAGAAGGTACGCTTACAGTCAAGGCCGGTGAAACAGTTGTTAGTGGCTCAGCTGGAGCTTACACTATCAATGCGGAAAGTTTCTCTATGCAAAACACAGTCACAGGCGCAACAACGCAAGTGCAAATCAATTCAATTGAAATTGATTACACATTGAAGGCTGCCAAAGAGGAAATCGTGTTCGCAGAGGCTGTATCTGCAGGTGGACTGAAAGATTCCACTTTCAGTATTACCGACTTGACTCTTACCACGGTTGACCCAGATGGTAAAATTGCTATCGATGCCAACGATTGTCGTTTCGGAGATGCTACTGCTTGGACAATGTATCGTTTCCGCATGAAAACCGGTGGAAAGAGTAATGCAGATATTGCTCCAACCAAGAACTATCTGAAACTCAATGCTGCTTCTGATGGTAATCTGATTATCGCAGTTCGTACTGGTTCAAATAGTGATACCACTCGTACACTTGTTGCAGTACAAGGTGGTGAGAAGATTTTTGAACAAATCGTTAGAGAAAGTCAAGCTGTAAAAACAATGGATGGTGAAACAGAGGTTAGCGTTTATCCCTATGTAACTATTCCAGTTAAGAAGGGCGAATTGCTCCTCACTTATCCTGTTAATGCTATTAACTTCTATGCTATCAGCTTCGAACCAGCTCCAGCTCCTGCTCTTGAGCCTGCTATTTTCTATGGTGCTGACTCTTTCATTACCGAAGGTGCAGTTATTAGTCCTGCTCAGTGGACCGCTGTTGAGTGGAACATCACTCGCAACGCTGACAAGACATTGTCGTTCGAACTCACTTGGACTGACGACGTAACTGGTATGGTTCCGCAAATCAATCTCGGTAGCGGTATCGTAGCTATGGCTGTTGATGGCAAGAAAGCTACTTATACTACCACCGATGCATATGAGGATGGTGTTGCTCTTTCGGGCGCTTACTTCTATCTCGCTTATGCTGGTGGAGTTAAGCAAATCGACATCACCTACACCGTTGGTGCTGAGAATGAGAAACCTGCTACTCCCGAGAAACCTTATATGGGACCTGTATCTTCAGCTCGCATCACTGCTTATGGCCTTGACGTAGTAAAAGAAGGTGATAACTACAAATTCACATACAATGCTAACATTGATGGCACAGAAGCAAATCTCGTATTCTATAAAGAAGGTGCTGAAGTAGGCAAGGTTGCTATAGATGCTCCTCAGAAAGGTGCAAATACTGCTACGGTTGCAGCTGCTAGTCTGCCTGCAGGTGAGAATCTTACATGGGCTGTTGAACTCAAGGCTAATCCTGTTACTGAGTTCTCCAAACTATTCGAAGGTAATGACCTGAAGAAGTGCCATCTCGCTATCGACAATAGCACTGAGTCTGACTATTTTGGACGTATGTATGTTGCCAACCGTGCAGGTTCTGCTTCGGGTGGAATATATGTTTATAATCCTGATTTCACTCTCGCTGCTGAGAATACTCTCGCAGGACAAGATAGATGGCAAAGTATGGGTCGCCCTGCTGTAGGTGCCGATGGTACAGTTTATGTCGCTGACTGGGGTGATGGTCATGGTGGTGTTTACGTTATGGACCCGGCTTCTCTGATTGCAACCAATTTCTTCGTTGGAACTCAGGCTTCGAGTGGTCTTTGGACTAATGCTGATGGTGTTCCTATGGGTTCAAGTACTGCAGCTGTTGGTGTTTATGGCGAAGGGGCAAACACTGTCCTCTATGCTATGAATGAAGATGCTGCCACCGCTGGTGAAGTTATACTCTATGAACATGGCGTTAATGTATATAAGATTGGTCAGGCTGATGGTTCTGTTCTGAAAACTTGGAATGTAGCTCCCACTCTCACATTCGCACTTCAAGATAATGCCGCTCAGATGTTTGTTATAAATGCAAACGAGCATGGAGCATTCTTTACCTGCAGTCGTAGCAAAGGTAACAATACTTCAGGAGCTCGTTCTCTCCAATTCTACAATACCAAGGGAGAACGCACATTCGTTGCTCTACCTGAGGGCGCTACTGCTGATCTTACAGGATCGCTTGGCGGTGGATGTGCTGTTTCGCAAGATTTGAGCCAATTGGCTATAGTTGATGGTGACGGAAATGTATTGGTTTATTCCATCACTTGGACTGATGATACTCCTGCTCTCACGTTCGTTGAGAAATATATTTCCGGCTTTGCAGCTCTCGGTTCATTGTCGTTCGACTATGCAGGCAACCTAATTGCTACTGCAGGTGCTAACTACAATAATAATACTGCAAACCATCTGGTTGCTTACGCAGTTCCTACTATGAACAATGTTGTTGTTGTTCCTGCAAAGAGATCACTTACTATTGGTGGTGATAATCCTCCTGTTGTAGGTCATAAGGTTTGGAATGTTGCTCCTAACAACAACCCCGAATCTCCGCGTGATGATTGCAACTTGTATGTAACTCTTGAACGTGTTGCAGGTGCTGGTGATACCATTGTACTTGCTGATGGTGAATACATTGAGACTATCAGCTTCCCTGTTAACTATAATGTAGTTATTAAAGCTGCTGAAGGTGCTCATCCTGTAATTAAACAATCAGGTTACTTCCAGATTCACGAGAGTGCTGAATTCTACGGCATTAAATTCGTATTTGTTGGTGAAGAAGGCAACGGCTATTGCATGTACTTCTATGAGAACAATAACAAGAATTTGGTAGTTAAAGATTGCGAGTTCACTGGATTTACCAAGTATACAATCAGCAGTTGGGAGAATTACCATGTAGATTCTTGCATTATTGACAACTGCTTCTTCCATGACCTTGGTCAGGCTCCTATCTATTTCAAGAAGAGCACTTTGGAGAACAATGTTAATAGCTGCGATTATTTGAAGGTTACCAATACTACTATTGCTAATGTTGCTAACATCAATGGCGGTGCAGTTATTGATATCCGCAACAACAATAATAGTACAGATCCTACTGTTGACCTCATTGTTGACCACGTTACAGTATACAACTTTGCTGCAACTTCCGACAATAATGGTGGTGTTCTCTGCTACAAGTCACCGAAGGTTCTCATTACCAATAGTATCTTCGCACAACCTGAAGCAGTTGAAATGTATGCAACTTATTGCTATGGTGGAGATGTTAAGAACTGCTTAACCTACAACTTTAATAAGGGAACTAATGGCCACAGAAGTGGTGCTACTCAAACCGCAACCATCACTGGTGATCCTCTCTTCAAAGATGTAGCTAATCTCGACTTCACTCTCGCTGACAACTCACCCGCTATTGGTGCAGGTATCGATGGTTGCACACTCGGTGACCCGCGTTGGGCTCCCGTACCACCAGCTCCTGAAACAAAGACTGTTGCAACAGTTGAAAAACTTTGGTCAGGTGAGCCTCTCGGTTGGACAGCAGCTGATTCACGTCAGTGGACCGGTTTTGGCGAGTATGTATATTGGGAAAGCAAGGCTAATCATGCTATCGTTGGAACGAAAGATGGTGTAAAAGTTGATACCATTATCGTAAACGACGCTATCGATGGTACAGCATTCTGCGTGGATGGTGCTGGTAACTTCGTTGTTGAAGGTACATTCCCAAGCACTCCTTCACACATCTTCCTTGTTAAACACGATGCTTCTGCATTCGTTGACATCCCTGTTACAGGTCTTGGACGTACTGATATCGCAACCGCTACTGGTGACGTATTCTCAGCTGACGGTGGTGTCGTATTCCTCTATGGTAACGCGGTTAACCTGTTGGCAGTAGCTATCAAGAATGCTGGTGCTGAAAACCAGGAAGTTAAAGTTAAGGAAATCGCTATCCCGGGTAGCAATGTTCAGAACTTCGTAGTTGCTGGTGATACACTTGTTCAATATGTAATGCGTCGTTCTGCTGGTCAGACCGGCTTCGACAAATATGAGAATGGTGTTAACCTTGGTTCTATCGAAGGCATGACCGGTTATAAACAGACTACTCTCGGTGGTGCAATGGTTGAACTCGGAGAAAAGATGTTTGCCATGTATCCTGTAGGTACAACCAACTACTCTTCTGAATTCGCTGTTGTCAACTTGACAGATGGTGGATTGGCAGTGGATAAAGCAGACGCATCGAAGACCAGCTTCTGTGCTAACACTACTACACGTGCTAATTCCACTAATGTAGGTGTATTCCTGAACGCTACCAAGATTGATGAAAGCAGCGCTTACATCCAGGTAGGTAATGGCTCCGATGGTACTGCATTGTTCAAACTGAGTGTTTCACAAGCATTCGAAGTAACCGTTTCTTGCGAAGAAGCACAAGGTGAGGTTACCGGTGGCGGTTACATTGCTGTTGGTGGAAGTGTTACTGTCGTAGCTACTCCGAAACCAGGCTATGAGTTCGTCGCATGGAAGAAGGGTGAGGAAACAGTTTCTACAGAAGCTTCTTATTCCTTCACCGTTAATGACAACATTGCTCTTACTGCTATCTTTGAGGCTAAGGAGAATGTTACCATTACTCTTGCTGTTAACGATGCTACTCTTGGTTCGATCACTCTGCCCGAGGGCATTGTACTTGGTGAGAATTCAGTTGTATACGGCACTCCTGTTACTCTGACCGCAGTTCCTGTTGAAGGTGCTACCTTCACTGGCTGGTTCAAGGGTGAGGAACTCTATTCTACTGAATATGAAATCACACTCAATAGTAAAGAGAGCATCTCGCTTACTGCTAAGTTTGTGAACGTAGTGACACTTGTTTACGAGCTTAATGGTGGTGTTACCAACGACTATGGTTGGAAGACCAAAGGTGAAGTGCTGCTTGACCTCCAGAATGACTTGAATGAAGCTCTTGGCAAGAGCTTTACATGGGCTAAGATGGAGAACGGTGTTGTCTACTACAACATGAACGGTACTTGGAAGAAAGAGACCGAAGTTGCAGGTGAGGTTTGCACCATTACCGGTTTCGTTCAACAAACAACCTACAATACATCTAATTGGTTGAAGACCTTTATCACTACAACCAAACCTGAAAAGTATGGTTGGCTGAAAGACATCATGGTTGCTGCACGTACTGCCGCAGGTTTGGCAGCAGGTGATGATGATTTGGTAGAAAATGTCTATCGTAAGGAAATCTCCGCATTCTTCCTCAACTCACCGGCTGATGCTTCATGGCCTGCTTCTGCTTCGTTTGAGATTATGGGTACTGTTAACGCTTTCATGCCTATTTGGAAACACGCTCTTGCTAACCCGACTGAGGTTGAAGCAGACTTTGTTCTGAACGATCCATATTATGAAGGTTTCACCTTCGACGGATGGTATGCAACTGCTGATTTCTCTGGTGAGAAGATCACCATGGTTGGTCCCGAAGTAGTTATCCCGGGCAATAAACTCTACGCTAAGTGGATTGAGTATATCCCGACTATAGCAGAAGTTATTGCTATGGATAATAGCACAAAGACCAAAATTAAAGGTACTGTTACCTTCGTTCAGGGCAGCAACTTCTGGATCCAGGATGCTACTGGCGGTATTCTCTGCTACGGCAAGGATAATGGCCTGAAAGAAGGCGAGATTGCAGTTCTCAGTGGTGAGAAGACAGTCTACAATGGCTCACCCGAACTGAATAAGGCTACAGTAGTAAGTAAAGAAAATGGCACTGAACTCACTCCTCAAACTATTGCTCTTAGTGCAATTTCTGGCTACCTCAACAAACTCGTTTACATCGAGGGTCTGAAGATGGCTGAATATCAACCTCATTACAAGAATGATAGTATTGACTACTACAACCCAATCGTAACAGATGGTGCTGATTCTATTGTACTCTATAACATGGGTATTTTGGAATCTAATATTCCTGTAGGTAGCAAGATTAACATCAAGGCTGTTGTGGGTATCTACAATACAACCTACCAACTCCGTGGTAAGAAAGAGTGGGTTGTTGCTGCTTCTACCTCCGGTAGAGATGAGACAATCTATCCTGCACGTCATCAAGAAGGTGACTTCGCTGGATATACTCTGGAGAACGAGTGGCTCTATGCTGTTACCTACGACAACTATTCTGACAACGTTCCTGCTCCTGCTGATAATGCACGTGCAATGGTTGTTAAGGATGGTATCATGTACTTCCCGAACCGCTCTACTGCAAGTCTCACTCGCGTTGACGCTGCTACTGGTGTCATGATGGATCCTATGCCTATCACAGGCGACCATCTGTTCCAGCACGCTGATTCTACAGGTGAATACGCTGCATGCGTAACTCTGGCTTACAACGACCTCAAACTTGATAACGCTGGCAACATGCTGACCACAGGTTGTATCACCAACGGTCAACGTTTCCAGGTTTACAAGATTGACGAGAAGACAGGTGCTGCTACCGTTGTTATTGACGATCGTCTCTGGGATGACACTCTCTATGCAAAGATCGGTCTCCGCTTCGATGCTATGGGTGTTTACGGTGATGTTGATAACGATGCTACCATCATGGCTTGCGATGCTAACAGCTGGAATGCATTCCGTTGGGAGATCAAGGGTGGTCAAGTTGGCAAGGCTCAGCTCGTAACCCTCAACCCGAGCGAAGGAGTTAACTCGCTCGTTGTTAAACAAGAAGGTGACACACTCACCTGGTCAACTGGTAACCCGGGTACTGCTCCTCAAATCTTCCCGCTCGAAGGTGGTATGTTCTATATTGACGGTTGGTCAACTAACCCAATGCTGTTCGATGCTGGTACTCAGGACTTCTTGATTGACAATATCTACAACTCCTACCTGCTCGATGACTTTGCTAATTGCCCGACTGGCTTAGCAGTAGTTAACAACGTTGGAGATACTTGCAAGATGAATCAGGGTCATAATGGTCTCTGTGAGTTCCAGGTTGGCGACGATTACTTCATTGTTATGGCAGCTACCAACACTGTAGGTAATCCTACTTCAGCATTCGCTCTCTACAAATATAAAGATGCAGCTAAGTCCTTCGCAGAGATGGAGCCGTTCTGGTTCTTCCCGCAAAGAGGTATGGGTTCGCTCACCAACGGATGCCGTACAGCTGTGCCTTCTGTAGTTGTAGATCAGAATACTGCCACCGCTCAGATTTATGTTTATACCAACAACAATGGTTATGGTGCTTACACCTTCCATGGCAAGATCGGCACTTCTCTCAATGATATCAAGGCTAACAGCTACGATAGAGCTCAGAAGGTTCTCGAGAATGGTATAATCTACATCTATCGCAACGGTATCAAGTACACTGTAATGGGTGCTAAAGTGCAATAATGCAGAGTTAATTCATAATTAATAATGCTTATGCATAATTTGCGGGGCGGCCTTTGGTCGCCCCGCTTTTTTTATCCTCTGCATGGCTTTTAAGCAACTTAAGTCACTTAAACCACTTAAAAATCTTTATGCATAAAACCTGTATATTTCCTGTATAATTATGCAGTCATCTTAATAAATGATAATTTTCGGATAGCCGGCGGATAAGCAAGAGTAAGCAGAGTGTTAGCCGAGTCTTCGCTATGCATAATTATGCATCAATCTTAAGAATAGTAAACTTTTAGAATTGTTCTTTTTCTGTATCCTAATAGTGAGGATTTTTAGTACTCGGTTCTTTCAAATAATGCTTTTTCTAGATAAAATGCATTTTCTTCTTGATAATATTCAAAATTATTACTAATTTTGCACCTTGTTAGTAATATGCCTTAATATGACCATGAAACACAACTTCTATCTAATATTGTTTGCTGCATCAGTGCTGACTGGTTCAGCCTTCGCGCAGCAGATTTCCCTCAATGGAATAATCCATAATATCGACACCTTAGCAGCTTATCCTGTAGGTCCTGGATCCGACTATCTGCGCCTGCGTATGTCTCGCACAAACTCCAATGCTTACGACATCGACGTGTTTGTCCTTCGTGTTGACACCAAGAATCCGTACGTCAGTCTGCATCAGGAGTTGGGGCAGAACAAGGTGGTCGGCACCGAGCGCCCTTCTGCTATGGCAACTCGTATCAGCACTCCCACTCACGTGGCTTTTGCAGGTACCAATGGCGACTTCTTCGCTACTTCTGGAGATATAGGTCGTCCTACTGGACTAACGGTGGAAGATAATGAATTTGCTTATGTCGGCTCTACCAATCGTCGTGTAGGAGGTGTTACTGCCGAAGGAAAACCCATTGTGGCAACCAACTGGAAATACTCTGGCAAACTCTATACTGCAGGCAATAAAGATACACTTACCATCAAGCATGTCAACTATTCTCGTAATACCGATGAACTTGTGCTTTATAACCAACTGCAAGGCACTACTACGGGCACTAATCAGTTTGGCACGGAGATGCTTGTCGAGTTGTGTCCTGGTGAGAGTTGGAAAACCAATGGCAAGCATCGTGTTATTGTTCGCTCCAGAGAACAGAACAAAGGCAAAATGGCTATTCCTGCAGGTCAGGCAGTGCTCTCAGGTCATGGAGCAATGCAGAAAGCGTTGGACTCGCTCGTCAATATAGGCGACACTTTGACTATTCGTTTCTCGCTCAAACTCGATGATGTGACTACCAGTCTCAGTCAGGCAATAGGAGGCGACAACTACGCGCTTATTCTTGACAACGGTGTCGCAGAAAAAGAGAATTTCTGGAACGAGATACACCCGCGTACTGGCTACGGAGTTAGTCAATTGGGCGACACTGCAGTGTTCTGTGTGGTAGACGGACGAACAGCACAATCGTATGGTTGCACTACAAGCGTTCTTGGCGAGATTATGCGTTATTACGGTGCATGGCGTGCTGTCAACTGGGATGGTGGTGGCAGTAGCAGTATGTATATCCGCCAATTCGGCAATCAGGTCAATCATGGGTCAGATGGCTCTGAGCGTGCAGTAGGCAATGCCATGTTTGCTATTGCCAATATGCCTGAAGAAGACAATACTATTGCTGCTCTATATCCGTATTATCCCGTCTATTCATTGCCGTATTGCGGATTATATACCCCTCATTTCCTTGGATACAACAAATACGGTCTGCTTCTCGACACCGATGTGCAAGGAGTACAGCTCTCGTGCGATCCGTCTGTAGGTGAGATACAAAACGATGGTAGCTCCTTCTTTGCATCCACACGCAATGGAGGCAAACTTACTGCCACACTCGGTGAAGCTACTGTAGATATCGAGATTCGCATCGTGCCTGGCAATATGCATGTTCGTTACAAAAAAGTGGTGATGGATACACGCAAAGATTGGCAAGTGGAGGTAGTGAACAGCAATGTGGATGGCGAACAAATCGTTTCTGCTCCTGCGCTCAACTGGAAGAGTCTCAACCCTGACATCTGCACTGTAAACGACGATGGCTTCATCTCTGCTGTGAGTAATGGATATGCTCAGATAGTTGGGTTCATGGAGGATTTTTCCGATACAATGCTAGTCAGCGTGGAAATTCCTCAAGCCTCACCACTTCTTATCGAAGATTTCACCGATCCAGACTCGTGGCGAATCACCTCCATGACAGGTTTCTATCCCCAGTGGAAAGAAGTAGATGGAGCGCCGGCTGTAGGTTTTACTTTCGCTATTACCAGAAAACCCTATGTCCTGCTGGAGAAAAGTATACCTTTCTACGGATTACCTGATACTATGAAGATCAACTATGGCACCGATGCCATGATCGATAACCTCAAACTCAGTTTCGCAACAGCAAGTGGACAAAGTGCTGTAAAGTCGCTTTACACCGTGCCCACTTCGCCTGATGCACAATTGGAATTGCCGATCTCTGACCTGCTTTCCAACAAAGATAGCAAGGCTCATTATCCTCTCTCACTCTCCCAGATGCAGTTTTATCTCACTACGAGCACGCAGGCGGGCGAGCGATATATAAAATTGAAGAGCATCACGCTTTGCTACGAGGGCTTTGAATTCACTTCTCTAACCGATATACACAACTCCAATCTTGTTGTTTATCCCAATCCTGCAAAAGATATGGTGTGCGTGCAAGGTGCAGCAAAAGGTAGTCTGTATCGCCTTTTTGATGTCGAAGGACGTAGCATCCAAGAGGGAAGGGTAGACGACGGTGTAATATCATTCCCGATGATTCAAAGCGGAATCTATTTCCTGCATATCGATGGAGAAACAGTAAGAATAATAAAACACTAATATATCATGAAAAGAATTATTACACTGGTATGTGCAAGCCTTATCGTGATGCTTGCAATGGCTCAGCCGATTCGCGTGTTGAGCAATCAGAAAGTGGCTGACGGATGGAATCCTCAGTTTAGTCAGGATGCCACAGAACTGCTCTATGTGGAAAACGAAGTAGACGAAGTGCCTCTTGCTGCCACACAGAGCGATATCTATGTTGCCAACGAAGACCTTCAGATGGTACTCTATCGTAATGGACAGCGCCAAGTGCTGGCTCCCCATGGCACCGATGTCAACTATGTATGGATTTCTCTCTCGCCCGACAAGACAAAAATTCTTTTCAATACAAAGCGTGGTACTGGCATATGCGACTTGGAAGGGCATGAGTTGCGGACTTTCGGTCATCTGGATGCTCCTGTATGGTATGGCAACGACTATGTGGTTGGTATGACTGACACTCATGACGGCTATTTCTATACCGGCTCTGCTATTGTTCTTCGTTCTGTGGATGGCAAAGAGGCGGAGATGCTAACCGATATGGATGAGATGGGTATGTATCCCACGGTTTGTGCTGAAACAGGGCAGATAGCGTATAGTACGCTCAAAGGTGAGGTGTGACTTATGCAACTAAATAAGAATGCTTACAAAAAGATAGTATCTGACAAGACTGATAATTTGCGTGTCCGCAAGGTGAAACCAGCTGCTCGTCCGAGACGCGCTCCACAGTCACCTTACACCAGCCCTTCTCAGGTGAAGATATATATAAATCCAGGCCATGGAGGTCATGGTAGTAACGACCGAGGGATGACTATCTATCCATTTGCATCGGGCGATCCTGAAGGATTCTGGGAGTCGAACTCCAACCTCGACAAAGGTCTGAAACTTGAGGAATGGCTACTTGAGCTTGGTATGCAAGTGAAGATGTCGCGTCATACCAACAATGATGGTGGCGGTAATGATGCAGATATACTTGATACATGGCTGAAAAATGGTAAAATCACTCAGGAGCAACACGACTATATGCTCAAGAATGGTGACGACCGCTCTTTGTCTGCTATCGTGGCAGAAGCCAATGCGTATGGAGCCGATTTCATGCTTTCTATTCACTCCAATGCGGGTGGACCGAGCAACTATCCGCTTGAACTCTATTCCGGTCAGGACGAGAATGATCCCCGTACCTATCGCAATCCTGCTCCGCGTCAGGCAGAGAGCCGGGCAATATCCACTATTATTGCAAAGTGGTTGGTAAAGAACCAAATCACTACATGGTCGCCTGCAAGTCGTGCCAACGGTTGGGTGATTGGTGACAAGACCTTTGGCGCCACTGTGATGGGTGGCTGGGGTGACGGCTACGGAGTTCTTCGTCGTCTGGCTGTGCCCGGAGTCATTTCCGAAGGCTGCATGCACGATTATATTCCTGAAACCTACCGCCTGATGAATATGGACTACAAGTGGCGTGAGTCGTTCTATTTCATGGCTGCTTTCTGCGAGTATTTCCTCGGCTATACTTTGCCTAAAGGCGCTATCGGAGGACAGGTGCGCGATTGGTACAAGAAAATGGAATTTCCAAAGATAACCAAGATAAGCGGTAGTCGCGATGAGTTACTTCCTATCTTGGGCGCAAAAGTAACACTTCTACAGAACGGAACAGTAAAACAAACTTATACCACCGACTCTTTATATAATGGCGTATTCTTCTTCTGGAATCTCGATCCGGGAAAATATACAGTTCGCGTTGAGGCAGACCACTACTATACAATGGAGAAAGAAGTGACAGTTGTATCAGGCGATATAGCATATCAGGATATGCTCGTCAATGCAAAGCGCGAAACCCGACCTGAGGTGGTAAGCTACACTCCGCATCCCAAGAATATAACCGATAGCGTGGATGTCTCAGTGGATGTAGTGCTCAACTTCAATTGGGATATGAAAGAGGCGGAAACACGTGCGGCATTCAGTATCTCACCTGCAGTAGATGGCACGGTGCGTTTCGAGAATTCCTATCGCACACTGCGTTTCCATCCTGATCGTATGCTGGAGAAGGGCACAGAATATACGGTCACCCTTGCTAAGACAGCATGTCATCCTGATACTGCATATGCCAATACTCTGGCTGAAGACTTCGTAATGCACTTCCGTACAAAAGATCGTCCGAATCTGCGTTTGATGCAGACTTATCCTCCCAAGGATGCAACAGATATTCCTCTTAATCCTTCATTTATCATGATATTCGACGAGCGTATTAAATCATCGACAGGCAAGGCCAACTTGAGTGTGGTTGACGCTCAGGGCAATATCCAATCGATCAATACTCGTTCGTTCAAGTACAACACTCAGGCAGCTCCTCACGGATTTATCAGTTTCGAATTGGTTAATGCTCTTGAGGCCGACAAAGACTATAAGTTGGTTATTGCTCCCAATCTGCAGGATGTGCTGGGTATATATCATAATCTCACTACTGAAATACCATTCCATACCACAAGCAACAAACTGAATCCTGAAGGCAACCTGATGAACAATATGGAGACATTGGCATTCGAGTATGATGCAGAGGCAAGTTATGGCATGTCGTCAGCTTCTGCTTTCCTCAATAAAGAACGCAAATATCAGAATGCTGCATCCAATGAATTGAAGTATGTCTTTGCTGCCGACGAAAGCATGGCAATGTATAAGTATACAGGTGAGATTTTCGATGCCAATGGCAACGACAAACTGGGTATGTATATATTTGCCGACTTCTCGGAGAACGAAGTGGAAGCAGTGTTTGATGCTTCAGGTGACCGTCGGTATGCTCCTTTATGTGTGCTTGATTATGCCGGTTGGCACTATGAGGAAGCAGATATGAGTGTTCTGCCGGTTGATGTCGATTATCAGTTTATGGGACTTCGCTTGGTTAAGAACGACGGTTTCCTCTCTCAAGATGGAAGTTTCTATGTTGATAATCTGTATTTCAAGCAAAACGAAAAGACACGGCTCGACAATCTAACTGCTCAGGATATAGTTGTAGCTCCCAATCCTGCCAACAGTTCGCTTACAGTGCTTGGCGTGACAGGAGAGATGCAGTTGATGCTATATTCGCTCGATGGCAAACAAGTAAAGACTTCTAATGCTCAAAGCATAAATGTTGAAGATGTGGAAAGCGGAATGTATCTCTTGCGAATCACTACCGATAATGATAATGTCGTAAAATCGGTTATCATCGCTCACTGATAAACAAACAAATAAACCCGTTAAACGATATCAAACTCTTTCAAACCATGTCAAATAATATCAAACTGTATCTGACGGCAGTATGTCTGCTTGCTATTTCTTGTGTTTCTGCGCAGAAAGTGATTCCTCTCCCGGAAAAAGGAGGAAACGGAATCACTACACCCGAGCGTCAAGGTAGTCGCGGACAGATTTTCGATATCTCCGAACCTCGTATGGATATCTATCTTCCGAAAACCGACCGACCGGTAGCAATGCTTCTTTGCTGCCCTGGAGGTGCATACGAATATGTGTCGATTCCCAACGAAGGTACTTATGTGGCAGAATGGGCAAATCAGCACAGAATTGCAGTTGCAGTGCTCAAGTATCGTATGCCTAATGGTCATGAGAATGTGCCTCTAAGCGATGCATTGGCAGCAATGCGTATTCTTCGCGACAGTGCCCAGGTATGGAATCTGATCCCTGATAAGATAGGTGTGATAGGATTCTCTGCTGGAGGACATCTAGCAGGTTCGCTTACCACCATGTATGTCGACAAAAAGACACGTCCTGATTTCTCTATTCTTGTCTACCCTGTTCTTTCTATGGGTGATGATACGCATAAAAAGACGCATGAACTTCTTCTCGGCAAGAATCCCACTCCGATGCAAGATGCCAAGTGGACTCTTCTGAACAATATCACTCCTGACACTCCGCCTTGCTTTATAGTGGCTTGTCAGGACGATAAAGTAGTGCCTGTCAGCAATTCCATCGACTTCTATTCAGCTCTTACACGCAACAATGTTCCTGCCGAACTCTTTATTATGCCTACAGGCGGACATGGATTCGGTTTCCAACGCGAGATTCCGCAGACTGCTGTATTCCGTCAGGCGTTGCTCTCATGGTTGCAGGAGTTGTAGGAAAACAATCTAATTTATAAGGTGTCGGTTGTGCTGATTTTTCTCCTCCGTCAGGCAAAGACTGAGGAAAAAGGTGGCATACACTCGGCTTGAGTCGGCTTCTACATTCATCTATTCATGTAGCCAGTCTCGGTTTCGCCGAGTTGTAAGAGTAAACTCTCACTCGGCTAACACTCGGCTTGGGTCGGACTCGCAAAAATAAGAAAAGACTGCCGTTTTGGCAGTCTTTTCT
>JAEEGL012302196.1_pt1 | contig 15121 bp, 14 predicted proteins | sample 9134231 | NCBI WGS metagenome assembly JAEEGL01 (sample SAMN16246548, study PRJNA631951) | gut metagenome | biome: gut microbiome; feature: rumen; material: fiber-attached | host: Bos | place: Iran: Karaj | collected 2018-10 | reverse complement strand
GCCATCGTGCCTTGTGGTAAGAAAAGAAAGCGCCAGAAGATGGCGACACATAAGCGAAAGAAGATGCTTAGAAGAAATCGACATAAGAGCAAGTAGTTTTTTTGTCGACAGCTTGTGTTTCAGATAAGGGGTTTTGTCTTTGAAGACATCCCCTTTTTTTTTAAATTATGCTGGAAGATATACATTCACCCAAAGATTTAAAAGAGCTTTCTCAAAAACAGATAAAAGAGCTTGCAGCAGATGTTCGTGAAAAAATAATAAAAACAGTTTCGCAAAATGGTGGACACCTGGCAAGTAATCTTGGCGTTGTAGAGCTTACAATTGCCCTTCATAGAGTTTTTGATTCTCCAAAAGATGCAATTATTTTTGATGTAAGTCATCAGTGTTACACACACAAGCTTTTAACCGGCCGTTATGAAAAATTTTCTACTCTCCGACAAAAGGACGGAATTTCAGGTTTTACAAATACAGAAGAAAGTCCCCATGATTATTTTATAGAAGGCCATTCATCAACTTCAATTTCTGCCGCCCTTGGACTTCTTACTTCCTGGGATCTTGAAAAAAAAGACGGAAAGGTTATTGCAGTAATCGGTGATGGAGCCCTGACCGGAGGAATGGCTTTTGAAGGGCTTTCTAATGCAGGCCAGCTGCGTAAAAATCTTATCGTCATTCTAAATGATAATCAGATGTCAATTGATCATAATACAGGTGCCGTTTCCCGTTATTTAAGCCGTCTGACTATGACCAGGGGCTACCAGTCTTTCCGCTACAGAGTAGATAAGCTTGTAGAAAAAATGGTAGAAAAAATGCCAAGCTTTGGTCGTCCCATAGATAAGTTTATTTTTCGTTTTAAGCGATCTTTAAAAGGTCTTCTTCTTGCAAATAATCTTTTTACAGATTTAGGCTTTGAATATGTCGGCCCTTTAAATGGACACAATGAAGCTGCCCTTGAAAATGTTTTGCGTAAGGTTCGGAATCTGTCTCGTCCTGTTGTCGTTCATGTCGTAACAAAAAAAGGCAAGGGATATGAGCCTGCAGAAACAACTCCGGAAAATTTTCATGGGGTAGGTCCCTTTAATATTGAAGATGGTTCTTTTGCAAAAGATGAAACTCTTACCTTTACCCAGGCCTTTAGTAACCTTCTGCTTGCTGCTGCCGAAAAAAATGAAAATATCACTGCAATAACAGCGGCAATGGCACAGGGAACAGGACTTGCAGAATTCAGCCGTCGTTTTAAAAACCGCTTTTTTGATGTCGGTATTGCAGAAGAACATGCCGTTACTTTTGCAGGCGGTCAGGCCAAAGGCGGCTTAATTCCTGTTGTATGTATTTATTCAACCTTTATTCAGCGGTCAATTGACCAGATGATTCATGATATTTCTCTGCAGAATGCCCACTGTATTTTTATTCTGGACAGGGCCGGTGTTGTTCCTAATGACGGAGTTACCCATCAGGGTCTTTTTGACATTGCTTTATTCCGTCCCATTCCAAATTTACAGATCTTGAGTCCTGTCAGTGCCCTTGATTTAAAACTTTGTTTTGATTATGCCTTAAAAGAAAATTCTCCTGTCGTAATCCGTTATCCAAAGGCTCCCTGTCCTCCTGAGCTTGCTGAATTTTCACAAAAGCTGCATAAAGGAAAAGGAATCCTGATTAAAGCTCAAGGAAAAGCAGTAAGAAATAAATTTCTTCTTGTTACGACAGGCTCTATGTATTATGAAGTAAGTCAGGCCCTTAAAAATCAGGCTGTACAGAAGCTTACGGCAGATTTACTTATCTTAAGGTTTATTAAACCTTTTGATGAAGAATATTTCCTTGGTATTGCAAAAGAATACAAAGGAATTCTTATAGTAGAAGACGGAATAAAAACCGGAGGCATTGGTCAATACCTTAAAGCTCTTCTGGCAGAAAATAAATATCTAAAATGCAGATTACTTGCTTTTGGTGACAAATATTATGCTCACGGTAACCGGTCACAGATTCTTGAAGAAGCAGGCCTTTCGGTAGAAGGAATTGCAAAGGCTTTAAAGGAGCTTGCAGATGCTTAGCCTGTCCTTTGGAAATAAAACATTAAAAACAGACAGAACAGCTTTTGTTATGGGAATTGTAAATGCTACTCCCGATTCTTTTTTTGATGGCAGCAGGGGTGGTATAGAAAGGGCCCTGCAGCTGGTAGAACAGGGGGCAGACATAATCGACATTGGCGGTGAATCTACAAGGCCGGGCTTTACCCCGGTTACAGAAGAAGAAGAATTAAAAAGAGTAATTCCCCTTATAAAAGAATTAAGAAATAATTCTGATATCGTAATTTCTGTAGATACCAGTAAAAGAAAGGTAATGGAAGAAGCCCTTGAATGTGGGGCAGATATTATCAATAATGTTTTAGCTTTTGAAAATGAAAAGGATTTTGCTTCCCTGGCCCAATTGATTTGCAAAAAAGGTGCCTCCGTCGTTTTAATGCATCATAGCGGGGGAAGTCCTATAGAAATTGCAGACTATTTAAAAGCCAGGGCTTTAAAAATGCAGGCTGCCGGAATTTCAAAAGAAAAAATTATTCTTGACCCGGGAATTGGATTTGGAAAAAGCTTTGAAGAAAATATTGCTGCAATGAAAGAGACCGGGCTTTTATGCAGTCTCGGCTATCCTCTTTTAATGGCCTTGTCCCGCAAAAGCAGTCTTGGAAAAATGACCGGACGAGAGGTAGGAGACAGACTTTCTGCAACCCTTGCCGCCGACCTGATTTGTGTTCAAAAAGGCGCAAAAATAATCAGAGTTCATGATGTTTTAGATGCAATTGATTCGTTAAATGTAATGAAATTTTTAGCATAGTATGTTATAATATTTTATACATAAAATGGAAATTTTTAATAAACTTCTTTACATTTACGATTTTATCCGCCCGGTATTAGACATTGCTGTTCTTACCTTTCTTTTGTATAAAGCCTATGACTTTATGGAAAAATCCAACAGCATTCAGCTTTTAAAGTCTGGTGTAATCGTCCTCATAGCCTATGGTGTGGCAGAACTTTTAAAATTAAACACAATTCTCTGGATTCTGAGGGTTTTGGCACCGGGACTCATTATTGCCTTTGCAGTTATCTTTCAGCCGGAAATAAGAAAGCTTTTCTTAAAAATAGGTCAAAGCCGATGGTTTGCTTTTGGTTCCCGTTCAAAACATACTTATGTAGATTCCGTTCTTACTGCCGCAGAAATGCTTTCTAAAGAAAGAAGGGGAATGCTTGCTGTTTTCCTGCGTCATACTAAGCTTGAAAATTTTATGCAGGGCGGTACCAGATTAAATGCAGATTTGTCTTCAAGTCTTCTTGTAACAATTTTTGGAAAAGACACACCTCTCCACGATGGTGCCTGCTTTATCCAGGGAGGTAAACTTCTTTCTGCCGGCTGTTTTTTACCCTTGAGCGAAGATTATAATATTAAGAAAACTTTTGGAACCAGACACAGAGCTGCCCTTGGTCTTTCAGAAGTTTCTGATGCTGTAGTTCTTGTTGTATCCGAAGAAACAGGAGCAATAAGTCTTGCTTATGACTCAAAGCTTAATTATGACTTGACTATGAGCGAGTTAACGAAGATTCTTGAAAAACTTCTTGAATTACCACCAGAAGCAAAAAATATAGAGGACACAATAGATGAAAGCAAACCAGTTCTTTAATAAAATCCTCGATAAATGGCCGGTAAAGGTAGCATGCCTTATTATTGCCATTGCTTTTTATGTTTTTCACCAGTCCTCGCTCACAGAAAAAAGAAGCTTTGCTATTCCCCTGCAGCTTATAGAAGATGGTGCTGTAATTCATACCGGAGACTATGCTTCAACTGTAACTGTAAACATAAAGGCTAATACAGAACAAGCCTCTTCCGTTCATTCAAATCAGCTCAAAGCCTATGTTAATTTAAATGATATTTCAAAATCCGGAGAATATACCCTGCCTGTTCATGTAAAGGTTGCAGATGAAATAAGTACCTTTGATCCTTTTGAAATTAAAGTAAAACCGGAATTCATAAAGCTTAAGGTAGAAAACAAAGATCTTAAATATATTTATGTTGAACCTTCTGTAATAGGAGAACCTGAACACGGCTATACCCTGGAAGATATTATCGTCACACCGAATAATGTTCAGATAACAGGTCCTAAGTCTATTGTTGAAAATACCAGTAAAATTTATACAGAAAGAGTTGATATAGACGGCCTGGCTCAAAAACAAAGCTTTATTGTAGGCCTGTATGAGTTAAATAAAATGCTTACAGTAAAGGATACTCATTCTATAGAAGTTACAGTTGTAATTGAACCAAAACCAATGGACAGACTTTTTGATGATTTTGAAATTACAGTTAATGGCTTAAACGATTCTCTTTACATAATTGATGGAAATCCTCTTATTTCCTTTGAACTTTCAGGAACAATGCCTGTATTGGAAAGCTATGAACCTTCAAAACGAATTGCATCTATAAATCTCAGGAATATAACAGAAGAAGGCGAATATGAAGTACCTGTTAATTATTCTATCCCTCCTTATTTAAGCTTAAAAGAAAGTTCTCAAACTACTGTAAAGCTTAATCTTGCTAAAAAAGTTGAAAATCTGGAAGAAAATCAGGACGAGGAAATACAATGATTTGCGGTATTGGAGTTGATATGACAAGCATTGATCGCTTTATGTCCTGGATTGAAAAACCCCGGATGCTGGAAAGGTATTTTAATAAGGAAGAAAGCTGTACAAGCTCCAGTGCGGCAAGGCAGACAGAACATTATGCAGTAAGATTTGCTGCAAAAGAAGCCTTTGGAAAAGCTTTAGGAACCGGAATCTCTGGTTTTAATCTTTGTGATGTTTACATCAAAAAAGATCAGAAAGGAAAGCCTTTTCTTATAGTCCGGGAGTCTGCCGAAAAAAAATTAAAAGAAATATTTGGTGAATGTATGCTGCATGTTTCTTTAAGTCACGAAAGAAATAATGCAATTGCTGTTGTAATAATTGAAAAGTGATGTACAATAATAGATGAGGTAAAAAATGGCGTATTCATCTTCTTCTAAAAGTAAAAGCGCAGGTCCTGAAAAAAAGGCTTCAATCTCATATTGGTCAAAAGATAAATGTAACTGTCCGATATGTAAAAAGTCTTTTGAACGCGAAATAATGCGTAGTGGTAATGGCCGTATGAATGCCGGTAATTTGTCTGATGAGCTTCATCGTGATTATATTCCGTCTGCTAAATATGGCAAGGTTTATCCTCTTATTTACGAAGTAGGCTGTTGTCCAAACTGCTATGCAGCTTTTTTATGGAGCGATTTTACTACAATTAAAAATCAGGAAGTTGCTGACCGCATCTATGATAATTATGAAAAAAGGAAAAAAGCAACAGAAGTAATTTTTCCTTATTTTAACCTTAAAAAAGAAAGAACTCTTTATGATGGGGCAGCAATGTATTATATGGCTCTTCAAACTTATGATATATGCGATCTTGAAATGCTGCCAACCCTTAAAAAAGCAATAATCTCTTTAAGACTTGCCTGGCTTACAAAAGAAATTGATGATGTTTGTGCAGACCACAATTATGATTATGTTTCCCAGGTTTTTTATAGAAAGGCTCTTTTCTTTTACCAGCAGGCTTTACAAAATGAACAGGCAAGAACGGAAAAATGTTCAACCTTAAATAATTTTGGTCCTGATATGGATAAAAATTATGGTTGGGATGGTGTAGTTTATTTGAGCGGTCTCTTGGAATATAAATATGGACAGCATGAAGACATTCAGATGAGGCTTAAAAAGCTGAGTGAAGCAAAAACTGCAATTGCTAGAATTTTTGGACTTGGTAAATCTTCAAAAAATAAACCTGGCCCCTTACTTGAACATGCCCGCGAGCTTTACGACAATCTTACAAAAGAACTTAAAGATGATGATCTGTAAAGTTTAATTGAGGCGGCTAAAGTATGCGCAATATTCTTCTTACGCTTTCTTATGACGGAACAGATTTTTGCGGCTGGCAGCGGCAGGATGATAAAAAGGGCGGCCAGGCAAGCAGGACTGTACAGGGAGAAATAGAAGCAGCTCTTTATAAAATTTGCGGACAAAAAATAAATCTGTATGGTTCTGGTCGAACTGACAGTGGAGTTCATGCTTTAGGTCAGGCTGCAAATTTCTATTCCCCGATTGAAAGCATGCCGGCAGAAAATTACATAAGGGCTTTAAATTCCTTTTTACCTTCTGACATAAGAATTCTTGCTTCAAAAGAAGTAGACGAATCCTTTAATTCCAGAAAATCTGCAACAAGCAGGAGCTACAGATATTTTATTGCTTATGGGCCCCCTCCATCTGCCGATTCTGCCAGATTCTGCTGGTATTTTCCAAATTATAAGCCTGACTTAAATCGTCTTAATGATTTTACCAGCTGTTTAAAAGGAGAGCTTGATTGCGCCTCCTTTGCGGCAAGCGGCGACGAAAGTATTTCTACAAACCGCTATATAGAATCCGCCCGTTTTTTTCTTCAACAGGACAGGTGGGGCCGGGACCTGCTGGTATTTGAAATAGAAGCAAATGCTTTTTTGTGGAAAATGGTAAGGACTTTGACAGGTACTCTGGTCAATCTGGATAAAAATGCCGCTCCTGCAGATGCAATGAAAAAAATCCTGGATTCCCGCGACCGTAAAGAGGCAGGTCTGACAGCACCTCCTGCAGGTCTTTTTTTATATCAGGTAAAATTTGACGGCATTAGAAGGCATGTATAAAGCTTTACAATAAAGATACAGGATCTACATCATATTCAATATATACATTCTGGTTGTGGCTATAATCTTCGTTGAGACTCCTTGCCATGCCTTGTAAAGGCACTATGGAAGCAGCCTTTAATAAAATCTGAAAGCGCCATGAGGAATTAATTCTTTCAAGCGGACATTCTGCAGGGCCTATTATTTCTACGCCCTTTACTTTTTTTTCTGCAAGAATTTTTGCTGCTTCAATTGCGCTTTGTCTTGCATTTGCCTTATCATAACTTCTAAAGACCAGCCTGAGTAATCTGGAAAAGGGAGGAAACTCCAGAAGCCTGCGGTCTTCAAGTTCTTTTTCATAAAAGCTTTCAATCTGATTTTTACAGGCATAAAGAATTGCTTCCTGGCCCGGGCTATAGGTTTGAACTATTACTTTGCCATCAGGAAAATATCTTCCGGCTCTGCCTGCAACCTGGGTTATCAAAGAAAAGGTTCTTTCGCTGGCTCTGAAATCCGGCATATGAAGGCCTGCATCTGCAAGAATTACTCCGACAAGTTCAAGCTTTGGAAAATTCAAACCTTTGGCAACCATCTGGGTTCCAAGCATTATATCATATTGGCCTTTGCGGAATGCATCCAGAGTAGAAAGAAGCTCTCCCTTATTCTGAAGGATATCTGTATCGAGTCTTACAATTTTTGCAGAAGGAAATTTGGCTTTTGTTTCGGCTTCTATAAATTCTGTTCCAAAACCGGAAGAACCAATTTCGACAGAACCACATTGAGGACAGGAAGAGGGTGGAATTGTACTCCAGCCGCAGTAATGACATTTAAGTCTGTTTTCAATTTTATGATAGGTAAGGGGGACTGAACAGTTTTTGCAGACAAGTTCATAACCACAGGAAGTACAGCTAAAATAATGAGTAAAGCCCCGGCGATTTAAAAATAGAATAACCTGATGGCCTTTTTCTAAAACACTTTTAATCTGTCTTTCCAAAGGTAGGGAAATGGCTCCATCACAAGGGTTTTGTTTTAAATCTATACAGGAAATATGAGGCATTGCTCCGCCGGCAAGTCTTTTTGTAAGGCTGTGACGGATAATGCTTCCTTTTTTCATTCCATACCAGGCTTCTACACTTGGGGTTGCACTTCCCATAACCAGAGGAATTTTTAAGTTGCTGCAGCGGTGCATTGCAACCTGTCTTGCATGGTAACGGGGATTATTCCCGGATTTATAGGAACCGTCGTGTTCTTCATCTATGATTATCAGTCCAAGTTCAGGGACCGGGGCAAAGACTGCAGAGCGGGCTCCTACTACAACCCGGGCTTCCTTGTGCATTATACGGTTCCATTCCTTAAGGCGCTGGGATGGAGTTAATCCTGAATGAAGGACTGCTGCTGTTTTTCCAAATCGTTTGATTACGGCTTCTACAACCTGGCCCGTAAGACCAATTTCCGGTACAAGATAAATTACACCTTTGCCGGATTCAAGAATTTTTTCTGCCAGAGAAAGAAAGACTTCGGTTTTTCCAGAACCCGTTGGTCCGTAGATATAATGGTAAAGATCCTTATGCGGGGTCTGGGGTAATTCATGAACATGAGCCAATATTTCGTTTACACATAGTTCCTGTTCTTGCGAAAGCTCATTCTTTTTTTCTGCTGAAATTTCTTCTTCAAAACCAAAACCACCTGCGCTGCTTTCCCTTCTGCCGCTTGGAATCATGGAAAAAACTGCTTCTCCAAGAGTACATAGATAGTAGCGGCTAAGCCAGACAGCAATTTCTACCAGTTCATCTCCAAAAAGGGCTTCCTTGTCTATGATTCGTTTTACAGGTTTAATTTTTGCAGGGTCAAAGCCTAGGTTTTCAGGCAAGTCTTCTGACATGCCTATTATAAAGCCTTCGGTTTTTTTATTGCCGAAAGTTATTTCTGCTCTTTTACCTATGGCTGGAGCAAGCTCAGGCTTTTCATTTTCCGGCGGAATATAAGAATAGGTAAAGCCTTGATTTATAGGCAGATTCAGAATTATTTCTAAATACATTATTGTCCTGTAAGCTCATTAAGTTTTTGTTTAAAAGCCTTTAAATCTTCCCAGGCCGGCCTTTTGAGATTTTCATCTCTTAAAAGAGCGCTGGGGTGGTAAGATACCATAAGGGGAATGCCGTTATAGTCAAAAAATTGTCCCCTCAGCTGATTTAAAGGTGTCTGACAGTCCAGAACTTTGTGTCCTGCAATGCGGCCCATACAAAGAATCATTTTAGGTTTAAGGATATGAATCTGGGCTTCAAGAAAGCCCCAGCAGGCAGCTTCTTCTGCAGCTTCCGGATCGCGATTGTTTGGAGGCCGGCATTTTACGACATTTGCAATATAGCAGTTTTTCTTGCGGTCCAGGCCAATGGCAGCAAGCATTTTATCAAGTAAAACTCCGGCTTTACCTACAAAAGGCCTTCCTGACATGTCCTCATCGTAGCCTGGACCTTCGCCGATTACCAGGACATCAGGATTTGCAACTCCTTCGCCTGGAACAACATTGTTACGGGTACGGGCCAGCTGGCATTTTGTACAGCGCAGGATTTTTGAATTAAGGTTTTCCAGGGTAAGTCCGTCATTGCTTGAAGGCTCTTCGTTAAGCGGTTCCTGAGCCTGTCGAAGGGCCGGATCCTCCAACTTTTCCTTATCATCCTCAAAAACCACTTCCTTAGTAAATGCCGCAGAGGAATAACCATTTATATAAGCATCCGTTTTTTTGAGAAGGTCATATATAATTTCTTTATCTTCTTTTTTCATCTTTACACCGTCCTTGCATGGGTCAGCTGTCAGGCAGGCTGCTTTATTTTATTCAGCTTTAGTTTTCCATTCAGCTTCATTCCCAAAGGTCAGCTTTACAATTTCCCTTTCATTATAGGCCTTTTCTATAAGGTCATCTACATCAAGCTCTTTATAAATATCTTCTGCCGTATCAGGCGTACCCCTTAAAACAGGATGTCTCGGGCTGAATAAAACGCAGCAGTCTTCATAAGGTAAAATGGAAGTTTCATAAGTATCAATTTCTTCGGCTGTACGGATTATTTCTTCCTTGTCCAGGCCGCAGCAAGGCCTCATCATAGGATATTCAGAAAAATGCTCTGTCACCGTCATGTTTTCTATTGTCTGGCTTGCAACCTGTCCCAGGCTTTCTCCTGTAATAATACATTTTGCATTACAACGGCGGGCCAGCATGTTTGCAACCTTCATCATGCAAACCCTTAGTATTAATGTAGACCAGGCTTCGGGTGCCTTTTCTTTTATGCGCATCTGAACATCTGTAAAAGGAATGATATTTAAATAAGTCTGGATTCCGTAATAGGCCAGCTTTTGTCCAAGAGTTACAACCTTCTTCTTTGCTTCTTCAGAAGTGTAGGGGTAAGAATGAAAATAACAACATTCAATTTTCATGCCTCGGCGCAGCATTCTGTAGCCTGCAACCGGAGAATCCAGGCCCCCCGAAAGTAAAAGAAGACCCTTGCCGCTGCAGCCTACTGGTAGTCCACGGCAGCCGCTTTCGGAATCTGTATATATATAAACCTTTTCGCGAACTTCTATATAAATAATGCAATCCGGTTTATGAACATCTACCTTCATAAGAGCTTCTATGTCACCAGCAGTCTCACAGTTTATTTCATAAGAATTAAGGGGAAAGCTTTTATCTGCCCTGCGGGAATCAATTTTAAATGTCTTGCAGCCTTTTTGGGCCATAAGCTTTGCCAGGTCATAGGCAACTTTTTTCATGGAGTCTATATTTTTTTCTGCAATCCGGCATTTTGCCCAGCCTGTAATTCCGATAAGGTGATTAAGCATAAATTCTACCTTGTCGGCAGCAGCTTCATCACAGTCAATGTAAAGGCGGCCGGCCCTGAGGGTAATTTTACTGCCTGTTCCTTCCAGACAAGTTGCCGTATTATGTTTAAGAAGATTTTCAAATTCCTGAATGTTGGAGCCTTTTAAAGTAAGCTCACCAAGTTTTGCAAGATATGTCATAGATTAAGTATAAACTAAATTTCACCGATAATCTATATAATGAAAAAAGGATTTTTAGTCGTTCTGTTTATGGCATTAATCTTTCCGGTGTTTTCTCAGGCTATTCCCCTTGATTTGGAAGGAATTTGGGAAGGCAAGGACAGATTTGTTTTCTTTGAAAATGCAGCAGACGATGAAAATCCTGAACTTGTAATTGTTCTTAAAGAATACTACGGCTGGTATTATGACAGGGCTGCAGAACCATATTCTTACAAGGAAAAAGAAGCCCGCACCCCTAATGCCGCAAGTCACAAAGATCCGGAAGTCATTCCTTTTACCATTAATAGTCTTGGACAAGAATATAAGGGTGCTTACCAGATGAGCATACCTTATTCAAAGCATAATTCCAATATTACTAGCTTTGCAATTATTGATGATAAGATTTATTTGAATGTATTTACTATGATTAAAGACCCTTCAGAAGCGAATTCACAGTTTTACCGCGGCTACCAGCACTCCGAGGGCTTTTTAATGTACGAACAGGCCACCGACCAGAATATCACCCTTTTAATAATTGACGGAAATAAATACTACGATGTCCGCTACTGGCTTACAGATATGGATTATGATTCAGGCCTGGTAAACTTTACTTATAAAGAAGACTCATACAGCATACCCAAGCATCTATTTGCAGACGGAACAAATTATTCTTGTGTAAACGGCCGCAGTAAAAAGGTCCGTAATACAATGCCGTCCTTTGACCTGGAAACTTCACAAATAATTTATAACGAAGACAAAAGCGTAATGATAAAAGACAGCCAGCCTTATTTAAGCAGACTTAGAGACAAAAAAACAATTGAAGATTTAATGCAGATAATAAATGAGGCCAATGCCCGCCGTAAGCCGGATCCTCAACCTATTTTTCCTGTGAAGCTTCCGAAGTTTCCAGGTTCTGATTCTTACGACTAGCGTACAGCTTTTCTTTTTTCTCAAGAACAGCAAGAAGCCTTCTTAAACGAGGAATATTGTATCTTAAAACCATAATAGGCAGAATACTCAAAAAGGCATTTACACAGGCAGCAGGCAGAACAAAATAAAGTGCCATTTTGTGAGGAAAACACAAAAGAATAGGAAAAGCCTGAATAAGGTTTACAAGATGTACCATTGAACCTACATTACATTCCTGAATAAAAAGCTTTATATACTCAGGGTCATTAGGTTTATCAATTTTCTTCTTGCTGAAATTTCCCAGAAATCCAAGCTCAAGAACATGGTCTTTCCATTTTTTAATTCCGAGAATTTCGTAAAAGCGGCATTCCTTCTTGCCAACACCGATAAAGTTTGAATCGGCAGAAAACCACTTGCCCGGAATTACCCAGTGAACAATCCATGCCCCAAGTCCATCCCAGGCAACCATGATAATCGGCTGAAGGATTGTAAGAATAATTATTTTTAGCAGAGAATAATCTGCAGGATTAACAAAAAAGTTATAAGAAAAAATCCCTGCCATTGCAAGCAGAATTGTCAGAATGTACAAAACCATAATTTGTTTCCTCCGCGTAATGAAAAAATTAAACTTCTACAGGCCCACAGGAATAGGTGAGTGGAATTCCATAAAATTCTTCATATTTTTCCTTCCATTCCTCGTAGTTTTTCTTACGCATATATTCCATATTCTGCTTTGGATTTTTAGCAGGGTCTGGCATGATAGGCTTTAAGAAATTAATTGTATATTCCTGTATAGCAAAACCATCCGGTCCAATGTCATTTGTATCTTCCATAGTAATAAGGATTGGAAGAATGGGAACATTACTGTAAGCTGCAAAACGATAGGCCCCGTTTTCAGTTGGGCGAGGCTTACGATAATTCCACCACATTTCCTGTTCCGGGTAGATAAGAACTGTTTCTCCGCGTTTAAGCAAAACCTTCATGGAATCCATAAACTTTTTCATTGTAGAAAAATTAGCGCTAAGGGGCAGGGTATTACAGTGACGGAAAAAAAATCCATAAAGGCCGGGGAAATTTGTAAAGTTACCTTCGCGAATAACCTTGTACAAAACTTTTCCACCAAACTTGTATAAATAAGGAAATAAGGCATAATGAATTGCAAAATTGTCGAAGGGATTAAAATGATTGCAGGTTAAGATTACACCTTTATCCTTAACAGCCTCGTAATTTTCAAGACCATTAACTGCTTTTATGCGCATCTGCCCTGATTTTACAAGCTTTAGGATAAATCGTTTGGCTATGATGTTTACAAAAAAAGTGGCAAGCTTATTGGAAAATTTCTTATTGAGGTAGTCTACTTTATCTGGAGTAAGAGGTATTGTCGGCGGGTCATCCTCTACAGTTTTGGAAAACCAGCCGTTTTTTTCGTTTTCTTCTATTCGTTCAAGAACTTTGAGTCTGCCGGGATCTTTTTCCATTATAACTTTTTCCTGAATATACGAAGATTAATGAGCTTTCTAAACTTGATGAACTTAATTACGGAATCCCAGATTTTTCTGCTCATAGTCTGCTTGCCGATTGTCTTGATGTAATTGTTTGGATCTGCAGAATCTTCATCGGCCATAAGCATAAGGTTTTCGAACATCTTTGTATCCTGGGCCTTAAGTTCATCGCTGCGGGTATCTCGCATTTCAATAAGCTGATCATAGAAATCAGTCATTTTTGCATATTTCCAGAAATACTCTTCATAAAGGACATCTTTGTATTTCCATGGACGCCAGTTTATTTTCCAGTGAATAAGGTTCAAATCTGTATCATTAAAGTTTGGATTTTTATAGGCAGTTTTGTTCCAGCCTAGATTTATCCATTTGACATTGTTTTTACACAAAACATTAAGATAATCTTCATCCTGAACCAGACGGAATTTATATCTGTGCAGAAGGTCTACGAATTTTTCGGCAATAATCTTTAATCGCCAGCGGTGACAGTTTATGAGAATTACACCAGAGTTAAAGTATTTATTGCGGTTTATACCGTCACACTGTTCTACATATTTACCAAAGCAGTCATAAGTAAGCATAACTTCTTCTACAATGGCACCTACATAGTAACCATGTATTTCTGTGTTATAAAGCTTGCTTATATCTCCGGTTACTGTAATATCACAATCAAGATACAAAACCTTTGCATATTCAGGAAAAATATTGGGAATAAAAATGCGGTAGTAAGATTCCTTTGAATAATAATCACGGAGATGGAACATGTTCTGAATTTTATCCATTTCCTTAGCAAGAGAAATAAATTCTATCTTAGAGTTTGGAGTTCTAAGCTTAAGAATTTTGTCCATATTTTCCTGCTTAAGTTGAGTTGTTAAAACATAAATCTTGTAAAAATTCTTTTTGTTGGCATTATCAAGCAGCGAAGCAATGGCAACCGCAAGAAAAGGAATGTAATTGTCATCAGACGCAAAACAGATAGGAATTATTTGTTTATACTTAATATAATTTGTCATTTGTATCCATTATAAGTTACAATATTATACTTGTCAACTATAATGACATTAATTGAAAAAGTGTCATTTTGAATATATATTTTATTATATATATTAATAATATGAAAAAAATAGATTATTGGCGCGAAGGAGCAAAAGGGTAGGCAAAATGACTCTAACTGTTGATGCCGCGCGAGCGGCATTTGATAGTTCCACTACAACAGTTAGCGGCAAGCGGGCTAGCCCGCGCTTTTGACTATCCTTTTGCGACTGGGAGCCAATAATTTGTTGTAGTTATTTATATATAGAAATTATTTGATTTTTGTGTCATAATAATATGATTAAAATTTATATTAAAAAGGACACTTTAATGAGTTTCAAACCGGTTGATCCAAAAGTTGACTTTCCAAAAAAGGAAGAAGAAGTATTAAAATTCTGGCAGGATAACGACATATTCAAAAAATCCGTAAGCCAGAGAGAAGGGGCAGAGGACTTTGTTTTTTATGATGGCCCTCCATTTGCTACAGGACTCCCACACTTTGGACATTTTATTCCTTCAACAATTAAAGATATTATTCCACGCTACCAGACTATGAAGGGCAAAAAAGTAGAACGCCGTTTTGGCTGGGACTGTCATGGACTTCCTATCGAAAACTTAATCGAAAAAGAGCTTGGCATTAACTCTAAACACGAAATTGAAGCAATGGGTGTAGACAAGTTTAACGATGCCTGCCGTGCGTCGGTTTTGCGTTATACCAAAGAATGGCGTCAGACTATTACCCGTATGGGCCGCTGGGTAGATTTTGACAATGACTACAAAACCATGAATCCTGAATTCATGGAATCTATCTGGTGGGTTGCCAAATCTCTCTGGGAAAAAGGCCTTATCTACGAAGGAAAATATATTCTTCCTTATTGTCCTCGCTGTTCTACAGTTTTGTCTACTCATGAACTGGCCCAGGGTTATAAGGATGTTC